>MDTC01095375.1_pt1 | contig 19356 bp, 18 predicted proteins | sample 811181 | NCBI WGS metagenome assembly MDTC01 (sample SAMN05326644, study PRJNA326480) | marine metagenome | isolation source: seawater | place: Pacific Ocean: North | collected 2011
AGATCTCTCCAGGGGATGCCTACGCCCTCAACTATCTCGGCTACATGTTTGCCGAGCGCGGGGTTCGATTGCAGGAAGCCGTGGCCTTGCTGAATCGCGCGATCTCCATCGATCCTGCCAACAGCGCCTTTTTCGACAGCCTTGGCTGGGCTTACTACCAGCTAGGCAATCTGGCGGAGGCGGAGAAGTTTCTCGGCAAGGCGATCGCCCAGATGATCGAGACCGATGATGGCGACGAGGAGGAACAGGCGGTGATTTTCGATCACGCAGGGGATATTGCCGCCGCTCTGGGGAAACAGGGGCAAGCCCTTGAGATGTGGCGCCGAGCCCTCCAGCTAGCCCCTGAAGATGACGAGATCCAGCGCAAACTCGAGACGCCGTGACTCGACCGAGACGTCTGGTATACCTACTGCTGGTGGTCGTGATGCATCAGTCATGTGCGCCGCCTCCGGCGCCCGTGCGCCGACCCGGATGGATTCCCACAACCGACATCTCCGGCCTGCTTGGAGAGCCGACGACCCTGTTTGAAGAGATCCACGATCTGACTGCCGCGGCGCAGGTGACCGTGACAGATGAACAGACAGACCAGTCGGCCAGCGCATCGGTGCAGTATCTGCCTCCACAGTTGATGCGGATCGATGTGCGTGGTCCCTTGTTCCGTCATGTGCTGACCGCCGTTTTTCATGCCGATACCTTGTGGTCTCTGTCCGAAGGACGGCTTGTCCGACTCGATGCGAGACGCGGTCTCGTCGACCTGCTCGGTATCAATTTCTCTGGTCAGAGTCCACGCGAGGCGTTACTCGGCCTCGTGGTGCCTGTCCACTCACGGGATTCGCTGAGTGTCGAATTCCCCCGCGCCGATCGTGTTGTCGCCGTCATCCACAACCCCGCCGGAGGTCAGCGTCGTCTGTGGGTCGATGTGTTGTCAGGGTGGGTTGTGGCGGAAGAGGGGGTCGATGCGACCGGCCAGCGACGCTGGCGTCGACAGTTGGGGCAATACGAGCCGGTGGGTGACACAGGCATCTATCTGCCTCGCCACGTCAGGATCGAGAGTGGTTTGCGATCGATCGAGATTCGATATGGCGAATGGCGAGTGGATCAGGGACTGTCAGCGGCTTCTTTCTTCAAGGGGCTGGCACTCTGAGCTGATGTCTCGTCGTCGTGCGGTGCCGCTGTGTCTAGGGTGTCTCGTCAGCGTCGATCGTATCGAATTCGGGGATCAAGAAGAGCGTAGAGCACGTCGGCGAGCAGATTGATCAGAATGAAGAGCATCGCCAACAACAGAACCCCGCCCTGAACTGCACGAAAATCTCGCGCCAGCACCGCCAGGAAAAGCCAACGGCCGATACCGGGCCAGGCATAGATGGTCTCGGTGATAATGGCCCCGCCGAGGAGATAGCCGAACTCCAGGGCGATGACAGTCAGCGTGGGAATGAAGGCATTTCGTAATGCATGTCGCAGAAGCACAAGTCGGCGCGGCAGCCCCTTGGCCCAGGCCGTGCGAATGTAGTCCTCGCCAAGCACCTCCAGCAGACTCGAGCGCGTCATGCGTGCGATGACGGCGAGGGGAATCGTCCCGAGTGTAATCGCCGGTAGGGTGAGGTGGCGCACCACATCTGAGAATGCCTGCAGGTCACCCGCCAACAGCGCATCGATGAAGGAAATCCCCGTCTGTGACTCGATGAACGTGTGCGACGAGACTCTGCCGGAGATCGGGAACAGGGGAAACTGAACGGCCAGCAGCAGGATGAGAACCAGCGCAAGCCAGAAGACGGGCATGGATATCCCCGCCGTCGCAACGCCCATACTCAAATAATCGATGGTGCTGCCCCGCCGAACGGCGGCGAGCAATCCGAGGCCGAGTCCACCGGTGATGGCGAACGCCATGGCTGCCATGGTGAGTTCGAAGGTGGCAGGGAAACGACGAAACACTTCCGTCGTCACCTTCTCGTGGGTACGGAACGAGCGACCCAGATCGCCGTGCAGCAGATCACTGACGAAACGGCCGAATTGCCGATAGAGGGGTTGATCGAGTCCCATCTCGTATCGGAGGGCGGCCAGCGTCTCCGCGTTGGCCCGTTCGCCAAGCATCGCCTGCGCTGGATCGCCGGGTACGAGATGGATCATCAGAAAAACGGCGACGGAGATCCCCGCCAACGTTGGCACCAGCAGCGCCAATCGACGCAGGATAAAGCCGTGCATGAGCTTAGGCTGGTGGGATCACCGCGGCGTCAACCGAGTGGTCTGAAACCACTTGCTGCCCGTCGGATGCAGCTGGAATCCTTCGACACCTTCGCGGAAGGCCATGGTTTGGGTCGCATGTACCAGTGGCACCCACGGTGCGTCGTCGTGAATGATCTCCTGCGCCTGGCGATACATCTGCGTGCGATGCGTCAGGTCGGTTTCACGTCGCGCTGCTACGAGAATCTCATGCAGTTCGTCACTTTTGTAGAAAGCCACGTTCTGCGCCGGTTTGATGGCTGCCAGCTTGTCGAGCAATACATAGAGAAAGTTGTCCGGATCTCCATTGTCTCCAGTCCATCCCAACAGGCACATGTCGTGATGGCCCTTGAACACCTTGTCGAGATACGTTGCCCATTCCGGTGACACGATCCGTGCGTCGATACCGACCTGTGCCAGGTCTGCCTGGATGGCTTGAGCAATCTTCTCGGGCTGTGGCATGTACGGACGTGCGGCAGGCATCGCCCACAGCTCGGTCTCGAAACCATTCGCCAGACCGGCTTCTGCCAGAAGTTGCCGAGCTCGATCAGGATCGTAGGCGTAGGGTTCAATGTCGTCGTTGTAGCTCCACATCATTGGTGGAATCGGATTCTTGGCTGCCTCGGCCAGCCCACCGTAAAAATTGTCCACCAGGGACTGCTTGTTGACCGCGTGATTGACGGCCATACGAACCCGCACGTCATCGAAGGGAGGTTTCTCCATGTTCATCGCCAGATAGCCGATGTTCATCCCTGGTTGCGTCAACAGTTTGATCTGATCATCTGCCCGCAACTCGTCGAGGAACTCCGGGCTCAGGTTGTCCATGCCATCCAGGCTACCAGCGCGCAACTCGAGGTAGCGAACCGACGGATCCTGAATCGCTCGGAAGACGAGGCGACCGATCTGAGGGGCGGTACCCCAATAGGTGTCGTTACGAGCCAGAATGATGCGCTCATCCTTCAGCCATTCGACGAAACGAAAGGGGCCCGTGCCAACGGGGTATTTGAAGTAGTCGGCGCCATGTTTTCGAACCGCTGTGGGGCTCACGGCTGCACAGAAGTTCATCCCTAGATTGGATAGGAAGGGGGCGTTGGGTGTGGCCAGTTGGATGACGAAGGTAGAGTCGTTCGGGGCCGTCATGTCGGCGATCATGTCATCCATCCCCATATCCTTCCAATACTGGTAGGATCCTGCGGCCAACTTGTGGAAGGGATGGTCGGGGAAGAACTGGCGCCCGAGCGAGAACAGCATCGCCTCTGCGTTGAAAGGGGTCCCGTCGTGAAAGGACACGTCCGTCCGCAGATGGAAGGTCCACTCAAGGCCCGCCTCATCCACAGACCAGCTGTGAGCAAGCTGTGGGATGACCTGCGTAGATCTGGGTGCGTAGGTGACGAGGGTTTCGTACAGATTGTCGCAGACTTTGAAGGACTCACCGTCTGTTTCGAGGGCGGGGTCCAGGCCGACGCTGTCGGATCCTCGACCGAAAACCAGTGTGTCTGATGTACCGCTGCTGCTACCGCCGCCACAGCCGAAGAGCAGGACGCTGCAGGCGGTCAGCGCCGCGAGGCGTGCCGTCGAAGCCAGTTTTTTCAAGGGGTTTGGCTGCTGTCGCGTGCCGCGATCTGTGCGGCGCTGCGCAGCAACACGATATCTCGGGGTTCGCGTCGCAGTAGTCGAAGCCAGCGAGTCATCGCCTGCAGGTCGGTGGCGACCTTGGTCCTGTGCATCAGGCGCAGCCATTGTCGACGACCTGCACTGTTGTCGGTCGATATGGGGCCCGGAAGACCTTTGTCCTGTTTCGGATAGAGCAGTCTCGTTTCGCTCGTGTATACCCACGCCTCGTCCCCGCTGGCCAGATTCTGCAGGTAGTAACGGGCACTGGGCCATCGCGTGCTGCGAGTAAACAGGGCGACTCTTTTTCCCCATTGAATGAACTGGTCCTCGAAGGTCAGTGGGTAAAGCCCCAGGTGCGGGTCGTGGAAGCGCTCCGGATCATATCGAACGATGATGTCGTACACGACAGCTGTGTCTGTAGAATCGGGCTGAATGACAGCCTGCGTCAGGACCTGGAGATAAGCTCTCTCCTTTGGGCCAGCCATGGCCGATCTCAGATAGGACGAGACGGAGTCCTGCTCGGCTTCTGTGAGGACCTGTGCCTCAACAGATCCGGGGCCGGCTCCTACCTGAATCAGCAGGACTGCCAACAACCATATGTGGACGGCCCATCGCCTTGGGTGTCGCCGAGGTAGGGTCACCACCATCATGGACTGCCTCGCAACAAAAAGCCTACTCTGCGAAAGCAGCATCGAAGGCTGCGTCCGAGGGCTCGAAGTCCACTTCCTTGACGAAGGCACACGCTTCGGCGGCCCCGTCTTCGCGATCCATTCCGCCGTCTTCCCACTCCACCGAGAGGGGACCTTGGTAGTTGATGCGATTCAGGGCACGAATGATCTCTTCGAAGTCGATATTGCCGCGGCCCAATGAACGGAAATCCCAGTATCGGCGACGATCTCCAAAGGCCAGGTGGCCACCAAAGACACCGGCTTCTGTGGCGGAGATCGACCACCCCACATCTTTCATGTGGGCGTGAAAGATCCGATCGGAGAAACGGTAGATGAACTCGACGTAGTCAACGCCCTGGTATCCGAGATGGGATGGGTCATAGTTGAACCCAAAAGCTGGATGGCCGTCCACCGCTTCGATCGCACGTTCTGCCGAGGCGATATCGAAGGCGATCTCTGTTGGATGCACCTCGAGGGCGAACTTCACACCGTGGTTCTGGAACTGATCCAGAATCGGCGTGAAGCGGCGTCCAAAATCGGCGAACCCTTCGTCGATCATCGAATCTGGCGTAGGAGGGAAGGAGTAGAGCAGATGCCAGATCGAACTGCCAGTGAAGCCATTCACGACATCTACACCGAGTCTAGCCGCTGCGGCAGCCGTGGCCACCAACTCGTCAGCCGCTCGTTGCCTGACGCCCTCGGGCTCACCATCGCCCCACACATGGGGAGGCAGGATCGCTTCATGGCGGGCATCGATATTGTCACAGACAGCCTGCCCGGCAAGATGCGCCGAGATGGAGAACAACTGAAGGTCATGTTTTTCCAGGAGTTCGCGGCGAGAGGCGCAGTATGCGTCGTCGGCCTTGTCGACCTCGAAGTGATCGCCCCAGCACGCCAATTCCAGACCGTCATACCCAAAGCTGACGGCCTTCTCGCACATCGTTTCGATGCCAAGATCGGCCCACTGTCCAGTAAAGAGGGTTACGGGTCGCGCCATCTGTCGTGCTCTCCTGAAATGTGGATGGGGCCAAGCGCCGGGTCTTGACGTGCCATCGAACGAGGGGTGCGGTGTTGTTTCGTTGTAAGTACGCCGCTACGAGGCGGGTGTCAACAACGGGCCGGGCCTGCCTTTTTTAGCGGCGGGACGCCTTCATCCTGCGCAGATCGATGTCGAAGATTCGTAGCTGTCGGCCGGAGAACTCGCCGATGACCTCGGGGATGCTGTCATCATCGATGTCGAGAAGCCCAATCCGTTCTCCGAAGGATTCCGGCGATTGCCATTCGAGGTCACGATAGCGGGCATCGAAGATGAACCCATCGTTGAGGATGATCTCCTCCACCTCGTCGCCATCCACATCACCTACGAGCATTTCCGTTGCAGTGATGTTGTCCTGGTCAGAACGCCATTCCTCGAACTGGTCGCGCCCGTCGTAGACGATGAGGCGCCCGTCGCCGACGAACAGGATCTCCTCTTGAGGATCGTCATCGACATTGTACAGATGCATGGCCGAAATGCGTTTGTAGTCGGTCGGCGGATTCGACCAGATCGTGTGGTAGTCACGGACATCGAGGAAATGGAATCGCCCAGATTCGGTGAACAGGATGATCTCGTCGAGCTTGTCGAGATTGATGTCGGCGATGAACACACCGGCGATGGGGCCCTCGAAGTATTCACTGACCCAGATCTCATCGAAGGCTTCCGCCTCACTTTGTTGCTCGTAGACGTGGAGGAATCCGTGGGCGTCACCCAGCATCAGGCGCGTAGCCTGGCCCTCGACCTCGGGGAGGGTAATGGCGGCGCCGAATTCACCGAGGGCGCCACGCCCTAACTGCAGCGTCGACTGACCCTCTGAGAGCAATGGCAGACCGAGGAGCTGCAGACAGACAGCGGCGAGCAACAGTGGGTGGCCTCGTCGGCAGATCTGCATGGGCGGCTCCATCATCATAGGGTCGTCTCATCGGCAACATGGGCTGCTGTGGCCGCCGAATACACCGTCAAGATCGGGATCCGGTGCGCCTTGGCAAGTCGAGCACAATCTTCGTATTCGGGTGCACCGCGGGTACGGCCGCCCACTGAGGTGACTTTCACGCGGACATCCCCATAGGGTGTGGAGACCGTATCCCATCTGCGCGGCAGTGTTTGCCGGGCCACCTCGTGGCTCCGTACGCCGAGACTGGTGGTTTCGGAGAGGACAATCTGGGCGATCTGATCGACATCCGAGGGATCTGTCAAGACACTGAGCAGGTGACCAGGCCTGCCTTTCTTCATCAGAATCGCGGTCACGAAGACGTCCCGGGCTCCTGATTCGAGAAGGCGGTCAAAGAGAAACGAAAAGACCTCGGGGTTCATGTCGTCGAGATTTGCTTCGACAAGCACGCAGTTCTCGACGGCGGGTTTTTCATCAAACTCACCCAGGCGCACTCGCAGGACGTTCGGTCGAACGGGCAGATCCCGCCCTCCCGCCCCGTACCCAGCGGCTTGCAGTTTCATCGGTGGGCAATCGCTGCCGTATCCTTCAGTCAGCGTGGTAAGGATTGCTGCCCCCGTGGGGGTCAACAACTCGGCAGCGACGTCGGTCTGAACCAAGGGCACGTCGTGACACAATGCCACGACACCTGGAGCGGGAATCGGGTATTGTCCGTGAGCACACCGAACGATTCCACTGCCGCAATGAAGGGCGGAGCAGAAGACACGATCTACACCCAGCGCGCCCAGGCCTGCAATGGCACCGACGATGTCGACGAGCGCGTCGGCGCTGCCTACCTCGTGCAGTCCCACCGTCTCGACGTCTGCGCCGTGGACGGACGCTTCAGCTTCGGCCAGTCGACGGTAGATCCGAACCGCAACGTGCTTGATCTGCGTATCGAGTGAACTGTCCTCGATCTGCTCGACAAGGGCTGCAACCCGGGTATGCGCATGACCTGCATGGTGATGGTCGTGTTCGGCTTGCGCCCGCTCACCATGCTCGTGTGTACCATGCTCATGCGTGTGCCCGTGATGGTGATGATCGTGGGACGAGCCCGAAATGACCTCCGCTGCAAGGTGGTGTTCCTTGGCCGGTGTTACCTCTTGGTCCGCGATCTCGACGCTGATTCGTGTGGCGGACACACCGCATCGCATCACGCGCTCTGCACGTAGCCGTGCTCCAATGTCAAGTTGGTCGATGGACTGCTGCAGTTGGGCCAGGGGTAGACCGGCGTCCACAAGGGCACCGAGGATCATGTCCCCCGATGCGCCGGACTGGCAGTCAAAGTAGGCGATCATTGGCATGGACGGTGGGGCTCGATCAGAACCAGGCCGAAAGGGCAGCGCGAAAAGGGCGGGCAATCATGGGGACGCAGCAGAGGCTGTAGCAGAGCGCCTGAACTCATCGCGACGTCGGCCCCAGTCCAACTCGTGGGCAAAATCAAAGACGCCATCGAAATCTTCGATGCAGTCGTCGTCGGTGCGACTCATCAGGTTACCCTCGACGAGGTTGAACACGATCTCACCAAAATTACGTGTCTGCGTGACACCCCAGTGCTCAAAGACCGTGAGGGTCATCGGGCCGAATCGGTTGAGGGCATATTCGCTGATTCCGTACACCAGGTCACGCCCAGAGACATGTCGCTGCTCACTGGGCATCGACGTCTTGCCCAGCTTTTCTACCGTGTGGTTGAGGGCGTCGAAAATGAACAGATAAGCGGCGCGTGAGTATCGGCCGTCCGCTTCGGCGACCGCTTCGATTTCCTGGAGGAATCCGTCATCCATGAGAGCTAAGACAGTCCGTGATGGCGAGGGTTGTCAAGGGCCAACGGCGCTAACATCCGCCAACTGAATCGTTTCTTCTGCCTTCGCTGCAGGCAACTGGGCAAGGAGTCGGTCGCGGTGAACCGCAAAGGCAGGCAGGCTTTGCGGGCCCAGGGGATCTCCGCGCCCGCTCTTGTTGACGATAGTCGGATCGATGTGCCGCCCATTGCGAATCAACTCGTAATGCAGGTGAGGGCCGGTGGCGCGTCCGGTAGCACCGACGCGGCCGATTACATCTTTCTGCTCGACGGACTGACCTTTTCTGACGTGAATCTGACTGAGATGGGCGTATCGAGTGCGATATCCATTGGGATGAGAGACCTCCACCATCTTCCCGTATCCGCCATTCCAGCCGGCATGGGTGACTCGACCTCGGGCCGTGGTATGGACCCGTGTCCCCTGATTGGCGGCGTAGTCGGTGCCGAGATGGGGAACATTCCTCTTCAGGATCGGATGGAAACGTCGACGGCTGAATCGGGAGCTGATTCTGCGATAGTCCATCGGCTTGAGCAGAAACATGCGCGTCAGAGATTGGCCCCCTTCATCGTAGTACCCATCGCGCCCTTCGAGATCGCTGTACAGGACGCCCGTATGGTTTGCTACCTGGCCGCGGTATCGGGCGAGTCGCACTTCTTTGTAGCGGATGAAACGATCGTCGAGATAGGACTTGACGACGATGAGTTCGAGTTCGTCTCCCTCGCGAGGATCGGTTTGGAAGTCGATGATGGCGGCGAAGATATCATCGGCCACGATGTCGGTGAGGGCATCGCTTTCTCCGACATCCCGGATCGCATTGGACAGATTGTCCTTGATCACGACACGGAGCACTTGGTTGATGTCGATCAGCGGACGCTTGGATTGCCGGGCGACGAGGCGATCGCCTTCACGTTCGACGAGGATGGGATACTCGGGTCTCTGGGCCGGGGTGTATTCGAAACGAACCACCACGTTGGCCGAGTCGAGGGTCAGTGAGAAGGCGTCGTCGGGTCGTGATTTCTTCGCATCGAAGACCACCTGCAGGGCATTCCCCAGACGGGCGATCTGTAGTTCGGGAACCTTGTGTTGTTTCAGCGACAGGTAGATCGAACCCGCCCGCCCCAGCGTATCCTCGATCACCCGCTCGACGACGGCTGCTGCGGTGACTGTATCGGCTGTCACCGCAACCGTCACGGCCGCCGCCGGACCGGTGTTCAGAGGAATGACGACACCTTCCTCTTCGGCGGGAGCCGATGGCATGGCATTGGCCGTCTTCACGAGAGACCCACCTGCCTTGTGCAGATCGATCCGCAACCAGGTCAGCCCGACCAGACAGGCTAAGAATCCCCAAAACACCAGGGAGCTTTTCGCCGGGGCGCCTGGCATGGACACACGGGACTTGCTCGTCGTCGCGAGGGGTTCTCGCGTCGGATTCTTCATTGGGTTTCGTCGGGCGATCGGGTGGAGTTTGCCGTTGGCGATATGTGCGCAAACCGAGTATTATTATACACCTACGCGCATTTTGCGTCAAGCAAATGTAGAGATTGACCCTCACCATCCGTGGCGATTTCCGTGACCATTCCCCTGCACGACCTGAAGGGTCTGCTCCCCGACCAATTGCGCCAGATCGCGACAGATCTGGGTGAACCCTCCTACCGCGGTGATCAGCTGTTTGAGTGGCTTCATGTTCACCAGGCACGTGATCTGGATGGCATGACGAATCTGCCAGCTCGCTTTCGTCAGGTCCTGGCTGAGGCCGGGGCCCAGATGCCAGGACTTGAACTGCTGGAAAGCAGTGCCTCCGACACGGGCAAGGCGGTCAAGTTTCTCTTTGACCTGGGCCAAGGGGGAAATGGCCAAGGGCTCGGGCAAGTCGAGGCGGTATTGATCATCGACGGGGATCGACGCACCGCTTGTCTGTCATCGCAGGTAGGATGCGCCCTCGACTGCAAGTTCTGTGCGACGGCTCAGATGGGCTTCGTGCGCAATCTACATGCAGGGCAGATCGTAGAGCAGTTGCATCAATTGCACCAGCAAGCCCAACGCCGTGGTGAGCGGCTGACGAACATCGTTATGATGGGAATGGGTGAACCCCTTTTGAACTACGAACAGGTGACCTGTGCACTGCGCCTAGCACGGGCGTCGGATGGGCAGTTGCAGATCGGTGGACGAAAGATGACCGTGTCCACAGCGGGCCATGTGCCCGGAATCCTTCGGCTTTCCGAGGACGATCTCAACGTAGGGTTGGCGATCTCTTTGAATGCAACCGAGGACGAGACTCGGTCACAGATCATGCCCATCAATCGAAAGTGGCCCATCGCCGATCTGATGGCGGCGGCCAAGACCTATTTTGATCGCAAAGGCCGGCGAGTCACCTTCGAGTATGTGTTGATGGACCAGGTCACCGATCTGGATGCAGATGCAGATCGTCTCGCGGTACTCACCTCGTCGATTCCCTGCAAGATCAACCTGATCCCCTACAATGAACTGGCACCGGGCTTGCAGATGAGCGACCGCGTTTATCGTCGACCTTCTTCGGCACGACTTGATCGATTCACGCGGCGACTCAAGAACGCGACGCGACACACGGTGACGCGCCGGGACAGTCGAGGTCGCGACATCGATGCCGCCTGTGGGCAACTGCATCGTCGCGTGACTGACGCCCAGAGCGCCGTGTCCGCCACTCCACAGCCGGCCTGAGATCGCATTTGCGGGCTCGTGGTCATCTGCTAGGTGGTGTCGTGGCCGGTGCCTCCGTTGCCGAAGTTGGCACGCTGACCGGGCACCTGCACGGTCCAGCTGAATTCAACTGGTGGGTCGTGGCTGGGACGGGTGTCTTCTTCTCGCTATTCCCCGACGTGGACACAGACTCCTTGCCTCGCCGCTGGTTCTATCGAGCCGTTGTCGTCGCCCTCGTGGGGCTGGTGTGGATGGGGGAGTCGCGACTGGGGATCTGGCTTGCGATCCTGGCGATGCTGCCCCTTCTGGATCATCACCGAGGATGGACCCACGGCCGCTGGATGCCCCTGCTGGGGCCGGGTCTGTTGGGCTTGGGGGCCGCGTTTGCATTCCGCACCGAGCCGCTAAGCGTCACGTCATTTTATGGACAGGGAGGATCTCTCGGTGTCGTCTACTTCGTGGCGGCCGTCGTCGGGTGGTATACGCATCTGCTGCTTGACGGCCTTTTTCATCTGTTTCCAGACGATCCTCAGTAGGGCTATCCTCAGTAGGCGGTAAGAGCCTCAGGCTTCCGACGCCTCTTCTTCGTCGGTGTCGTCGTCGCTGCCATCAGTCTTCCGTTTGTCAACGAACCCCTTGATCTTCGACACCGCGTCTGGCACCATTTCCACCAACTGCCCCCAACTCACTTCCTTTTCCTTCAGCGTCATCATTTCGACCTTGCCGTCCGCGTGGACGACGATGAAGCCGATGGGCTCGACGCTGGCGCCACCGCCTGTACCAGAGTGCTGCTTGCCTTCTCCGCCGCCGGCTCCAAATCCCATGGAGATCTTCGAGACGGGGATCAACGTCACAGGCCCGGCCGTTACCGGTTCACCGATGACGGTTCGGGTCTGAAGAATATGATGCAACTCGCCGAGTACGCGTTCGACCAGGGATTCAAGAGATGTCGCCATAACGTCCTTTCAATCGGTCACCGCAGACAGTGTACGAGCAGTCTGTCTCAGTCGCCACCATTTACGCAACCACAGGTATCCGGCGTGCAGCCCGAAGCGACCCGCCGCCGCCACGAGTCGCGCGAGATACACATGCAGGATCAGACTTGCGCTCCCGTGGGTCGAGGGCCGCACGAAATCCGCTTGAATCGCGACGTGGGTCCATGGCGGAAGAAAAGGCCTGATCGCCTGGGCCTGGCCCATGAGCTTCCCGGTTGCCGCTGCGTCGTCGAGGCCTACCGTGGCGTCAATCTGGACTCGTCGCAGGCCGATCACCCGAAGCAGACTTCTCAGCAGCCGTTTCGTGGGCGGCAGGAAGGGGCGCACGTCATGCCATCCTTCACGTATCCGCATCAGTAGTCCTGGTTCCGCAGGTGAGTCATCCGCTGCCACTGGCGAGGGCGTGGCAGCCGCTGTGTCGTCGGTGTGTTCGGTGGTCGGCCGTGGCGTTGGCCTGGATGTGCTTGTCCCAGACTTGGCTCGCGCAGACGAAGGGGCTGGGGATGGAGTGACTGGATCTGGGCTGATCACCTCAGATCGGGGCTCGGGGGGGGCCGGCACCTCCGATCCCTCTTCTGTCACTACCAGCCGACGATACAGGCAAAACCGTCCCAGCAGCAGCAGCCTGCCTTCCCAACCGTCCACGACCTGGCGCACACCGACGGCCAAGGCCCCAAACCACGGTGCCACAACGGCATCCACGTCGGGCGTGGCATCCGACTCTGGTCCTCGGCCAGCCTCTACCCTTACCACGACTGGCAACACGACAAAAGCCACGAGTACCGCCATCGCCGCGCCGAGAAGCACCAGGAGGGTTTGCAGGACCCAGAGCAAGACCTGGAGCAACACGGGCAGGAAGTCAGCGATCATGGGCGCGTTGAGGTTGGAGGAGGGTCATCTACTGGCAATGGGCTCTCGAGACGAGCCCCGGCGAAACAACCTACCCCGACTCGAGTTCGAGCGTCAAGAAGGATACCCTTGGACCTGGGGCTTTGGTCGGTCGTTTTCGAGTGCTTGACAGTCTCTTCACCCCATGTTATGGTAGATTGACGCAAGTACATGTGTCTAAAGGAGTTCAAGCGAGTTTGACCATGCTCTTCCGGGCTTGGCGCGCGCTCCGTCCTCTGCTGCCTATCTGCGCTTTCTGCTTCCTGCTCACCATCGCAGTCTCGGCGCCGAGGACGGCTGACGCCGTCAGCACTGTTTCTCCACGTTTTGATGCCCCTGCTGTGGCTGTGCACATGCCGCAGTCCATTTCCCTGCTTCTGACGTATTTCCCGGGCAATGGCGAGGCCATCACGAGTGCGACGCTCACAGTGGCGTCTGGCGCCAAGATCGAGGCGGTCACCTCGGCGAGGGGACGGGTCCGATTCAGCAGCGACGAGATCAACGTGGACTATCTCGAAGATCCCATCGGCACCTCCGTAACCGACACCCTGCAGCTTACGCTGATGGCCCATGCCGTGGGTCTGCTGGACTGGCATGCTACACTCGCCACCACCTTGGACACCGAATCGACCTCGCTGCATCAGCCCACCTGGTCCTTGAGTGTGGAAGAGTCACTGGCGGCCCGTTGGGCGATTTCACCTAAGAAGTGGTATGTCGGAGAGTCGGTTGAGGTGGCGATCGACGTGATGAACGAAGATTCCCGGTCGCTTTCGGGACTGGATATCGAGTGGTCGACTCACGTGCGCACTGATGCAACGTCCGAGCCTCCATGGCCTCAGCCTGGCCAGAGCCAGATCTCGTATCAGGTCACGGCCCATGTCGGCCAATCAGCGCCCGCCACGGCGCTGGAGATCTCAGGAGCCGCCGTCAGTGAGCGGCTTACTCACTCCGTCCTGTCACCTCAACAGATTTCCATCCTCCCCCTTCCGCAGCTTCATGTGCAGGGAACGGGACTTCAACGCGATCAAGACGGCACGGTCACGTGTGTCTGGTCCCTCGATGGAAGCCGCCCCATGAGGGTGAAGGATCTACGCTTCATCGTGGACGGTCTCACATCTGCCGCCGCCGAGGGCGCGACGGTGGACTTCGATGCGCAGGCGGGACGTGCTCAAGTGTCGATCGCCGATCGCGAACTATCCCCGGGGGAGGAATTGTCAATCACGATGCGACTGGTGCCGAGGCGATCGGGACCGCTGGCCTTCCGGCCCCAGGTGATCCCCTATGAGCGGGATGAGCCGATTCAGGTGGCCACCGTCAGTATTCTTCCCGTCGTCGACGGTGAACTGGTGTCGACGGACGCTGCTGCTCGTCCACCGACCGATCTGGAACTCGCCCGGGGCGGGCTGACAGAATCGTGGACATCTGCCCTGGCCGATCTGCCTGTCCCGGCCGGTTCGACGGTCCGACTCAAGGCCGAAGGGCGACACGATGCCAACTGGCTCGTAGAGGAGGCGATCACGGAGGCTCTGCTGCTGCGTGGCGATCGGCTGCCACTGGATGATGAGGGGGCTTCCTATGAGTTGGTCTTTCAGGTGGCCTCTGCCGGGGCCGTTTACGAACCTCAAAGATCCAAATTGAATCCATTCGGGTCACGACAGGCGCGTAATACTCGTGTGCAAGTGAATGCACGATTGATCGATGGTGAGCGTGCCGATCGCCAGATTCTTTGGGCCCGCCGAATTGAGTCCCGTGCCGAAGATGAGGTCGGCTCAGACGCTGCAGCACTATTAGGTGGCGCAGACGCTGTCGATCAGGCGATTGTGCCGGCAAATCAGCGTGTCCTGGAGGCCGGTTTATCCGGGCTTATTGTTGGGGGACTCTTTTTCGTATTTTTTTCACCTTAGAGCGGGGGTGATGGTGTTTACATCACGCCGTTGAGGATGGTGATTCGGTGAAATTCCTGCTGGTTCCGTTGCTGATCATCGGCATGTTCGTGTCTTTTACGGCAGCCATGCTGGCAATGCTCTTCTTCACCGAAACCGTGAAGTCGCCGGAGGAGTTGCAGAGCATGCTCAGCGGCGACTCAGACCCGAGTCGTCTGGATCAGAGCTTCGTCGACGAAGAAGACAAGCTTGGACAACTCGCCTCGCTGTTGGAGACATACCGAGGCGAATACGAAACGAAGCAGGACAGTCTGGAGGAGCAGTTGGATAGGCTCGCCCTCCTGCAGTCCAGTCTCGCAGCAAGAGCTACGGAGTTAGACGAGCAAGAAGCGCGGATCGGAATGGTGGCGGATTCAGCCTTGGGTGCCCGGCGCACAGAGCGAATCGCAGAGCTGGCTACCTTCTACAACAAGCTGAAACCGGCACCGGCTGCCGAAATCCTGCAGACGGGAACCTTGGATGACACCACCGTCGGTCTGTTGATGCGGCAGCTTCAGGCTCAGCATATGGCAAAGATCATGGCGTCTATGGATCCAGAGTTCGCCGCCAGGATCACCAATCTGATGAAGGAACTGGAGTGACGCTGTTACCTGACCATCCAACGTCGTGCACGCGCAAGGGGCGATTCCCCGCTGTGCAGGACGCGACGACCGCTACGGGGTAGACCATGGCTTGGGTATTCATCTGCATCGCCGCCGGAGCCGGGGGATTCCTCTTCCTCATCGTTATCGATTATCGCAAGGTTTCTGCCGGGCTCAAGCCAAAGGCCGACCTGGCGAAGGTCGAGATCCGCGATTGTGAGACAAAGATCCAGGCGGAGCAGAACGCGACGGAAGAGACGAAGGAGCAAGTGGGATCGCTGCAGAAGGAGATCGAGGAGCTCGAGAAGGAACTGGAAGAGCTGAAGAAGAAGGTCGACGAGTATCGCGAACGCGAGAAGCGTCGCAAACCGACCAAATACAAACTCGAAGAGTAGCTACAGGCCTCCCAACGATTCACTGACCATCAGACAGATCGAGCTTCAACAAGAAGGGGCGTACCGAGAATGTCGGTCACGCCCTTTTTTTAATTCCGGCCCAAGGGCCAAGATGCCAGCTCTGTTCAGAAACGACGCTGTCGGCGCGTTGGCGTATCTGCGACGCCGTGTAGCGGACAGTTGATGGGCGGGATCCCATCGGCGAGGAAGATCTCATCCGACTGCCGCGGGCAGTAGCGGGTTGCCAGCTTGTGACTGTCGGCGCAGACCGAGTGGTAGGCCACCAGATTCTCGGGATAGTCGAAGGTTTCCCGTCGCCGGTCACGGAAACGTTTGACTTCTGTATAGACATCCTTCATGAACCCCGCCCACATGGGTAGGGCCGCTGAGGCACCTGCCTGGCGGGCCAGGGTATGCGTCGGGTCATCAACGCCGACCCACACGCCGGCTACGAGATGCGGAGTGAATCCGATAAACCAGGCGTCCCGATAGTCGTTGGTCGTGCCCGTCTTGCCCGCTGCAGCGACGCGGAAGTTGTATCGTGTCCGGGCACCGTAGCCGGTGCCCCCCGCTTCGTCCATGACCGAACGCATCAGATCGGTCATCACCACGGCCACCGATGGACGCAGCACCTCACGCCGCGTGGGTGTCGACTCAAAGATCACGTTGCCGTCCGAATCGATGATCGACGAGATCCCCGAGGGCTCGACGTGAATTCCCTTGTTCGGGAACACGGCGTAGGCGGCGACCATCTCCAGCAGGCGAACGGATGACACGCCGATCCCGATGGCATACACCTCTGGAATCGGCGTCGAGATCCCCATAGCGCGCGCGTATTGTCTGACCCGTCCCGGACCGATCTCGCGGGCCAACTTTACGGCAATGATATTGCGCGATTCTTTGAAGCCCCGGCGTAATGTCATCTCGCCCTTGAATTTCCGGTCATAGTTTTCCGGATCCCAGATGTCACCATTCTGTTCTTCGACGACAATGGCATTGTCATCGAAGACATCCACCGGGAATCGTCCATTGTCGATGGCCGCTGTGTACACGAAGGGTTTGAAGGACGAACCCGCCTGGCGCAGGGCTTGCGTCGCCCTGTTGAACTCGCTCTCCCGGAACTGACGACCACCGATCATCGCCAGGATATGCCCGTTGGTCGGGTCCATGGCGACGAAGGCGGCTTGCACGATGGGAGGGTTGGCTGCTTGGGCCGAGTCGGCCGGTTCGAAGACGGCATCGACCTTCTGCTGAACCTCGCGCAGACGAACGTTGAAATGGCGCTCAGCGATCTGCTGCAGTTGAGCATCCACCGTCGTCTCTACAGAAAAACCGTCGCGATAGAGGGCCCCACCGTATTCCTCGTTGAGATCCTTGCGTAGATACTCGACGAAGTAGGGGGCCAGCCCGTACGTGTCGGCCCGCTGACCGCGTCGAGCCCTGACCGGTTCGTCTTTCAACTGCAGAAACTGAGACTTTGTCAGTTTGCCGCTACGAATCATGTTGAGCAGAACGAGGTTTCGGCGCTCCTGGGCACGTGCTGGATTCACGTGCGGGCTGTAGGAATTGGGTGCTTTCAGCAAACCTGCGAGCAGTGCACACTCTTCGACCCGCAGATCGCCGATCTCCTTGTCAAAATACAACCGCGCCGCCGATTTCAGGCCCCACGCGTCATGCCCGAAGAACACGGTGTTCAGATACATCACCAGGATCTCGCGCTTCGTGTAGAGGCGCTCAACGTGAACGGCCACGATCTGTTCGCGAACCTTTCTCGCATACGTGGCCAGCACACCCTCCAGCGAGGCATTCGACCGCTGGCCGCCGACCTTGTGGTACAGATTGCGCGCCAGTTGCTGCGTGATCGTGCTGGCACCTTCCTTGGTGGGGTCGAGGAAGATAATGTTTCGGTAGATGGCCCCGAAGATGCGTCGTAGGTCGATCCCCCAATGGGAGAAGAACCGACGATCCTCGATCGAGATCAGCGCGTCCCGCATGGCCAGCGGGATTTCATCATATTCCCGGATGATCTCGCGGTTTTCCTCGCGGAAATCCATCAGATGTTGACCGTCTGCGGCGTAGACGTGGGTCACTCGTTTTGGTTGGGTTGTCTCCAATTCGTCGATGTTCGGCAGATTGCTGCTGAACATGGCGTAGACAAACACGCCACCGATCGTGTACAAGCAGGTGCACACGACGGCGGCGAGAGCTATTTTTGTTGCGAGGTTACGATTCATCGCAGCCCGGATTCGGGTGTCGCCTTTGATCCGCTCTTAGGAGGTACATCGTTTTGGCCGGAGATTGGCCAGTTGCCATTGGAATTCTGATGGTTGCCGTCATCTGGATTCAGATATTCGTCGACTATCGCCGCAAACTTGGCAAGATCATGCCCACTGTCTCTCAGGTCTCGACTCGTCGCAATGAAATCAGCAAAGAGATCGACAACGGGGAATCTACGCTGTCATCGATTCAGAGTAAGATGGCCTATGCCCGCAGTGAGTTGGAGGAGTTCGAAGAGCGGCGGATCGAGCTTCAGGAGCAATTCAATCCGATGGAGATGTTGTTGATCCCGCCTGGGAAGCTGCGGATGGGAGCCAATACCCCCGGCCGCGATGACGAGAATCCCGAACACCTGGTCAGCCTCAAGGGATACTACATCGATAAGTATGAAGTGACGAATCTGCAATACAAGGAATTCGTTCAGGTCACCGGGCATAGTTCGCCCAGCCACTGGCGCAACAACACCTTCCCCGACGCCCGCCTCGCTGATCACCCTGTGGTCAACGTCTCATGGGATGATGCCAAGGCATACTGTGACTGGGTCCAGAAGCGCCTGCCCTCCGAGGCGGAGTGGGAAAGAGCAGCTCTCGACGATGGCCGTGATGAGTATGCCTGGCGGGGGGCCTCCAATGCTGACTACGCCGATTTCGACAATCCTGACGGCAAGACGACGCCCGTCGATAGGTATCCAAATGGCAAGAGCGGTCTGGGCGCCTGGGACATGTGCGGCAACGTCAGCGAATGGGTCAACGACTGGTACGATGACAAATACTACCAGACCAGCCCTGAGTCAGATCCCAAGGGCCCCGATGGTGGACATCAGAAGTGCCATCGTGGTGGCGGATACCATGAGAACAGAATGGGAATCCGTGCCAAGAGCCGTCACATGGCCATGTCCGGCGCCTCGACGGACTATATCGGTTTCCGCTGCGCCCTCGACGAGATCATCGATGAGGAGACGTAGGCATTCAGTGGGAGCTACTCGTAGAATCCCTTGATTCTGCGTGTGTTGTAGTCGAGGCGATAGCTGACATGCTCCGGTGACTGTGGATAGGTTTCATCCGGGCCGTATGGATATCGACTCATCCCGTGAAAGGGAAGAGGCTCCACTGTCAGAGAATGGGCCGAGTGAAAGTCCATATCCTTGCCGAATCCATCCGCATAGAACAGGAAAGAGCGCGTCCATCCTTCCCGGACCGGGCCAAAATTGTCCGCGCCGACGGTCAATGTCAGCTCATCCCCGTGAAACATGATGGCGAACCGATCGTCGATCTGATCGGTGAGTTCGCTCGCGTCGCCGAATCGCGTGTATGCTCCTGCGTGTGTTCCC
>MDTC01021720.1_pt1 | contig 19354 bp, 15 predicted proteins | sample 811181 | NCBI WGS metagenome assembly MDTC01 (sample SAMN05326644, study PRJNA326480) | marine metagenome | isolation source: seawater | place: Pacific Ocean: North | collected 2011
GCCGGGCAGGCCTCGAATGGTGAAGATAAGCAAAACCCGTTATCCGGTGAATCGCAATGCTGCTCCGCTTAAGTGAACAGCATTGCGGCTTATGCCGGGTTTTTTTATGGCCGGAAAAAACCTGATCAAAAATGCAACAGCCTTGTGCTCATTTCTGATTTCATCCGGCTAACTAATTTTACAATTATCATTTATCATACGCGCCGAACATTTCCGTCCGCCTTATCCGGATTGCGCAATACCATGGCACCGCAACGACTCAGGGACAGCCTGGAAGAACTCATTTGCAAGGAAGCAATCCACACACACTTACAGCCGATTGTCGATCTGAGACACAATCAGCCGGTAGGCTATGAAGCACTGACCCGGGGCAACCCTGGCCATATGCTGCAGCGCCCGGATCTTATGTTTCAGGCTGCCAACCAGTTTGAACGCATTCCCGACCTCGAAGCCCTGTGTATCCGTTATGCAATCGAGCACTTTGCCGGTCGCAGCACCGAAGGCCAGTTGTTTCTCAATATCTGCCCGCAGACGTTGCTGCACTTTTCCGGCACGCTGGATGTGATAACCAAACATCTGGAAGCAGTATCTCTGTCGCCACGCCATGTGGTGCTGGAAATTTCCGAACGCTTCCCGATCGAAAACGCCGACACCTTTATCCAGCTGATTAATGAACTGAAGCAGGTTGGCTACGGCATTGCCATCGACGATCTCGGCAGCGGCTACTCGGGTCTTAAGCTCTGGTCACAGATCCGCCCGGATTATGTAAAAATCGACCGGCATTTTATCGACCGCATCGATCAGGACCCGGTGAAACAGGCCTTTGTTACGTCAGTAGTTCACCTGTGTGAACAGCTGCAGTGTGAAATCATTGCCGAAGGTATTGAGCGCCTGGGCGAAATGAAACTGCTGCGCTCACTGGGCATTCATATCGGTCAGGGCTATCTGCTGGGCAAACCCGCACGGGAGCCTGCGTTTATCATTCCGGATAAAACCGCGCAAAAGAGCAGCCGCTACTGCGAAGGACTGGATGCCCCGGTTATTCACCTGTGTCAGCCTGCGATATGCACGGGTCCGGATGTTACCTTGGGGGAAGCCGAAGCACTCTTTGCCGATAATCCGCAGTTGATGTCAGTACCGGTTTTGCAGGATGATTTCCCATTGGGTGTACTGCACCGCCATCAGTTGCTGGAAGTTTTTGCCAATCACAATGGCCGCACGCTGAATGAATACCGGCCTGTACATGAGCTGATGCAGAAAGATCCTGTTATTGTCGATGGCAGCATGACACTGGAAGCCGTCAGCCGCCTGATGACCGACGATGACAGCTATTACCTGCATCAGCACCTGATCGTTACCCGCGATGGCCACTACGCAGGGCTGGTAAAAACCAAAGATCTGCTGAAGCGCATTACCACTAACCAGATTCAGAAAGCACGTTACGCCAACCCGCTCACTATGCTGCCGGGCAATGTGCTGATTGATGAGCATGTCGAAACATTAATCAGACAACACAAGCCGTTTGATTTGTTGTATGCGGATCTCAATCACTTCAAACCCTTCAATGATCATTATGGCTACCGTCAGGGCGATAACGTTATCCGTTGGATCGGTCAGCTTCTGCAGACACACAGCTCAGAGAAAAACTTTGTCGGTCATGTCGGCGGTGACGACTTTATTGTCGTCAGTCAGGAAGAAGACAGCGGCCGTCTATGTGAGCAGATCTTAACAGCCTTCAGTAAGGGCATTGACGCCTTTCACGACAGTGAGGACTGGTACCGGGGCTATCTCAGCAGCACCGACCACAACGGTAATCTGCTCGAATTTCCGTTGCTGAGCCTGGTGATCGGCGTTGTCCCCTACTCTGTGATCAAAGAAGAAAATCCCCATACCCTGCCGCAGATGGCCGTTCAGGTCAGAAAGGAAGCGAAAAGAGAAGCTGAGAAAAATGGCGGCAATCACTGGCAGGTTCTGAGCATAAACCTCAGGCATTCAGATCTTCACTAATGCCGGCAGCTTTTTATCTGTGCGGATTCAAGGCGAAGCTACACTCCGTCACATAACAGAAAGAGACGTTACCAATCTGTCATAAAACCTTAACCCGGCCACCTTAGCTTTCCTGCTTTTTATTTCGGATTGCACCGTCATGTCGCCACAACTTCTGCAGGACAGTCTGGAAGAGCTCATCAGCAAGGAAGCAATACACACACATCTGCAACCCATCGTCGATTTGAGCCGCAATGAAGTTCTCGGCTTTGAAGCGCTGACCCGTGGCGACCTGACCCATATGCTGCAGCGGCCGGATCTCATGTTTCAGGCAGCCAATCAGTTTGACCTGGTGCCACAACTTGAATCACTCTGTATCCGCACAGCCGTTGCTCATTTTTCCCGCTTCTGCATCAGCGGCCGTCTGTTTCTCAATATCTGCCCACAAACGCTTTTTCATTTTGCCGATACGCTGGATGAACTGACCAGTCACTTGCAGGTTGTTGAGCTGACGCCCAGAGATGTTGTTCTGGAAATTTCCGAACGCTTTCCGATTGAACACGCCGACCGCTTTGTCGAACTGATCAACCGCCTGAAAAAACTGGGATATGGTATCGCAATTGATGATCTGGGCAGTGGCTACTCCGGCCTCAAGCTGTGGTCTCAGATCCGTCCGGACTATGTAAAAATCGACCGGCACTTTATCGACCGGATTGATCAGGACCCGGTTAAGCAGGCCTTCGTGACCTCCGTTGTTCATCTGTGCGATCAACTGAAATGCGAAGTGATCGCTGAAGGGATTGAACGGCTCGGTGAAGTAAAACTGTTGCGCTCACTGGGTATTCATATCGGTCAGGGGTACCTGCTGGGCAAGCCCGCCAGTGAGCCTGGGTTTATCCCCCTCGATGCCAGCCGCAACGACTGCAGTATTCAGGGCCTGGGGCTGGATCTTCCCATCGGTTTTCTCGCGCAACAGACAGACACCATAGCCGCGGAAACACTGCTTAAAGAAGCCGGGAGCCTGTTTAATGACCGTCCACAACTGATGTCGATTCCGGTATTGCATGACAACCGGCCAATCGGCCTGTTACATCAGCGCAAAGTGCTGGAGACCTTTGCCCAGCCATATGGCCGCGCATTATTTGAACGCAAGAAAGTTGACGAACTGATGCAGCGTAATCCGCTGATTGTCGATCGCAGCATGAGCATTGAGTCCGTCAGCCATCTGGTGACGGAAGATGAAGACCATTATTTACGCCAGCACCTGATAGTCACCGACGACGGAAATTACTGCGGCATGGTCAACACCAAAGAATTGCTGCGCCGTATTACCAACAGTCAGATTCAGAAAGCGCGCTACGCCAACCCGCTCACCATGCTGCCGGGTAACGTTCTGATTGATGAGCATATTGACGGCCTGCTGGTCAGGCATAAGCCGTTCTGCCTGATGTACGCAGACCTTAATCACTTCAAGCCCTTTAACGATCATTACGGTTATCGTCAGGGCGATAACGTCATCCGCTGGCTCGGCCAGCTGCTGCAATCCGTCTCTACCGACAGCGTATTTGTCGGTCACGTCGGAGGCGATGATTTTATTCTCGTCAGCGACGAATCTGAAGTTGGTGGACTGTGCGCGGAAGTACTGGCGCTGTTTGAATCCGGTATCGCCGGTTTCCACAAAGAAGAAGACTGGAAAGCAGGCTATATCCGTGGCACCGACCGCAATGGCCGGCCGTCAACGTTTCCGTTGCTGAGTCTTGCCATTGGTGTGGTACCGTCTGAACTCATCATTGATGAAGATGCACAAACGCTGGCCAGACTGGCAGCCGATGCAAAAAAAGTAGCGAAGAAAAACGGCGGCAATCACTGGCAGGTACTGAACAGGTATTAAACCCGATTCAGTACCCCGAAAAGCAGGAAGTCAGTACTGCAGCGTCAAAGGACGGTTACAGACACTCGAGCTCCATAGTGGTTTCAAACTGGAAGTTCGACTGCACAGTATGACGTTCAGCGAAGAACAGATCGAAATCATAAGAGTGGTAAGGCTCGATACCCAGCTCTTCAGCCACAGAATCCAGATCCAGAGTCTTTTCAATCACAGAGTGAATACCACCAACTTCCATGGCTAACTTACCGTTAATAAACAGGTAAAGGTCGTCGTCACCACGGAAGGTAAAGGTATCACCCGGCGCATAGAAGAAGCGCAGATGTGTTTCCAGAGTGAAATGGTAGTTATGATAATTATGTTCATTACCAAAACCTTCACCATCAATCGGGAAGAAAGAGTTATTCGTATACTTCCAGCGCGTATAACCGGCACCGGAACCTTCATTCACCATCGTCAGTGATTTATTGATGGCGATGTTCACGCCCTCAACGTTGCGGTACCACTGATCAAAATATTCTTTGCCATTGGTGGTCAGGGTCGTGCCTTCTTCACCTGGCGCATACACAGGACGACGATCCGGACCGATATCGGTGGCGACGATATTATGATCTTCGCCCATAATCGGGTTTTCAAAATCCGGATGGCTGGAACGGAAGTCGCGGATGACCACCGGGAAAGTTCGGAAGGCTTCGTCTTCCGCCACCACACAGGTGCATTCCTGTTCAAACACAGGGGAAGTCCCGCTGTCCGTTGCCTGAGCAACAGCGGCTGTCAGCACTAACAATGATCCCACTGCCACTTTCAGATTTGACATGACAATCTCCTGCTATCAAATAACGCCGTTCTTAATTAACACCGCAATGTTAGACGAATTCCTGCTTACAGAATGCGACCTGCGTTTACAAAAATTAATATGCTTAAAAGAAAACTGTTAACCCGGTAGCAAATTCAATGTTATGGGTGGTTTTCTTCTTGCTCAGCAGTTCGGTCTCGAACATGTGATCACGGAAATCCATATTCCAGGTCAGCCAGTCCGACAGGATAATGCGGTAACCTGTGCCAAACACCATAGTAAATTGCTCATCACCGGCGAAGGAGGTATTACCAACACCACCAACCAGGTAAAAAGCAGAATTAAATGTTAATTTACTGGTAACAAAGGTTTCACCCGGGAACAGGTTATAACCCACCAGCAGATCGTAATAGCTGTATTTACGGTCACTGTCGGTCAGAATATCCACACCGGAACCGTTAATGGTTTCATAACTGGTGCGACCCGCTTTACTGCGGCCGTAGTTCGCCTGCAGGAAGAAATCTTCCGTGGCATGAAACGACGCTTTAACACCGTATAACGGATGGGTACCGAAATCTTCAATACTGATCATGCCCAGAAAAAAGCCCGCCTCGAACACTTCATTGTCGATTTTTGCTTCTTCGGTTTTACGCGCCTGAACATCCGGCTCAATAATTTTGATCGGATTAATAACGACAGAGCCATCATTGCTGTCTTCTGCCGCTGAAACTGTGACCGGAGCCAATGCAAACCCTGCACCCGCCACACTGATCAGAAGAAGCTGCTGAAACCAATTCGCCATACGTCGTTACCCACTGTGTCGTCATCTACAGAAAATGTCATGCGGCGGTATTCGCCACGCAATACAAAGTTGAAGCCGATGTAATAGTTCACACCACCACCAACCGAATAAAAATCGCCGGTTACTTCGCCGCGTCCCGGCAGGCGGGATTTACGGTTAAAATCCTGGGTGCCGTAGCCCAGCGACAGAAACGGCGAGAAATTCCAGCGGTCGGTCGGTTCTACTAACAGACTGGCCGATTTCATCTCACCTTCGCCGTTATAGGCAAAAAACTTTCCGTACTCGGCTTCCAATCCAAAATACTTATTTAAGCGATAGCCACCCATCACACTGATCTGATCAGAACCATCCTGCGAACCCACGGTGAAACCCACACGGAATTTAGAACGCAGAAAATCGCCCTGACGGGTTTCCGGCAGAGCCACAGGGGTCCCGGTATCTTCCAGCGTACGTGCCAGGCTTTCACGGGTTACCCAACCGGTTTTGCCACGTTTGTCAGCGATCAGATACCAGGTCGTGCGACGACTGACCACGGCAATATCTTCACCCTTTTCAACAACATAGATAACCGGGTAACCACGCCCCGGACCTGTGTGCAATTCCAGATACGGGTCAATTACGCGAACTTCCAGCGCACCCGCGATGTCTTCATCAGACACCACCGGCGCTTCACTCTCCGCCTGTGTAACAGCCGCCGATGTCGCCAGCAGCGTAAACGCCAGCATCAGATGTAATTTCATAGATCCACAATATTAAAAGTTGTGCGATGTTAAAAACTGAAGCGGCATTGTAAAAAATGCAGCATCAGACTGCGCGGCAGTGCTTCACTTTAAGAATGTTAACCCCATCACACTGTGCATTTTCGTGCACTCTGTCGTGTCTGTTTGTCAAAGTGCGTCTCTTTTCTGAGCGTGGCGAATCTGATTTTTTTGAACGGGCACAAGTTTTTCAAGCGCATATCCATAGATAATGGCCGCCTGCGACGCTCTGCCAGAGCAGCATCAGGATATTGGGCGAGGAGACGAATGTGCGCTTTGTATGGTTACTGTCAGTACTGGTTTCACTAAATGCCGTGGCGGCTGACGCCAATCTGGATTTCGGCCAGAAAAATTCCGCCCAGAAGGCGCGTGAAGCAATGAACGAAGTGCAGCGCCTGTCCGGCGATATTCAGACACTGAAAGGCCGGGTTATCGATCTGAACAAAGACCTGCGGGTGATGGAAGAAGCTCTGCTGTTCCCCAGCAACACGCAGTTTTCTGTGTTTGTATCAGTGGAAGGCGGCGCATTCTTCACACTGGAAAGCGTCAAACTGAAAATCGACGACAAGCTGGTTTCATCGCATCTCTATTCCGACAAGCAACGCAACGCGCTGGAGCGTGGTGGTGTTCAGAAGCTGTTTGTTACCAACCTGTCGGAAGGCAAGCATGAAATTACCGCCTTCTTTACCGGTATCGGGCCGAATGGCCGCCCGTACAAGCGCGCCGCTGAGCTGACACTGGAAAAAGGTAAAGGAAGCCAGTTTCTGGAAGTCGCCATCTCCGACGACAGTGCCCGCCAGGAACCTGTTTTCGCTATCAAACAATGGTAAGCCGGATGAACAAGTCTCTGCTTTCGCGTCTGCGCACACCATTCCTGATTGCTCCGCTGGTACTGGCTGCGGCGGCGCCATTACAGGCCGCACAGGTTAAGGATCTGGAATTCGGTGGCATCCTGTTCGACTACTATCAGCAGGAATATTTTTCTGCTCTGGTGCAGTACGAATACGCCGCCAGCAAGAATGCTTTGCAGAATCATGGTGATGAAGCCCGCCTGATGAAAGGTGGCATGGCGCTGTCTTATGGTCTGGCGCAGCAGGCGGAGAAAATCTTTAACGAACTGCTCACCCCGGAAGTCGCTGAGCCTCAGCGCAACCGCGCCTGGTTCTATCTGGCCAAGCTCTATTATCAGAAAGCCGACACAGCCAAAGCCGCTCATGCTCTGGTACAGATCGGCGGCAATGTGCCGGCGGATATCGCCGAAGAATACAACTATCTGGCCACCCTGATTAACATCAGCAACAGCCAGATGGGTGCCGCCAATGCCGGTATCGAACAGCTGGCCGGTAACGACCGTCTGCAGCCCTACCTGATTTACAACTACGCCATCCGCCTGCTGAAAAATGAAGACACTCAGGGCGCCATCGCCAATCTAAGCCGCCTGCTGAACCTTATTCAGCAGAAAGAAAGCAAAGAAATGAAAGCGCTGGCCGATCGTGCCCGCCACGCCCTCGCCCGCCTCTCACTGAATGAACAGAATTACGTTGGCGCCTGGAATTACCTGCAGGGTGTCAGCACCACAGGTCTGTATTCCAACCGCGCCCTGCTCACCTACGCCTGGGCAGCGATCAAAATGGAGCAGTATCCGCAGGCGGTTCCGGCGCTGCAGCTGCTGACCCAGCGTTCGATTTCCATTCCGGAAACTCAGGAAGCCAAAGTCCTGCTGGCTCACGTATTCGAAACTCAGGGCGCAAAACGCAGCGCACTGAAGCAGTATCTGCTGGCAGAGAAAGATTTCAAAGGTGGCCTCGAAGCCATCGAACAGGCACGTAAAGTCATTGCCACTCAGGAAATCCCGCAGGAATTTGTCATCAACCTGGAAGCCATGCTGGATGAATCCGACTGGTACGGCATGCAGCCAACGCTGGATTACAACAAGCTGACACCCTTCCTGACTGAGTTAATGGCATCCAACAACTTTTACTCAGTAATCAAAGAGCTGCGCGACTTATATGGCCTGCGCCGCAATCTTGAGTTCTGGCAGATGCAGGTGCATGAACATGAGCTGATTATCCGTATCCGCCGTGAACAGACCGGCGTCGATCAGCTGATGGCGCAGGTAAAACAAACGCAGAACCAGTTTGAAGAATACCGGGACGGCCTGCAGGAATTAAAACTCATGACCCTGACACTGCCGGAATGGGATCAGGAACGCTTTACCGGTTTATGGGAAAACACCATGAAAGAACTGGGTCTGGTCGAAGACAAAGTCGATCAGGTTGCCAGCATCAAAACCCCTTACCGCCTGAGTTACGACCTGGAAGCACAAAGTAAAGTGCTGGCCAAAGAAGTTAACCAGGAACTGAACAACACCAATCAGCTGATCCGCTCACTGGAGAAAGTGATGCGCTCAGTGATTACTGCAGAACTCGACAAACACGAAGAACGAATCCGGTATTACTGGGCACAGGCACGACTGGGTAAAGCCCGCCTGTACGACAAAGCCCTGAATAATATCGACGACACCAGCACCGGAGCACAATGATGAAATATTATGCCGGCATCAGTTTGAGCCTCGCCATCCTGTTGACAGGTTGCGCCTTTGGCAGTGGCAACACAATTGGCGGTTTAAAAGGTCAGGAAACTCAGGAGAGTGATCTCGACTTTGCCAATATGGATCACGCTCAGGTGCGTGATGAATATAGAGAACTCCTCGATCTGGTGGATGACGACTTTCTGAAAGAACAGATCGAACGCCGTATCGCCGGTGTATCCATGTCAGGTGGTGATCAGGAAATGGCCGCAGGTACCAAGCCAAGCAAAGGCTACTACCGCGATGCCATTAACTCCTACATCGACATTCTGGAAAAATACCCGAACTCACCAGACAACGCTGAAGTTCTGTATCAGCTGTCCAAAGCCTATGAAATGGAAGGCGAACCGAAAAACGCAGAGATCATGCTTAACCGTCTGGTCACCCTGCATCCGGATTATAAAGACATCGCAGAAGCGCATTTCCGCCTCGGCGATATTAACTTTAATAATCAGAATTACCGCGCAGCAGAAGAGCACTATCGCTTCGTAACAACCTCCAGTGCAGACAACCTGAAACTGAATGCCCACTACATGCTGAGCTGGGCACTGTATAAGCGCGCGTTGTTTGATGATGCTCTGGAGTCTTTCGCTTTTGTTCTGGATTCAGTGTTGGATGAACAGGCGACCCGCACCCTGACCAAAGCCGAAAAGCCACTGTTAAAAGACACTCTGCACTCCATCAGTCTGTCGCTGGTCAACGTCGGTGGCGCCAAACAGATTCCGTCAGTGAAAGGCCTGCAAAAAAAGTCTTATATCTGGCAGGTATATGAAAATCTGGGTGGCTACTATCTGGAGAAAAACCGTTACGCCGACAGTGCTGCAACCTATCAGGCCTACATCGACGCCTTTCCGATGGATAAACGCGCACCGGAATTCCATACCCGTTTAATCGCCGCCTACGAAAAAGGCGCTTTCGCCCGTGACGTACTGCTGGCGAAACAGGATTACGTCGCCCGCTACGGCAAAAATACCCGTTACTGGGCTCAGGCCGATGAACCTCTGCGCGCGGATATCACCGCTAACCTGCAGCCCTACCTGATTGAGCTGGCGTCACACTTCCATGCACAGGCGCAAAAACAGAATGAGCTTGCGCAGGAAAAAGAAAAAAGCGATCCGGATCAGTTTAAAACCCTCAGCGGTAAAACCCGTGAGTCTTACGCCAGTGCTACCGGTTACTACGGTGAATACCTGGCCAGCTTCCCACAGGCTGGCGACCGTGCTAAGCAACGTTTCCTGAAAGCCGAAGCGCATTTTGAAGCCGGTCAGTTTTCTCAGGCGGCGGCTGATTATGAAACCGTCAGCTACGACTACAAAGACACTGAATACGGCAACCGTGCCGGCTATGCCGCGATTATCGCCTACCAGAACCGCGTCACTGAGCTGGAAGGAAAAGACAAAGCCAAAGCCGCTGAGCAGGAAAAAGCCGTCGCCAGCATGCTGCGCTTTACCCAGAATTACGATACCGACAAGCGCTCCCCGGCGGTACTGACCAACGCCGCAGAGTACCTGTTCAGTCTTAACCGCTATGATGAAGCCATCGACGTTGCCAACGGCCTGATCACCGGCAACAAAGCGCTGGACAGCGACCTGAAACAAACCGCTTACGGCATCATTGCTCACTCGTATTATCAGCAGAAGCAATATGTGCCGGCTGCCGAGAATTACGACAACCAACGTAAAATTCTCGGACCGAAACATAAAGACTACGTAGCCGTCAGCGAGCGCATGGCAACCTCTGTGTATAAACACGCAGAGGAGCTGATTGCCGCCGGCCAAAAACCTGAAGCTGCTCAGCAACTGCTGCGTATTAAATCCATTGCCCCCAACAGCAAAGTCCGGGTTATTGCTCAGTACGATGCAGCCGTCATTCTGCTGGCGGAAAAACAATGGAAAACCGCCATCGCCGAACTGGAACAACTGCGTACCCTTTATCCACAACACGAGCTGGCCGCTGAATTCCCGCGCAAACTGGCCTACGGCTATGAGCAGGACGGTCAGCTGAAACCTGCGGCAGAAACTTACGAGTACCTGTACAAAAACGATCAGGATGCGGAAGTTAAACGCGACGCCCTGTTTGCCGCCGCCGGTCTGCGGGAAAAACTCGGTGAGCTGAAAACCGCCAACGAATACTACAAAACCTGGGCGCGGGATTACGAACAGCCATTCGATACCCGTATGGAAGCCCGTTATCACGTCGCACTGACTTACGGTCAGATGAACGACGAAGCCCGTAAACTTTACTGGCTGCGCCGTATTGATGAAGGTGATGCTGAAGCAGGCGCACAACGTACCGACCGTTCGCGCTGGCTGGCCGCCTGGGCATCCGTAGAATACGGTGATTACTTCGCCAAAGAATTCAGCAAGCGTCGCCTGACAGCCAGCAACCTCAACACTGCCCTGCCGAAAAAGCAGGAACTGATGCAGGATGCCATCAGCCGTTATGAGAAAGCCGCAGGTTACGGCATGCTGGAATTCACCACCAAGTCGACCTACAAAATCGCCAGCCTGTATCAGGAAATGGCCGGTGATCTGCGCACCATGAAGACACCAGCGGGTCTGTCTGAACAGGATGCCGCCATGTTCGCCAGTCTGGTAGAGCAGCAGGCTGCGCCAATGATTGATCTGGCGGTCTCGGTACATAACAGCAACGTCGAACAGGGCTGGAAAGGCTTCTACAACGAATGGATTGAAAAAAGCTTCCAGGAGTTAGCCGCATTGTCACCAGCACGTTTCAACAAATACGAAGAACAGAAGAGGTATGGCGATGAAATTCGTTAAGCCATCACAGGCTCTGATAGCAGTAGCGATCGCGCTGCTGTCTGGCTGCGCCGCGCAACAGCCAAAAGAAGAGGTTGCACCGGAAGAAGTAAAACTGGTAACGACCCAGCAGTTTCTGCCCCAGCAGAAGTATGATGAACTGGGCAACAAACTGCCCTACGAGCCTCAGGTAAATCCATATCTGGAGCAGACCGGCACCATCAGCAAAGGCTCGGTGCTGTTGTTTATCGAAGCGAAAAAAGCGCTGAAAAAAGAAGACGTTGAAACCGCCAGACAAAAACTGGAAGTCATCACCAAACAGGATCCTGCACTGGCCGGCCCATACGTGATGCTGGGTGACATCAGCGTGGAAGAAAAAGACTACGAAACGGCAGAAAAGAATTATCTGAAAGCCGTCAGCATCAACGCCAAAAATGTAAATGCTTACTTAGGTCTGGGCGAAGTTCAGCGTCGCCTGGGTAAATACAAACTGGCTCAGAACACTTATGAGCAGGCACTGGCAGTCTGGAAAGACTTTCCGGAAGCGCACCTGAACCTGGCCGTGTTGTACGATGTATACCTCAACCTGCCAGCCAAAGCACAGGCGCACTATGAAGCCTACCTGTTTCTGACCGGCAAAAAGAGCGGCAAAGCAGACGAGTGGTATCAGGAAGTGAAAAGCCGTACCGGAATTGAAAAAAGCTTTATCGATCCAGGCTTTACTAAACCGGCAGAAAGCAAACCCGCCGCCGAAAAAGCTGCGGGATAATGGGGGTTAAGATGAAACATCTGATCTGTGCGGCGCTGATTTTGGCGCCTTTGTCAGTTCCTCTGTCAGCCATGGCAGATGAAGACGAACCCATCCGTCTGGAAAGTAAAATTGTCGGCGATAAAGAACAGCCATCGGTCAGTTACTTTGTGCCATGGCAGGACGCCAGCGGCGTAGACCGCCTGTATCAGAACGTTGAAGACCGCTATGACGACAGTTTAGACACAATCGACCGCGATGTGATGCTACGGTCCATGCGCATCTACGATGAAATGAATCTGGAAAATAATCCAGCCCCGCAATAAATCCCCGAATAAGTATCCGTTCACAGAATAAAGCTGCCGAAAAACATAAAGTACCCATCAACGATATGTCCGCCCTTTCCGGGGCGGCTGGCAGCAACTTTTTGAGAGCAAGAAAATGGGCGATATTTACAGCATCGTGGTCAACTTCCTGAAAGAAGGTGGCCTGTTCATGTATCCGATTTCGATCGTACTGGTACTGGGTCTGGCAATTGCCATTGAGCGCTGGGTGTTCCTCAAGCGTGAAAAAGGCCGCAACGAAAAAACCTTCGAAGATTTCCTGCCGCTGCTGCGGACCAACGATCACGAAAAGATGACTCTGTTCACCCGTGACCATACCGCGGCGATTTCCCGCATCATTGGCTGCGGTCTGGATATGATGAAAATCACCAAACAGCGTGCCGACATTGAACAGGCAATGAACGAAGGCGTAATGGAAGTGCTGCCACGTTTGGAAAACCGCGCCAACTACCTGGCGATGCTGGCCAACGTTGCCACCCTGCTCGGTCTGCTTGGTACCATTATCGGTCTGATCGCAGCATTTGCCGCGGTTGCCAACGCTGACCCGGCGGATAAATCCGCCCTGCTGTCACAATCAATTTCGGTGGCGATGAACACCACAGCCTTCGGTCTGATTGCTGCGATCCCGCTGCTGATTGCCAGTGCCATCATCAACAACAAAATCAACGCCATCATCGCCAGCATTGAAATGGGCGCGATGAAATTCCTCAACGTGATGACGCTGAACCGCGCCGTTGAAGCCGGTTATCCGAAAGACGACCGCAAGGATTCGTAAATGTCTTCCTTCAAGATGAAGCGCCGCGTAACGGAAGAGAAAGATATTGATATCACTTCCTTTATGAATCTGATGATCGTACTGGTGCCAGTTCTGTTGCTCAGTCTCACCTTTACCAAAGTACGGGTGCTGGACATCAACCTGCCGGAACTCAGTGGCGGTCAGTCAGCGGCGGAACTCAGTCAGTCGCAGTTGGATATTCACGTGGATAATCAGGGCTTTGCCGTGTACTTCCCGACCAACAAGCTGCTGAAAAAGATTCCGAAAACAGAAGACGGTGGTTACGACTTCCGTGAACTGTCGCTGGTCATGCGCGCACTGAAGGACAAAGTCGCCGACAAAAAAGACGCAACGATCGTTGCTGCCAAGTATGTGAACTATCAGACCCTGATTTCCACCATGGATACAGTGAAGTCTTTCAAAACCACAGCGGCGGCCGATCTGGTAGAAGTTGAATTGTTCCCGGAGATTTCTCTCGGGGATAAAAAACGGTAAATAATTATGGCATCTGAAGGTTTTATTCAGAGAAGAACCAGTAAAGCAGCGAGTCTTAACCTGACCTCGCTGATGGATATTTTTACTATCCTGGTATTCTTCCTGCTGATGAATACCGGTGATACGCAGGAACTGGCCAAAGCCAACTTTGTGAAGTTGCCGGATTCCAACGCCGACGGCGCCCTGCACGGGGAGCTGGTGATTAATGTCGGCGAAGAGTTTATCAACATTGATAACGAAGACATCGTCGCCGTCAAAGATGTGAATACTCAGTCCGGCAAAGTCAATGAAGCGCTGAGCGAGCGCCTGCAACTGTTCGCAACCGAAAGTGGTGAACTGACCGAAGCGGAAGAAAAACTGGGCCGTGCGGTGACCATCATGGGAGACCGTGAGGTTCCCTACGATCTGTTAAAAGCGGTGATGACCACCTGTGCTGCCAACGGCTTCCGCGATGTATCACTGGCAATTAATCAGGTCGCTGCGGATTCCCTGCTGGGCAGTGTGGATGCCGGAGCACCTGCTGTGGATGGAGGTCAGTAATATGTCTGTCGCTGCTAATCCACAGCACTTTATGGCCCTGGATCTCGCGCTCCCATGGAACGTGAACCAGAACAATAACCAGCGCTTCACCAAAGCCCTGAAGATTCTCGCCGGCATCCTGCTGTTGCTGTTTATTGCTGTGCCCTTTTTGCCCAGCTGGGATGTGGAATTCGGTCAGGTGGAATACAAGCCAACCGTAAAAGCCAAAGTCATGCTGGAAGTACCGGAGCTGCCGGAGCCGGCCAAGCCGGTGGTTGAAGAAGAAATTCCGCCACCACCGCCACCGCCGAAACCCAAGCCTAAAGAGCCGGTAAAACAGGCGGCCGAAAAGCCGGCACCCAAAACCGGTGGCCAGGCACCGCAGCAGGCATTTGCTGCACTTAACTCGCTGAACACACTGAGTAAAAAAGTGGATGTCAGCCGCCTGCAGAATAAAAACCTGTCGGTGACAGGTGGTGAAGTTAAGGCCAACACCAAATCCCGTCTGGGTGAGGAAAGCCTGAACGCCAGCAACGGTCTGAAAAACGCTGATATCGATATGGCAGTAAAAGGCGCAGCGCTGGGCGCACATAAAGGTGTCGCCGTGGATACGCCGATCGAATACCTCGACCTGCCCAATGAAAACGGTGAATACGTAGAAGGTGCTGCCGGGCGACGGGATATGGAAAGTATCCGCCGCACCATTGAGAACGCCAAAGGCTCGGTGTATGCCATGTACGCCAAGGCGCTGCGTGATCACCCGGATCTGAACGGTAAATTTGTCTTTGAACTGGTGGTCGAACCGGATGGCAGTGTCACCCGGCTGAAGCTGATCAAAAGCGATCTGAACATGCCCGATCTGGAGAAACAGATGCTCGGCCGTATTCAGGCGATTAACTTCGGAGCAGAAAGTGTGGCACCAACACGCGTGCAGTACACCTTCGTGATGATTCCAAGTTAAGAAAATCCGGGAGATATTCTGCGCTTATCAGAATATTTCCCGGCAATTTAAATCCAAGAACAATCTGAATTCAGGCAATTAAAAGTAAAATTCCCAACGAATTTTATCGGTTATCAGGCGAGTCAGTCCGGGCTACGCAAACATAGCTTATCAATTGCATAAGCTGCGCATTTTTCTGTTACAAAACGCCCGGTTCCGCAGTGCATAAATTGCATTTCAGCCACCTCACGCAATAACCGTAAAAATCGCTGAAGACCCCGTCATTGCTGGGTTCCTTCAATAAATAAGCACTGGTTCACAATATTGAAATCTGCCCCACCAGTGACTTTTACTTTGTGAACGACATCCCTCTTTTCTCACAACAAAATGACACAATTACGTTACCCACTGTGTCTGCATTAATCAGGGTAACGGGATATGAAATTACTTAAGCAAAAACTACTCTACACAGGAATTCTGGCCGGCAGCCTTATGCTGGCAGGTTGTGGCGCCGACGTCAGCGTTGACTCCTCAGAGAATACTGACTCATCACTGACCGAAGACGTACCCTTTGCGTACGTGTCGCGCAGCCTTGACGGTTCAACGACCTCTGGCCTGAGCTATCAGGGTGGAGCTAAGCTGCTGGTACGTGACCGCGTATCATCAAGTGCCGGTGATACTGAAGTCCTGGCCAATGCCATCGGCAGCGCTGATTACGACGTGCGTGATCTGAACGTATCTCCCGACGGCAAGCGCATGGTTTTCTCTGCCCGCACAGCAAACAGTACCTGGAGCGTTTACCAGTACATTTTTGCTAACGGCACAGTCGCTCCCCTGATTAAAGACACTGAAACTGCAGAAGCGGGCCATGACACCAGCCCGGTTTACACTGTGGACGGCGATATTGTTTTTGCGTCAACCCGTCCGCAAGGCAGCAACGAAAATGCGAATTCCGTTCTCTACCGCGCCAGTGCAGATGGCAGCACGCTGGAACAACTGACCGACAGCGAGTTCAGTGATTCCGATCCGGCTGCCCTGGCCGATGGTGGTCTGGTATTTATCCGTACCGTCACCACAGACACAGCAAAACGTTTTGAACTCACTTACCTGAATATGGAAACCCACGCGGTTGACGTACTGGCAACCACGGAAGTTACTGGTGAAGGTGCCTCAACGCTTGAACTGATGAACATGGTTCAGGACACCGACGGCCGTCTGCAACTGCTGGTATCCAGTAAGAAGCAGCCTCTGCGCGGTGGTGATATTGTTGTACTGACCGAAAGCCAGAGCATCCAAATTCAATCCAGTGATGGTGAAGTAGCCAACCGCATGGTTACCCAATCCAACACTGGCGGTAACGTTACCGTTTTCGCAGATAATATTTCCGAAGCGGGCTGGTACAGCGCTTTCTCTCCTTACCGCGATGGTTCCGGCCGCATGCTGGTCAGCTGGACTCAGTGTCTGAGCAAAGAGAACTCACTGACCGTACCTTGTAAAACAGACTCTGCACTGGAAACAGTTCAGGCACGTTATGGTATCTGGGCATACGACCCAGCCGCCGGTACACGCCAGCCAGTTATTGGCGGTAAAGCCGACGTTGTTTATACCGACGTAGCGATTGCTTACCCATACAGCCTGACCAACCTGATCATCGATGAAGCGGATGAAAATGCCGACGATCCAACCGAATATCCGGTTGATGAAGATGACGACGATGATCAGTCCAATCCTGTAGATCCAACGGATCCTACGGACCCGACTGATCCAACCGATCCAACCGATCCAACAGATCCGACCGATCCGACTGATCCAACAGATCCAACAGATCCAACAGATCCAACAGATCCGACCGATCCAACAGATCCGACTGATCCAACAGATCCAACAGATCCAACAGATCCAACAGATCCAACAGATCCAACGGACCCAACTGATCCTACCGATCCTACAGATCCAACGGACCCGACTGATCCTACAGATCCAACGGACCCGACTGATCCAACGGACCCGACTGATCCTACAGATCCGACCGATCCGACTGATCCGACTGATCCAACAGATCCGACTGATCCAACAGATCCGACCGATCCGACCGATCCGACCGATCCGACTGATCCGACTGATCCGACTGATCCGACTGATCCAACAGATCCGACCGATCCTACTGATCCAACGGACCCGACTGATCCTACGGACCCGACCGATCCAACAGATCCGACAGATCCGACAGATCCAACTGATCCTACGGACCCGACCGATCCGACCGATCCGACAGATCCGACAGATCCAACCGATCCTACGGACCCAACTGATCCTGGTGACCTGGATACTCCGACTGCCGGTTCCTGTTACTCAGGTCAGGGCTATTGGAAGAACCACAACATCTACGCCGACGTTGCGTCCCAGACCTTCGCCTGGCCGGAAGTGGTTAGCGGCAGCCTGAGTGAAGACCTGCCTATGTGTGGCAGCACCTGGCTGAACAATCTGAACACCGAAGTTCTGGGTGATGCGGTTTATATTCTGTCGCACCAGTGGATTGCAGCAAAACTGAACGTTGCTAACGGTGCGCCAGTCAGCGATACCATCGCTGCGGCACTGGCAGACGGTGAAGCTCTGCTTGCCTCCTGCAGCATCAGTTCTGCTGATCGTCAGCAAGCCGTTGATATCGCCAGCCTGCTGGATGATTACAACAACAGCGAAGACTGCTCGTACACTGAACCAGAGCCAGATACTTCTGCAGACTATGCGACCGTTAATATCCGCAGCGTCTACGAATATCAGGGCAGCGACATGACTGCAGCCAACGGTGGTATCAGCGCCATGCGTGATCCTTCACTGAATCCGATGGATCAGCGCAGCGAACGCTTCATCCGTGTACTGACTGCAGACAAAGCGCTGATTGGTTACGCTGATATTCAGCCAGATGGTTCCGCTCTGTTTAAAGTACCGGCGAATACCGACTTCACTCTGGAAGTGGTCAACGCCAACCTGAAAGCAGTGGCGAGCAAAAATGCTGACTACAACTATCTGCAGGCAGTGGGTAGTCAAACCTACAACCTGGAGATTGGTGAAACACTGAACTACCAGTCTGGTTCAACTGTTAACCCGGGTGCGGACTCGGCAGGCAGCGCATTTGCCAATACCGATCCTGAGCTGACCGCAACTACTGCCGGCCAGACCATGGCTGAAGTGCTGGCGGATAACACCAGCGGTGCAGTTGCTGTCAGCACAGATGTTCACTACAGCGATGTATGGAGCGTGGGTTACGGTTCAGCCGATATAGACTACAGCTACAGCAACCTGAGCACCCCGGCACCAGCCAGCAGCGCCTGCCTGAATGACTGGAGCGCGGACTGCACTGCCGATATCAGCTACCTGGAAAACATCCAGCCGATCTGGGAAATGGCAGGTCGTGATGGTGAAGGCCGCAGCTGTGCAGCGTGCCACGATAACTCAGGCGCAACCGGACTCGACCTGACCTGGGATGGCGTTGCCACTACCCCGGCCGAGGTTAAATCCTACAGCGAACTGCTGAGTGCCCGTGCTACCTACATGTACCTGGCCAACAGCTTCGAAACCGTCAACGCCAGCCACTGTGCAACCTACCAGGAACTGCCATTGGCCAGCCAGCCAGCGAACGACTGCTTTACCTGTTACTCGCGGGTACTGATGTCCGTGGACGGTGCTCTGGAATCCGCCAACTTCTTCGAAGTATTTGCGGATGGCGATGCGGATGACGATGCCTACATCTTCACCGCAGACGAAGAAGCCCTGAGCTACGACCACAGCGGCATGCTCAGCAAAGACGAACTGCGCATGATCAGCGAATGGCTGGACAAAGGTGCACCTCTTAACTGAGAGCGCATCTGATAATTGGAAATAAAAAACCCGGCAATGCCGCAATGCTGTTCACTTAAGACTTGAAGTATGGTGAGCAGCCACTGAAAATCCGGATAA
>MDTC01217696.1_pt1 | contig 19353 bp, 12 predicted proteins | sample 811181 | NCBI WGS metagenome assembly MDTC01 (sample SAMN05326644, study PRJNA326480) | marine metagenome | isolation source: seawater | place: Pacific Ocean: North | collected 2011
ACTCTACATACCTGGTTCCCATTAGCGTCATATGTATTCATGTTATCGAAGTTAGCATTTACTCTATCATCGATAATACCATCAATAAATAATCCAGTAATTGGACCCTCAGCACATACACTGGAATATGTACATGATGAATCATTACAATTAGCATACATATTATAATTATCTGCTGCAGGATCCATACATCCTGCCCAACCTGAACAAGAACCATCATCAAAATTAGCTAGGGGATTATAATTACAATAAGTTGGACCAGTACAGCCAAAAACAATTATTATGCAAGATCCATCTTCAAAGCAAGCTGAAGCATTATAATTTATAGCAGATGGATCTGTACAACCACTAACATAGCAACATGAGCCGTCATCATAATTTGCTAAAGAATCAAAATTTAAAGCCAATGAATCTGTACATCCGTCTATTGGTGGAAAATGTGCAATTACCACTCCTTTCATTAATTGTTGCACATGCGATTGACAAACATAATAAAAAGCCTGACAATTATCTGGAATAAAATATCCTGATGATCCATATTCAAAACTAAAACCTCCAAGTAAAGCTGTGGTATCATTTGAAAGCCAGGTAGAATCACTAACCTCAACAGCGTTATGACTGGATCCTAAAATAAAATTAATTGTATCACCAACATGACACACAATTGTATCTGGTGAAAATGACATTGCTTGAGTATGTATTGTATATGATGAATAATCACAATTACCATCATCAACATTAGCCAAAGCATCATAGTTGACAGCTGATGGATCTGTACAACCATAATTATTTGCTATAATAACACCAACCATTCCAGATGAAGCATGCGGTTGACAAACATAATAGTATGTCTGAACGTTATTTGGTATAAATATACCTGTAACACCATAAGCAAAAGCAAAACCTCCATTTGAAGTATTTCCCCCACTAATAAATGTGGATGAGTCAACTTCAACAGCATTATGGTTTGCTGATAAAATAAAATTGATTGTATCCCCAATATCACACACTATTGTATCTGGAGAAAATGACGTTGCAATAGTCTTGATTGTATACGAAGTAAGATTACAGCTTCCGTCATCAACATTAGCAAACTGATCATAATTTGTAGCTGTTGGCTCTGTACACCCATAAATTGGAGGCCATGCAGCAATTGCGTTATTTAACAAAGATTCAATCTGAGAAGCTGAAGTGGCAGTTACGCAGTTGTAGCATATTGTTGTATATGTTCTGTCTGGATAAATAACATAATAAGTAGGGGTGTAATTCATCTGATAATTAATAGCGTAAGGTAAAACATCATTAGCAATGGGAAAATCAATATTATAATTATTTATATAATTTAATACTGCAAGACTGTCTGTAGAAGAATTAACCTCTAATCCAATAAATCTTGCAGAATTGTTGCCATTTGGTCCATTTGTAATATAAGAATTAATTGTTCCTGGACTGTGCATTATACAATGTCCGCAAGTAATACTCAGAAAATCTAAAACTACTACATATCCACTGTCTAAATAATTATAAAGCTCATGATCATCACCATGTAAAACATCAGAAACTGTAAAATTTGGCGCACTTCCAGTTCCATTTAATAATCCATTTTGTGCATTCAAAAAAAAACTAAATAAAAAAAATGATAATATGTAAAAAAATTTCATTGAAAGTATCTAATATGATTATGTAAAATTAACAAAATTTAAAGTAATAAACAATTGAGTTGAGCAAATACAAATAAATTATGTTTTAAATTTAAAATTGAATTATGTTTTGGTATTTTTGTAAATCATTTCTAAATATGAGAACAGTTTACTTTATAACTTTATTTTTCTTTTTTTCATTCAGCTTAAATGGGCAAAACAATTTTACAATAAGTGGATATGTTCAGGATAATGCTTCTGGAGAAAATCTTATCGGAGTTTCGATATACGAAAAAGAATCTTTTAAAGGAACAGCTAGTAATCAGTATGGATTTTATTCACTTACACTTGAAGAAGGTAATTATAAAATTATATATTCTTTCATTGGTTTTAAGACAAAAACTAAAGAAATCAACTTAAACAAAAACATAAGATTAAATATTTCCTTAGATAGCGATGCTATTTTAACTGAAGAAATCACTATAACTGGAGAAAAATTAGATAAAAATGTAAGTAGCTCTGATATGAGTCAAGCAAAAATTGAAGTTCAAAATATTAAGCAGTTACCTGTAATTTTAGGTGAAGTAGATGTTTTAAAATCAGCTCAACTGCTACCAGGAATTCAATCTGGTGGTGAAGGAAATTCAGGCCTTTATGTCAGGGGCGGTGGTCCTGATCAAAACTTAATTTTATTAGATGAGGCTGTCGTGTATAATGCTGCTCATCTTTTCGGTTTTTTTTCAGTTTTTAATGCTGATGCTATTAAAGATATTAATATAATTAAAGGAGGTATGCCAGCTGAATATGGTGGTAGATTATCTTCTGTATTGGATATAACAATGAAGGACGGAAACAATAAAAAATATGAAGTTGATGGCGGTATAGGACTTTTGTCATCGAGATTAACTTTACAAGGTCCTGTTCAAAAAGAAAAAAGTTCTTTCATTGTCTCAGGTAGAAGAACATATGTAGATGTATTGTCTAAACCTTTTATGCCTGAGGATAATGCCTTTAGTGGTTCAGGATATTACTTTTATGACCTTACTACAAAAATTAACTACAGAATATCTGACAAAGATAGAATTTATTTAAGCGGCTACTTTGGTAGAGATGTGTTTAATTTTAATAACAGTGAAAATGATATAGGGATCGAGATTCCTTGGGGAAATGCTACAACATCCCTGAGATGGAACCACTTATTTAATGATAAATTGTTTATGAATACATCATTAATTTTTTCTGATTATAGATTTGAATTCAATATAGCTCAGCAAGAATTTGAACTAAAAATATTTTCAGGAATTAATGATTGGAATACAAAAGTTGACTTTTTATACCAACCAAATCAAAGACATACAATTAAATTTGGAACAAACTATACCTATCATGAATTTACCCCGGGTAATGCATCTGGAAGAGCCGGTGAAGTAGTTTTTCAGCCCGATGAGATATACAAACAATATTCAAACGAAGGAGCTTTATACCTTTCTGATGATTTTGAAGTTAATGATATTCTAAAAATACATGCTGGATTACGTTATTCATCATTTCAACATAGTGGATACATAAGTTTTAGAGACTATATTAGAAACGATTTCAATGGAAGTGATGACAACTACAGAAATATTGAACCTAGACTATCTTTTAGATATAAAATTAACCCAACAAGTTCAATTAAAGGAGCATATACTCAAAATTATCAATATATACATTTAGCCTCAACATCAAGTGTTAGTCTCCCCACAGATTTATGGGTACCCAGCTCAGCTTTAATTGAACCAAAATTTTCAGAGCAATATGCTTTAGGGTTATTTAAAAATTTTAAAGAAAACATTTATGAAACATCCATAGAAGCTTATTACAAAGACATGACTAACCTCATAGAGTACAAAGAGGGTGTTTTACCAGAAGATAATACAAATTCAAGTAGCGATGATGCCTTTGTGTTTGGTAATGGAGAATCATATGGAGCTGAATTTTTAATTAAAAAAAATAAAGGAAAAACAACAGGATGGATTGGTTATACCATTTCGAAAACCACAAGATATTTTGATGATGTTAATAATGGGGAGCCATTTCCTGCAAAATACGACAGAAGACATGATTTATCAGTTACTGCAACACATAAACTTTCAAACTCATGGACTTTAAGTAGTGTTTTTGTATACGCAACTGGAAACTCAATTACTCTTCCAACAGAAAGATATACCATTGGAGGTAACGTATATACTGAATTTACCTCTAGAAATGGCTACAGAATGGAGCCATATCATAGGTTAGATATTGGAGCAACATACACACCTAAAAAGAAGAAAAGATTTCAATCTTCTTGGAATTTTTCAATCTATAATGTATACAGTAGAAAAAATCCATATTTTATATATTTCGATTTAGAATCTCCAGAAGGAGAATCTGGAAATATTCAAGATGGTAATATAACTCCAAAAGCATACCAAGTATCAATTTTTCCAATACTTCCATCAGTAACATGGAACTTTAACTTTTAAATTAATGAAAAACAGTATTTTTTTATTTCTAATAATTTTTATTTCATGCCAAGAAGAAATTACACTTGATTTACCTCAAGCTGTTGAGAAGCTTGTTGTGGAAGGAACAATTGAAAATGGTTTTCCTCCATATGTAATTTTATCAAAAAATCAAGGTTATTTTGAACCAATAGATTCCACCACTTATCAAAGCTTATTTATTAAAAATGCCGAAGTTAAAGTCTGGACTTATGATGAAGATGGTTCTAAAGATTCAATAATACTTGATGAAATTAGTCTTCCTGCTCCCCCTCCACTAAACGAATTTTCAGTTTACACTGATTTATCTGGCACAGGACAATTTGTTGGACAGGAAGGAAAAACATATTTTCTAGAAATTATTTACAATAATGAAATAATAACATCTCAAACTACAATTCCAATATTAACACCTCTTGACTCAATATGGGTAGAAAAAGATACCTTAGCTGAAGAAGAATATAAATATGAAATATTTGGTTGGCTAACAGACGATATTAGCGTAAATAATTATATTCTTTCTAAAAGCAAAATGATTCAGCATTTTGAAATAAATAAAGAAGAATGCACTGTAGATGATGAAAGTGATTTTGCATTTAAATTAATTGATGCTGGATCTGATATATTATTTAATGGAACAAGCTTCCAATTTCCTATCCCAAAACCTCCAGACAATGGTGGTTTTCCTTTTGGGAGCTATAACACTACACACACAAAACAATGTGAAGATGGAACAATATTATCATTAGATCATGATATTGTACTACTCAAATTTTGTCAAATAGATGAACCTTCAATGAAATTTTGGAGAGGTCTTTCAAGAGCATCAGCGAGCGGAGGAAACCCATTTTCTGAACCACTAAATTTAGTAAGCAATATTAACGGAGGACTTGGGGTTTGGTCGGGATACGGTGCAGTGTATTATAAAATCCCAATTATTCCAAACACAGTTATTTTGGAAGACTATAAACCAGAAAACACTTTTGAAATATTTTAAAATAAAAAAATGGAAAAAATAGAAACTTTAATTATTGGATCAGGTCCGGCAGGATATACTGCTGCAATATACGCAGCGAGAGCAGATATGAAACCTGTACTAATACAAGGACTACAACCTGGTGGACAATTAACAACTACAACAGATGTAGACAACTACCCTGGATATAAAGATGGAGTTTTAGGTCCAGAAATGATGGAAGACTTTAAAGCTCAAGCAGAGCGTTTTGGGACAGATACTCGCTGGGGAATGGTTACAAAGGTTGATTTTTCAAATAGACCTTTTAAGATAGAAATTGATGAATCTACAAATGTTTTAGCAGAAACTGTTATCATAGCTACTGGAGCATCAGCAAAGTGGCTTGGAATAGATGATGAAAAGAGACTTAACGGTTATGGAGTTTCAGCTTGTGCAACATGTGACGGATTTTTCTACAAGGGAAAAGATGTTGTTGTGGTTGGAGCGGGTGATACAGCCGCAGAGGAAGCGACATATTTAGCCAAGCTATGTACGAAAGTCACAATGCTTGTTAGAAAAGATAAAATGAGAGCATCAAAAGCAATGCAACATAGAGTTTTTAACACTGAAAATTTAGAAGTTTTATTTAATCATGAAACAAAAAGTATAAATGGAGAGCCAGGAAAAGTTGGTGTTGAAAGTGTAACTGCGTATAATAATATAAATGGTAAGGAAATAGTTATTCCAGCATCAGGCTTCTTCGTTGCAATTGGTCATAAACCAAACACTGACTTGTTTAAAGGACAACTAGATATGGACGAAAATGGATATTTAATTGTAGAACCTGGAACATCTAAGACCAAAATACCTGGTGTTTTTGCTGCTGGTGATGTTGCAGATCATGTTTATAGACAAGCGGTAACATCAGCAGGTACTGGATGTATGGCAGCCTTAGACGCAGAAAGATTTCTTGCGAGTCAACTATAAATTTACGCATACTAATAAATTTATCTTGTAGAACCAAAAATATATATTTTGTATTTTTGGTTTAAATGAATTCATTAGAAATATTAAAAAAATACTGGGGTTATAATCAATTTAGGATTAATCAAGAAAAAATAATCAATAATATACTTGATGGAAGAGATACGTTAGCTATTATGCCCACTGGTGGTGGAAAAACATTATGCTATCAAATACCAGCTTTAATTAACAACGGAATATGCCTAGTGATTTCTCCACTTATTTCGCTAATGCAAGATCAAATCAGTTATTTAACCACTAAAGGCTTTATATCACATTCACTTAATAGTCATATTTCATTTAATGAATCAGAAAGAATACTAAATAATTGTATTTATGGAAAAGTAAAATTTTTATATGTAACTCCTGAAAAATTAAAAGAAAAATTATTTATAAATAAAATAGGTTTGATGAAAATTAATTTGATTGCAGTTGATGAAGCTCATTGTATCTCTCAATGGGGTCATGATTTCAGACCGGCTTATAGAGATATTGGAACACTTAGAGAAAAATTAAATGAAGTTCCTGTTTTAGCATTAACTGCTACAGCAAACAAAGTGATAGCAGAAGATATTGAAGAAAATTTACTTTTTAAAAAAAGTAATATAATTAGATCCTCCTTACAAAGGAAAAATCTTTCACTACAAGTAAATAAAACAAATGATAAAAAAAATCACTTAATATACCTACTTAAAAAAATTAAAAGTTCTGCTATTGTATATGTTGATACAAGAAGAAAGACTAAAGAAATAAGTAATTTATTAATTAAAAATAATTTTTCAGCATGTTATTATCATGCAGGTATAGAATTTAGACAAAAAGAAGAAATTCAAAAAAAATGGTCAAGCAACCAAATTAGAATAATTGTAGCAACTAGCGCATTTGGAATGGGAATAAATAAAAAAGATGTAAAATTAGTTGTACATCTCTTTTTACCTTCAACAATTGAGGAATATTTCCAACAAGCTGGAAGAGCTGGAAGAAATGGAGAAAAAGCTTTTGCAGTTTTACTAGCAAATAATAATGATATTATAAAACAAAAGAAATTATTTAAATTAAAATACCCTGAAATTAATAATATTAAATTAATATATGAAAATATAGCTAGCTCTTTACATGTAGCAATAAATGAAAAACCAAATTATCCTTTATCATTTAATATTAGTGTTTTCTGCTCGACTCATAAAATAGAAATTATCAAATTATACCATTCAATTATGTATTTGGAAAAAGCTGAATTAATTAAACTTAATTTTGCTAATAACACACAATCAAAAGTCAAATTCATAGTCAGTCGCGCAAACATATACAAATTCCAAATCGCTAATAAAGAATATGATCAAATCTTACAGTTGTTGCTCAGAAAATTTGAAAATATACTTAATGAATATCATTACATTAATGAGCAAAAAATTGCCAAGGAACTAAATAAAACAGAAAAAAAAGTTAAAGACATATTGTTGAAATTAAACAAGTTAGAAATCCTAACATATGAAATGTCAAATAATTTACCAACAATTCACTTTCTGAAACCTAGATTAAGCATTGAAAATATTAGAATAAATCATAAATTATATGATAAAAGAAAAAAAATTGATTTTAATAATTTACTACTAATGATTAAATACATAAATGAACAAAAAAAATGTAGAAGCAAATCGATTCTTGAACACTTTGAAGAAAAACTTGCTGATGATTGTGGAATTTGTGACATTTGTGTAAACTAAATTTAAAGTCAAACAATTTAAACAACAGATTATAAAATGAAAATTATTTTTTTTGGAACTCCTAAATTTGCAGCTGATATTTTAGATCACCTAATCAAAAAGAAATTTACTATTGTAGCATCAGTTACTCCTCCAGATAAAAAAAAAGGAAGGGGTAAAAAAATTAAATTTTGTGCAACTAAAGAAGTTGCTATTAAAAATAATATTCCTGTCTTGCAACCAAAAAATTTAAGTTGCACAACATTTACAAAAAAACTTAAAGAATTTAACGCGGATTTGTTTGTTGTTGTTGCATTTAGAATATTACCAAAAATAATTTGGAGTATGCCAAAAAAAAACACAATAAACCTTCACACATCATTATTACCAAAATACAAGGGAGCTGCACCAATAAATTGGGTTTTAATTAACGGTGAATTTGAAACAGGCATAACAACTTTTTTTCTTAATGAAAAAATAGATTCTGGAAAAATAATATTGCAAGAAAAAATTAGTTTAACTCAAAATACAACTGCAGCTGAACTACATGAAATTTTAGTTGTTAATAGTAAAGATATGTTAGTTAAAACTTTAGAAAAAATCAAACATAATAATTTACCATCAAACACCAAGAACAATAACGTAAGCGACATTAAAGCTCCAAAGATTTCAAAAGAAATATGCAAAATAGATTGGAATCAATCAGCGCAAAATATTCATAATTTAGTTAGAGGCCTATCTCCTCTAATGAATCAAAATACCATTTTAAATAATGTATCTATATGTCCATCTGCATGGTTCATAATTGAAGATGATAATTTAAAAAGAAAAAGAATAAAGTTATTGTTAACTGAACTAGTCAAACATAAATCTAATAAAAAATTGAGTTTAGAAACAGACAACAAATCATTTTTACATATTAACAAAATCGATGGAATGTTATCAATAAAATATCTTCAGCTAGAGGGTAAAAAACCTATGAGTATTAAAGATTTTTTAAGTGGTTTTAAAATAAATGATAAATGTAAAATAATATGAATGTAAATAAAAGTTTGATAAATCACTTAAAAAAATTTATTGTTGATGAAAGGAAAGAACTTTTTGATACAAAAATTCAAGAAAGAACAAAACATATAACTATAGTTTTAGAAAATATTTATCAAGGCAGAAATATTTCTGCCTCGATAAGATCTGCAGACTGCTTTGGTATACAAGATGTACACATAATTGAAAACAATAATATTTTTAATCAAGATACAAGTGTATCAATTGGATCAGAAAAATGGATATCTTTATTTAGACACAACAAAAAAAAAGAAAACACAAAAGAGGCAATAAGTAAATTAAAAAAAGACGGATATCAAATTATAGTAACTACACCTCATGCTAAAAAAAATACACTTTTTGATGTAGATATATCAAAAAAAATTGCTTTGCTTTTTGGATCTGAAGCTAATGGTTGTAGTGAAACAGCTCTAGATCTGGCAGATGATCAAATTAAAATTCCACTCTACGGATTTTCAGAAAGCTTTAATATTTCTGTTTCGGTTGCTCTATGTCTTCAACATTTAGCTTATAAGCTTAGAGATTCAAATTTAAATTGGAAATTAAAAACAAACGAAAAAGAAGAAATAATGATTAATTGGCTAAAAAGAAGTATTAGGTCCTCAGAAAAGATAGAGAGAGAATTCTATAAAAATCTCAAAACGAAATAATTTGTACATTTGAACAAAAAAATACTATGGGAAGAGGAGATAAAAAAACAAAAAAAGGTAAAATATTTAAAGGGAGTTTTGGAGTAGTTAGGCCTAAAAAGAATATTTCATCAACAACCTTAGAAACAAAAGAACAAAAAAAAGAAGCTAAAAAAACAAGAAAGAAAACAAAAAAATAAATTCATGGTGAAAGTCTAGATTTTTGCCATCTGTTTTTTTTCAATTCATACAATAGTCTGTCATGTAATCTTGACGGTCTACCCTGCCAGAATTCCATTTTTTGAGGCACAACTTTAAAGCCCCCCCAATTTTTAGGTCGAGTAATTTCTCTATTTTCATATTCTTTTTTTATGACATTAAGTTTAGTATCAAAATCATAATTATATTCTATCTTTTTACTTTGATCACTTAAGATTGCACCAAATTGACTTTCTCTAGGCCTACTTGAAAAATAATCATCAGAAACACTAGCATTAATCTTAGATGCTAAGCCTGTTATACGTACTTGTTTTTCTAACTTTGGCCAAAAAAAGTTTAAAGCGACATTATTATTAGTTAAAATGTGCTTTGACTTATTACTATTATAATTAGTATAAAAAATAAAACCTTCTTTGTCAACACTTTTCAACAAAACAACTCTTGAGGTAGGGGTTTTGTTTTCAACAGTGGATAATACAAAAGAATTTGGTTCCAAACAGTTATTTTCAAAAGCCTCATTCAACCACTGACGAAAAAAGTCAATAGGACTATCACAAATATCATCAAAATTTATTTCACTTTTGTTATAATTAATTCTCGTATTTTTCAAATCCATAGATCAAAGTATTTATTAAAGAATGTATTTTTGTAACTATAACAAAGATATTCTAATTATGCTAAATGTCAAAAAAGGTAAGCTACTAATTTCAGAACCTTTAATAACTGATAAATTTTTTTTTAAAGGAATAATATTGATTACTCACCATTCTAAAATTGAGACATTAGGTCTAATGATTAATCATCCGACTAAATACTATCTCAATGACATGATAGATGATATAAAGCAAAATAATTTCAAAATATATCTAGGCGGACCGGTTGCTCAAAACACAATACAATTTATTCATACACTTGGAAATACCATTAAAAATTCTATTGAGATAAATAATGGATTGTTTTGGGGAGGGGATTTTTCTCTTGTTAAAAGTCTTATAAATAATAATAAAATTTCTTCAAACGATATTAAATTTTTTATGGGTTACTCAGGTTGGTCTGAAAATCAACTAGAAAATGAAATTAAAGAAAAAAGTTGGATTCTAGATGATGCATCCACAGAATTATGTATGCAAAATTTAAACTCTGAAATGTGGAGTAATATAGTAAAAAAGAAAGGAGAAAAGTATGCTATTTGGGCTAATTTACCTATAAATCCAAACTTAAATTAATTAGCTTATTTTGTAAATCAATACACATGGAATTATTTAGAAATTTGTGATGTTCTATCCTTTTTACTGAGACAAGTCCCATTCTAGCATTAGTTATAAAAACTTCATCAGAATTAATGATGTCGTCATCGCTTATTGATCTTTCTTGAATTTCATTATTAGTCAACACCCAATTTCTCATTGTGCCATTTAAGCATCCGTCTTTTAATGGTGGTGTGTACATAATATTATTTTTTAACACGAATATGTTTGAATTACTAGTTTCAATTATATTACCATCAGAATTATATAAGATAGCATCATCATAATTATTATTCTTAGCATAAATTGCAGCTAACACATAAGTAATTGAGTTAACAGATTTTAAATTAGATAATTTTTGTGTAGGCTTAAAAATGTCTTTATAAAAACATAGACTTACGGATTTATTTGATTTAAATGAAATATCACTATCAATTGATATCATAATATTAAAATTATTTGAATGAGGTAAATATAATCCACCCTCTACTCTACTAACATGAAGTTTAATAACTCCAAAAATGACACTATTATATTCGATAATTCTATTAAAATGATCTACCATCTCATGTAAATCAATTTTATTGAAACTTAATAATTCTGAAGTACATTTAATACGCTTTAAATGTGCATTTAAATTAAATGGAATAGAATTTATAACTTTTATTGTTTCAAAAAAACCATCACCATAATTAAATGCTCTATTTCGATGTGAAATATTTATTTTTTTTTCGCTTATAAAATCACCATTGTAAAAAATAACATTCATAATATTTATTTGTAATTTGCGAACCTACAAAATTCTTTATGAAAATTCTTTTACTATTTTGTTTTGTTGTAATACAATTTATGAGTTTTGCACAGATTAATATTAATGGTAAAGTAGTTGATGGACAAACGAATGAAACATTAATTGGAGTTAATGTAAAAATTAACGGTACAAACATTGGAACCGCAACCAACTTAGATGGTAACTTTAATATAAAAATTAAAGAACTACCCATAAAAATAAACGTTAGTTACATTGGATATAAAACTGAAGAAATTTTAATCAGTTCAAGCAATCCGGTTTTAATTAAGTTATATGTAAACAGTAAAGAAATTGATGAAGTAAAGGTTATAGACACCAGAATAACAAAAAAACAAAAAGAAGCTGCGCTAACTGTTGAAGCACTTGATATGATTGCTATTAAAGAAACACCTTCAAGCAACTTCTACGATGGATTAGGAGCATTAAAGGGAGTAGATATAACAGCGGCCAGCCTAGGATTTAAAGTTATAAACACTAGAGGATTTAACAGTACTTCACCTGTTAGATCTCTGCAAATTATTGATGGTGTAGATAATCAATCCCCCGGTTTAAATTTTTCGCTTGGAAATTTCCTTGGCTCTTCAGAGTTAGATATAATGAAAGTAGAAATAATTCAAGGTGCAAGCTCTGCATTTTATGGGCCAAACGCATTTAATGGAGTTATCAGTATGAAAACCATAAGTCCATTTATTCAACCGGGACTTCAAATACAATATAAATTTGGCACAAGAAATTTATTTGAAAATTCCTTTCGATTAGCTAAAAAATATTTAAATAAAGAAGGCAAAGACATGTTTGCATATAAAATTAATGTCTCCTATATGCGTGCAATAGATTGGGAAGCTAATAATATGAATGCAGTGGATGGAACAACTTCTATGGATAATCCCGGCGGATATGATGCCGTAAATAGATATGGAGATGAAGATAGTGATGGTAACTTAAATGATATTACAGCAGATTTCAATCAAAACTATGATACACATCCTGGTTTAATGAAATGGCATCGGACGGGATATATGGAAAGAGACATTGTAGATTATAATACAAAAAATCTTAAGATTCAAAACTCTTTACATTATATGATTAGACCAAATATTGAATTAATTTATTCATTTAACTACAGCACTGGTACAACTGTTTACCAAGGTGACAATAGATTTAGTTTAAAAAATATTCAGTTTTGGCAAAATAAAGTAGAGATATCTCAAAAAGATAAGTTTTTTATCAGAGCATATAGAACAAAAGAGAACGCAGGAGATTCATATGATGCAGTGTTTACTGCTTTAAAATTACAAAATTATAACCAACCTTTAAGTAACCCTAACCAAGAATGGTACACAGATTACAAAAATAATTGGAGAGATAATTTTAATTGGAATGATATAAATTGGTCATCTCCAACTCTTGTTTTTAATCCGATAACGTTTGAATCTGACTGGTTTTTTAATGGAGAAATAATAGATATAAATGAATGGATGGTCATGAGTGATTCTGTAATCAATGCTAATACAGATTTTATCATTGCTACACACAATAAAGTTAGAAATCTAACTGACATACAAAACAATAGACTTGAACCAGGCTCACAAGAGTTTAAAAATGCTCTTGAAGAAATTACATCAAAAACGGCTATTGAAGGTGGTACGGGATTTTTTGATAAATCTGCATTAAATCATATACATTCTGAATATCAAATAACAAATGATATAGCTAATATAAAATTTGGAGCTAATTTTAGACAATATGCTCCTAATACAAAAGGCAGTCTATTTTTAGATACAAATAATAGAATTTTAAATCTTGAATTTGGAGTATATACTGGATTTGAGTCAAATCTTTTTGGAGAAGCTATAAAGATTAGTGGAACAATAAGAGCTGATAAAAATGAAAATTTTAATTTAAATTTTTCACCAGCGAGTTCTATCGTTTATAAACCCAATAACAAGGATATTGTACGCCTTTCTCTATCATCAGCCATAAGAAATCCAACTTTAGCAGATCAATATCTTTACTATAATGCCGGGAGAGCTATTCTTATTGGAAATTTAAAAGGTCATGGTTTTGATTATAACGAAAACTTGGTTACGATTGAATCATTAATAAATTATTATTTACCTGCTTCTCCATCAAAAGACAGTTTAATTTTTTTTAGTGTTAAACCTATACAACCTGAAAAAGTAAAATCTATAGAAATTGGTTATCGAACAACTTTGTTAGATAAATTATATATTGATGCAAATTATTATTACTCAACCTATAAAGATTTTATAGGGTATAAAGTTGGAGCAAAATTCAAAACTATAGTTGATGACAGTGTAACTGGAGCATATGAAATAGCACTACCGTCAATACAGCCCTACAGAATGGCTGCCAATGCGAGTAATACAGTTACAACACAGGGTGCATCACTTGGAATAAACTATTATTTCCATTCAAATTATTCTTTGAGCGGAAACTATTCGTGGAATAAACTAAATGAAGAAGGAGCAGAAGATCCAATTATTCCTGCTTATAATACACCTGAACATAAATTTAATTTAAGTCTAACAGGAAGAGAAATACACCTCTCTGAAAAAAAGAATCAACTAAGAAATTTTGGATTTAGTATTAATTATAAATGGGTTGAAGAATTTAAATTTGAGGGGTCTCCTCAGTTTACTGGTATAGTACCTTCATATGATGTATTTGATGTACAAATAAGTAAAAAATTAATTCAACTTAATGCAGATTTAAAAATTGGATCATCAAACGTACTAAATAATAATCATTATGAAGTTTACGGAGGTCCATATATTGGAAGAATGATATACTGTTCTCTTACAATAAATGTAAAATAATTTGCGTAATATTGCGACTCAACTAAAAAAAAAAAATATGAAAAAAACTTTACAATCAATTCTAGTAATCTTCTTTGCTAGTTTAGTTTTAAATTTAACTGGGCAGACAAGATATCTTGATGATATTTTTACAGATGTTAATGTAACGACAGATATTGTGTATGCTAATAATATCAGTATTTTACCAGTTTTACAAGGTCTTCCTCCTGCTGCTATGGATCTCACATTTGACTTATATGAGCCAGATGGAGATACTGTCACAAATAGACCAGTAATTATTCTTGCACATACTGGAAGTTTTTTACCTCCAGTACTAAATGGTCAACCTACTGGAAGTAAAAGTGATTTGTCAATTGTTGAACAATGCACAAGATGGGCAAAAAAAGGATACGTTGCAATAGCTATGACAAACAGACAAGGGTGGAATCCTACATCAACTGACCAAAACACAAGGACATCAACACTCATTCAAGCAGCATATAGAAGTATTCAAGATGCAAGATCACTCATAAGATTTATAAGACAAGATGAAGCAAATGGAAATTCATACAATGTAGATGGATCTAAAGTTGTTATAGGTGGTCATGGTACAGGAGGATATCTATCTCTAGGTGTTGCAACATTAGATACTACTGCAAAATTATATCTACCAAAATTTTTAGATCTATCTGATCCTGCGAATCCAGTTCCATATGTTATTCCTCAAATATTTGGAAATATTGATGGAACGGACATGGGTTACATGCCTGTTTTTGATTCTCTTGGAAATCCTGTTTTGGACACTTCAGGTAATCAAGTTATGGCTCCATTTGCCTTACCTAATAATGTTGGTTATAGTTCAGAAATTAGTATGGCATTTAACTTAGGTGGTGCATTAGCAGATATTTCATGGTTAGAAGCAGGAGATGTTCCAATTGTTTCATTTCACTGTGAAAATGATCAATATGCTCCAATTGATACTGGAGACGTAATTGTTCCTAACACAGGAGATTTTGTTGTGGAAGCTATGGGAAGTAGAACAATTGCTCATTATAGTAATATGTATGGAAATAATGATGTTTTTGTAAATGCTGGTCTAAGTGATGATTTTACTACTGCTGCTAACTTAAATAATAGTGGCTATGAAGGGCTTTATGTATTTAAAACACCAACTCCATCATCAACACCAAATGCATTTGGTGAGATGCCAGAAGAGGAAGGAGCACCATGGGATTGGTGGGATAATGCAGCATATGATCAATTATTTCAAGCTTTAAACGGTGCGCCAGCAGGATATGGAGCAGCAAATGCAATACTAGGAAATCCTGATATGTCTGAAACAAAGGGGAAAGCATACATAGACACGATTCAAGGTTATTTAAACCCAAGAATTTACGTAGCTCTTGGTCTTGGTGGATCTACTAATATTTCTGATGTTTTTAATTCATCTACTAAGCTATACCCAAATCCTTGTAATAATTCATTAAACATAGTTAATTATGCTAGTGAAATTGATAACATTACTATATTTAACTTAAATGGACAAGAGGTGTTAAATAAAGATTTTAGTACTAATCTTATTAAGATAAATACATCAAAACTTGAAAAGGGTTTATATATTGTAGACGTTAAGTCAAATAATATTTCAATAAAAAGAAAATTAGTTATAGAATAATTTTTTAATACTTATTAACAATAAGAAAATAGCCCTAAAATTAGGGCTATTTTTTTCTAGTTTTATCTTCTAAAATAATTCTTTTGAAAAGATTAATTTTTATATTTCTTTTGTTTGTAAATTATTTATCACATTCCCAAACATCATGTGATTTAGATTATTACGTTAACAATAATACTAACGATACGTGTTTAATTGCTGGAGATGATCTGACTCTAAGTTTTACCAGTAACGTTATATTTACAGTGTTAGATAGTAACGGTACATTAATTTGGAACTCATTTTCAAGTGGAGCGAACACATCAGCTATTTGGTCAAGTTCTTACAGTGGTTTTTTTACTATTCAAGCAGTTACTGCAGGCTTTCCCTTTACAGTAATATGTGAGCAAGACATTATTATTGCATCAGATAACGTTGTGTTAAATGATATAACTATTCAAGAATGTCAGGGAAGCACAATAAACTTAGAGGCATTAATTTTAAATTCAAACTCACTTCTAAACACTACTGATCCGCAATTTACATTTCAATTAAATGGAACAACCATTAATGGAGGTAATTTCTATGTTAGTAATTCTGGAGTTACACTCATTGATGTTTATGTTATAGATGGAAGCGGCTGTAGTGATAGTGGATTGATAACAATTAATGCTGTTACTTCTAATATAGATGTACCAAACTATACGATACAAGATATAGATAGTAATCAAAATATAATTCAAGCATGTGACATAACACAAATATTTTTTAGTGTTAATAATCCAGATTCAAATTTAACATATGAATGGATTATAGACGGGGGACCAAGTTTACCAAATCCAACGTCCCAAAACATAGATGGAAACAACTACTCTAATCCTTCCATTATACCAATTAATTTACTTATTTCTGATAGTTCTTGTACTATAAGTGTAATAGACTCAATAATGAGTATAGGTATAGGAAATCTAGGTAATTGGGGTCCTAAATCTGATCCACTTCCTTTATGTAGAGATTCATTGTCAACTATATATATAGAAAGTAATAATCAACCTTTAAATTATATTGGTCCTGGAGATACTATTATTTGGACATCTTATTGTGGTGATTCTATCTTATACGTTGACACATTTTTGTATTCAAACACTCCAGATTTAATTCAATATGACAATCAATTGATTATGCCTTATGAGATATCTTTACCAGAATCATCTTGTGGATGCTCATATACAAATTTACCATCTTCATTTGAAGATAGATATAGAATTGATGTTGAAATCCTGCCTGCCTGCGGTACTGCAACAAGTCAAATTTTAGCCAAGGCAGTTAATGATCCTATTCAAGCAGACTTTTTTAATGAAGATTCTGTTTGTGTAAATGTTCCTGTAGAATTAGTTAATTTATCCTATATTGGATGTGATGGGGTAACATATGATTCGGGTGAAGATACACTCTGGTATTATTGGGATTATGGAGACTGTACTCCAATTGATACTGGCCTTGCAGTTTTACCAAACGATACATTTCCTGACGTAGTGCATACATATACACAGCCTGGAATTTACTATGTAGAACTAAGAGCAAGTTCTTATTGTGGAACTACTGTTAAAAAGGACTCAATAGTCATCCTACCTGCAGCTGACTCAGTTCAATTTGTAATAAATGATTCAAATGTATGTCCAACATGCCCAACAGATATATGTTTGGGAGATACAATTTTTGCTTCGGCTATTGTATATGGTCCTTTAGACACACCTTCTGTTAGAATAGATACATGTCCTGATGGAAGTATTGATACTATAATCGTGCCTGCTGGAAATCCTAATTTTACATTTGATTGGTGTTTTAGTTGGAATTTATATGACTCCATATGTGATATTGGATATTCATTTCAGGACAATGATTCTGTTGCTGACCCATGGATATATGACAGTTGCGGTATTTACAATATATCACTTGATGTTGTTGATGGCAATGGATGTATGCCGATCACAGGAGATCCGCCAGTTAGAGTTTATTCTAGACCAAATGCAAACTTTTCCAGTGATATAGTATGTTATCCTGATACAACAACTATTATTGATTTATCAACAGCTGGTGAATGTAATGATTCAATTCCAAATAATGGTCATCCAATTAATGAATGGTTATGGAGTTTTGGAAATGGTGTTGATTCACTTATATACAATTCAGATTTTGAGATTAGTATTGATTCCATAACAGGAGACACAATAAAAACTTTATCATTTCCTTACAATCCTAATTGCGATAGTGTAGAGTATGTAAATTATACAGCAGATTTAATTGTTATAGACACATTAGGTTGCAGAGATACAGCAACAAGAGTAGTAAGAATAAATTGTGAGCAAATTGCAAAATTTAACAACCTTTCTAATCTATGTCAACTAATAAATGGAAACACATACACAACAACAATATATAATCAATCAATTCCTCTAAATCCCCCTTTTCCTTCTGATACTAATTTTATTATATGGACAATATCTGATACTAATGGAAATATTATTTATACAGAATATCAAGATGGAATTACCAATTCTAATTTAACATATACTTTTAGTCAAATAGGGTTATATGTAATTTCTTTAGAAATAAATGGAAACAATTGTAGTGATTCTACAGGAGATGTCTTAGAAGTTTTTCCTAATCCTTCCGCTACAGGAATTGAAACTGATATTAATTGTTGGGGAGATAACACAGGAAGCATAGACATAACTGTTATTGGAGGGACGCCATATAGTTTACCTCCATCATATTTATTTAGTTGGTCAGGACCAAATGGATTCGTTTCAAATAACGGAGATCTAAATAATTTGTTAAGTGGGTCATATAATTTACAAGTTTTTGATTCAATTGGGTGTACATCTAATAATTTCTTTTTAGTTGATCAAACAGATTCATTATCAAAAAATGTGATAACTCAAGATGTAAACTGCTATAGTGGTAACGACGGATCAGCTTGGGTGAATATAATCAGTGGAGGAAATGCTCCATTTACCTATCTATGGAGTGATGGACAAACCTCAGATACAGCTATCA
>MDTC01102381.1_pt1 | contig 19351 bp, 27 predicted proteins | sample 811181 | NCBI WGS metagenome assembly MDTC01 (sample SAMN05326644, study PRJNA326480) | marine metagenome | isolation source: seawater | place: Pacific Ocean: North | collected 2011
ACCCGGATGTACGAGTCCATCGTGAAGGGCGAGAACGTGCTCGAGGCTGGCCTGCCCGAGTCCTTCAACGTCCTCGTCAAGGAGATGCAGGCACTCGCCCTCGATGTCGAGCTCATCGAAGACAAGCAGCCCCTGCGCCAGTAGCCCACCCCCTCTTTTTTCTCGGCGCCGTCCCCCACGGCGCCATCGAGGGCTGGCCGTCCACCGGCCCTCACCCCGTCAGCCTTCGCTGACACCCCCTTCTTCAGGAGATCGCCGTGCGGGAGATCTACAACCTCTACGACAAGCCCAAGAACCCCCTCAACTACGTGGCGGTTCGCATCAGCCTGGCCTCTCCGGAGAAGATCCGGAGCTGGTCCCATGGCGAGGTGAAGAAGCCGGAGACCATCAACTACCGAACCTTCAAGCCCGAGAAGGACGGCCTCTTCTGCGCGCGCATCTTCGGTCCCATCAAGGACTACGAGTGCCTGTGCGGCAAGTACAAGCGCATGAAGTACCGCGGGATCACCTGCGAGAAGTGCGGTGTGGAGGTCATCCAGGCCAAGGTCCGCCGTGAGCGCATGGGTCACATCGACCTCGCCACTCCGGTCGCCCACATCTGGTTCCTCAAGTCCCTGCCGTCCCGCATCGGCAACCTCCTCGACGTCTCCCTGAAGGACCTCGAGAAGGTGCTGTACTGCGAGAGCTACACGGTCACCGATCCCGGCGAGACCTCCCTGGAGAAGGGCCAGATCCTCTCCGAGGAGGACTACCAGGAGATGATCGAGACCTTCGGGTACGGCTCCTTCGAAGTCGGCATGGGCGGCGAGGTCATCCGTGACCTCCTCGCCGAGCTTGACGTCGTGGCGCTCTCCGACCAGCTCCGCACGGAGATGAAGGAGACCCAGTCTGCGGCCCAGCGCCGTCGCTTCGCCAAGCGCCTGAAGATCGTCGAGGCCTTCCGCGACTCCGGCAACAGCCCGGAGCACATGATGCTCGAGGTCATCCCGGTCCTGCCGCCGGATCTGCGCCCGCTCGTCCCGCTGGACGGCGGCCGGTTCGCGACGTCCGACCTCAATGATCTCTACCGCCGCGTCATCAACCGGAACAACCGCCTCCAGCGGCTTCAGGACCTGAACGCGCCCGAGATCATCATCCGCAACGAGATGCGGATGCTGCAGGAGTCCGTCGACGCCCTGTTCGACAACGGTCGCCGCGGCAAGGTCTTCACCGGCCCCAACAAGCGGCCGCTGCGCTCCCTGTCCGACATGCTCAAGGGCAAGCAGGGTCGCTTCCGTCAGAACCTGCTCGGCAAGCGCGTCGACTACTCCGGCCGCTCCGTCATCGTCGTCGGTCCCGACCTGCGTCTGCACCAGTGCGGTCTTCCCAAGAAGATGGCGCTCGAGCTCTTCAAGCCGTTCATCTACAACAAGCTCGAGGAGCGCGGCCTGGTCACCACGATCAAGGCTGCCAAGAAGATGGTGGAGAAGGAGCGCGAGGAGGTCTGGGACATCCTCGAGGACGTCATCAAGGAGCACCCGGTGCTCCTCAACCGCGCGCCGACCCTGCACCGTCTCGGCATCCAGGCGTTCGAGCCGGTCCTCATCGAGGGCCGGGCCATCCGCCTGCACCCGCTCGTCTGCTCGGCGTTCAACGCCGACTTCGACGGCGACCAGATGGCCGTGCACCTGCCGCTGTCCATCGAGGCCCAGATCGAGGCCCGCGTGCTCATGATGTCGACCAACAACATCCTGAGCCCCGCCAACGGTGGTCCGATCATCAAGCCGTCCCAGGACGTCGTGCTCGGTGCCTACTACATGACCCGCGAGCGTCGCTTCGCCCGTGGCGAGGGCCGCGAGTTCAGCAGCCCGAGCGAGGTCGGGGTTGCCTTCGACAGCGGTGAGGTGGACCTCCACGCCCGCGTCAAGGTGCGCATGCCCAGCCGTCCGCTGGAGCGTCGCCTGTTCGAGCAGCTCGATGCCCTGCAGGACGCCCACCTGGTCCTCGGCGTCGACGTCGGCGGCAAGTCCGAGGTCTGGCACCTGCACCGTGGTCAGGTCCAGCGCCACAATGCCCGCGACAAGGCGATCAACCTCGGCGAGTTCGCGGCCCTCGGCGGCGACGCCTGGGCGACCATCGCTGGCGATTCTTCGAACGCCGGCGCCGACTTCGGCGAGAACACCGCCCTCGTGCTCGACCTGGCCCACATCGATCAGGACGGCAAGGACTTCGGCGGCCGGGCCAACGGCTTCGGCAAGCTCGCCGAGCTGACCGGCGATGACCGCATGGCCATCGCTGTCGCCAACCGCCTCCAGGCAGTCGAGGGTGGCGCCGAGTCTCGCGCGGCCTTCCCGTTCGACGAGGTGAAGGTCGCCGAGCAGGAGATCGCCGGTCATCAGGTCTTCACCTACGAGCTTCCCGAGGTGCGTGGCACCACCCGCGTGATCGCCACGGTCCACGCGGTGCTGCCCAACGAGGGCGGCAAGGTGCAGTTCGACGCTCGCCTGAACTCGGCTCACCGAGTCAACGAGCTCAGGGAGATCGTCTCCACCTTGCGCAGCATGCACAAGGAGAACCTGACCATGGTCGTCACCGGAGCCGGCTTCTTCGGCTTCGAGAACCGAATCCCGGTCTGGACGCTCGACAACCAGAAGAACGTGGTCGAGGGCCGCGGTGAGGTGGTCAGCACCACCGTCGGCCGCGTGCTGTTCTACCAGATCGTGCCGCCCGAGCTGCCGTTCAACCTGGTCGACCGCAACCTCTCCAAGAAGGCCCTCGGCGAGATCATCGACCGCTGCTACCGCGTGGCTGGTGCCAAGAAGACCGTGCTCTTCGCCGACGCCCTCATGCAGCTCGGATTCCGCATGGCGGCCGAGGCCGGCGTGTCGATCTGCATCGACGACATGACCATCCCGCCGACCAAGACCGAGATCCTGGACGCTGCCCACCGCGAGGTCCAGGACACCGAGTCCCAGTACAACGAGGGTCTCATCACCCCGCGTGAGAAGTACAACAAGGTCGTCGACATCTGGTCCAAGGTCACGGCCCAGATCTCCGAGGATCTGCTGTCGAACATCAGCACCCAGGTGGTGCACGGCCCGCAGGGTCAGGAGGCGGAGCAGGACAGCTTCAACTCCATCTTCATGATGGTCGACTCCGGCGCCCGTGGCTCGCCCACCCAGGTCCGGCAGCTGGCTGGCATGCGCGGCCTCATGGCTCGTCCCTCGGGCGAGATCATCGAGACGCCCATCACCGCCAACTTCCGCGAGGGCCTGTCGGTGCTTCAGTACTTCACGTCCACCCACGGTGCGCGTAAGGGCCTGGCTGACACCGCGCTGAAGACCGCGAACTCGGGCTACCTCACCCGTCGCCTCGTCGACGTCGTGCAGGACACGATCGTCACCGCAGTGGACTGTGGGACGACCGAGGGCATGGACATCCAGTCGCTCATCGAGGGCGGCGAGATCATCGAGCACCTCGGCGAGCGCGTCCTCGGTCGTGTGGCTGCCGAGGACATCCTCGACCCCTACTCCGACGAGGTTCTGGTGCCCCGCGGTGGTGTGCTCGACGAGCGCGCGGTCGAGAAGGTGGTCCAGGCCGGCGTCGACCGTGTCCGGATCCGCTCGGTCCTCACCTGTGAGATGCGCTGGGGCGTCTGCTCCATGTGCTACGGGCGCGACCTCGCGCGAGGCAACCTCGTCAACATCGGCGAGGCGGTCGGCGTCATCGCGGCCCAGTCCATCGGTGAGCCCGGAACGCAGCTCACCATGCGGACCTTCCACATCGGTGGTGCCGCGACCGGCAACGTCGCCCAGTCCAGCCTCGAGCTGCGTACGAGCGGCGTCATCAAGTACAGCGAGGCGCTGCTCACCGCGAAGAACCGTGACGGCCAGACCATCGTCATGTCTCGCAACGGCGAGCTCACGGTCGTCGACCTCAAGGGTCGCGAGCGCGAGCGCTACGGCGTGCCCTACGGCGCCATCCTGCTGGTCGACGACGGTCAGAAGGTGGCGGCCAAGATGCGCGTCGCCCAGTGGGACCCGTTCAACATGCCCATCCTCTCGACCATCCGGGGCGATGCGCAGTTCGAGGACCTCAAGGACGGAAGCTCCGTCCGCGAGGAGATCGACGTCACCGGTCTGTCCCGCATGGTCGTCACCGACTTCAAGGACACCGACCTGAAGCCGCGCATCGTCGTCACCGACGAGGAGAACAACTCCCAGCGCTACTTCCTGCCGGTCAACGCCTACATCATGGTCCAGCCGGGTGCGACCATCGAGATCGGCGATGTTGTCGCCAAGATCCCGCGTGAGACGACCAAGACCAAGGACATCACTGGTGGTCTGCCCCGCGTCGCAGAGCTCTTCGAGGCTCGCAAGCCCAAGGAGGTCGCGATCATCACCGAGGTCGATGGCGTGGTCTCCTTCGGCAAGGACACGAAGGGCAAGCGTCGCATCGTCGTCGAGATGGAGGACGGGACCACCCAGGAGTACCTGATCCCGAAGGGCAAGAACATCACCGTCAACGAGGGCGACTACGTCCGCGCCGGTGAGGCCCTGATGGACGGTGCAGCCAACCCGCACGACATCCTGAAGATCCAGGGTGAGGCGGCGCTGGCCCGGTACCTGCTGGACGAGATCCAGGAGGTCTACCGACTCCAGGGCGTCAAGATCAACGACAAGCACATCGAGGTCATCGTCCGTCAGATGCTGCGCCGCGTCCGCGTCCGCGAGGTCGGTGACACCGACTTCCTGGTCGACGAGGTCGTGGACAAGCACCGCTTCGACAAGGTCAACCGCCAGATCATCGCGATGGGCGGCCTCCCGGCCAAGTACGAGGCGCTGCTGCTCGGCATCACCAAGGCGAGCCTGTCCACCGACTCGTTCCTCTCCGCGGCCTCCTTCCAGGAGACCACCCGCGTCCTCACCGAGGCAGCCATCAAGGGTGCCGTCGATGAGCTCCGGGGCTGCAAGGAGAACGTGATCATGGGCCGCCTCATCCCGGCGGGCACCGGCTTTGCGTCCTACAGCAAGCTCGGCATGAGCTTCCGGGACGAGTCCGAGGCGGATTCCTCCGCCCTGTAGTTCCCTTTCAACGACCGCTTCGAACAGTCCGCGCATCGCTCGCCCGGTGCGCGGACACCTCTTCCCGCCGCTGGGCGGGGGAGGGGAGTGACGGGCGGACCCACTCTTTGGACAGGGCTTCGTACTCGGAGCCAACAGGGCGCAGGACGGCGATGTCGTCCATATGCGCCAATCACTTGACAGCGCTGCCTGCATTCCATAAAGCGCAGCGTCGCCGGCCGGGGACAAAGCCCCGGCCCTGAGGATCGCATGCCGACCATCAACCAGCTCATCCGAAAGGGGCGTAGCCGCCAGCCCAAGAAGAGCACCGCTCCGGCGCTCAAGGGCTGCCCGCAGAAGCGTGGCGTCTGCACCCGCGTGTACGCCACCACCCCCAAGAAGCCGAACTCCGCGCTCCGTAAGGTCGCTCGTGTGCGCCTCACGAACGGGATCGAGGTCACCTCGTACATCCCCGGTGAGGGACACAACCTCCAGGAGCACAGCTCGGTGCTCATCCGTGGTGGTCGTGTCAAGGACCTCCCCGGCGTGCGCTACCACATCATCCGCGGCACCCTTGACACCCAGGGCGTCAACGCCCGGCGTCAGGGTCGGTCCAAGTACGGCGCCAAGCGGCCCAAGAAGTAGGAAGTCCCATGCCTCGCCGTCGCGAAGTTCCCAAGCGCGAGATCCTTCCGGATCCCCGATACCACGACCTCCTCCTCGCCAAGTTCATGAACGTGCTCATGTACGATGGCAAGAAGGCCGTTGCCGAGAAGATCGTCTACGGTGCCTTCGACATCATCGAGGACCGCACCAAGGAGGATCCCCTCCTGGTGTTCCGCCGGGCCGTGGAGAACACCGAGCCGGTGGTCGAGGTCAAGAGCCGTCGCGTCGGTGGCTCGACCTACCAGGTGCCGGTCGAGGTTCGTCCGGCCCGCCGTACCGCCCTCGCGCTGCGCTGGCTCATCCAGCACTCCCGCAAGCGCGGCGGCAAGACCATGCGTGAGAAGCTCGCGAACGAGCTGATCGAGGCGTCCCACAACCGGGGCGGCGCGGTCAAGAAGAAGGACGACGTCCACCGCATGGCCGAGGCCAACAAGGCCTTCTCGCACTACCGCTGGTAGTGCCCCATCGCCGCCTCGAGCGGCGATGACTCAAGTCCGTCATCGTTGATGGTGGACAGGCGGCAGCCACCCCGGTAAGGGGGCGCCGCCGGGGTGCGTGCACCCCACTTCGTTCCTTTTCCTCGTGAAGAAGACACGGCAGTCCACACGACGTGGTGGGCAGCCGTCCCCCGGGCCGCCTCGCGGTCCAGAGGGTTGGTCGCCCGGCTCGCCGGGCATCCGACCTTGTCTGTCCTCGAACCATGCCCCCGCAAGGGCACAGGGATCGCACCATGGCGTCCAGCAACAAGATCCGGATTCGGCTGAAGGCTTACGACCACAAGCTGCTCGACAAGTCCGCCCGGGAGATCGTCGACACCGCTCGTCGTACCGGCGTCGACATCCGCGGCCCGTTCCCGCTGCCGACCACGATCAACCGCTGGACGGTTCTCCGTGGCCCGCACGTGGACAAGAAGTCCCGTGAGCAGTTCGAGCGTCGGACCCATCACCGGCTCCTCGACATCATCGAGCCCACCCAGCAGACGGTCGACGCCCTGATGAAGCTCGATCTGTCCGCCGGCGTTCACGTCGAGATCAAGCTGTCCTAGGCAGCGCGGAGGGCTTCATGCCAACGGTCGACGTCTACAACCAGAACCGCGAGAAGGTCGAGGAGATCTCCCTCTCCGAGGAGGTCTTCGCTGCTCCGGTCCGTCAGGACCTGATGCACGCGGTCGTTCGTTACCAGCTCGCCAAGAAGCGTCAGGGCACCCACAAGGTGAAGGGACGCGCCGAGGTCCGCGGCGGCGGCAAGAAGCCGTTCCGCCAGAAGGGCACCGGTCGCGCTCGCGCCGGCACCATCCGTGCTCCGCACTGGCGTGGCGGCGGCGTGGTGCACGGGCCTACCCCGCGCTCCTACGCGTTCAAGATCAACAAGAAGGTGCGCCGCGCTGCTCTCCGGGCCGCCCTGTCGCACCGGATTGCCGAGGGCTCCATCGTCGTGCTCGACGATCTTCAGCTGTCGGAGATCAAGACCAAGCACGTGGTCAACCTCCTCAAGACGTTCGAGCTCGAGGATGCGCTGCTGGTCATGCCGGAGAAGGACGACAAGGTCTTCCTCTCTGCGCGCAACCTTCCCAACGTGACCTTCCTGCCGGTCCAGGGCGTCAACGTTCGTGACGTGCTGCACCGCGGAACCATCGTGATGACCAAGGCCGCGGCCGAGGCTCTCACGCAGCGGCTCGGGGGCTGACATGGAGATGAAGGACATCCTCGTTCGGCCGATCGTGACCGAGAAGAGCACGACGAGTCTGCCGGACAACACCTTTGCCTTCGAGGTCGGCCTCAAGGCGAACAAGGTGCAGATCAAGCGCGCCGTGGAGCGCTTCTACGGCGTTCGCGTCCGCACGGTCCGGACCCTGGTGGTGCGCGGCAAGGTGAAGCGGTTCGGCCGCCGCACCGCGAAGCGCTCCAACTGGAAGAAGGCCTACGTCACGCTGGCCGAGGGCCAGACCATCAACATCTACGAGGCCTGAGGATCCCATGGCGACGAAGAAGTTCAAGCCGACCTCGGCAGGCCGACGGTTCATGACCGTCAGCGATTTCGCTGAGATCACCCGGTCCAAGCCCGAGCGCTCGCTGCTAGCGCCCGCGCCGAAGTCCGGTGGTCGCAACAACCGTGGCCGCATCACCGTCCGCCACCGGGGCGGCGGCCACAAGCGCCGCTACCGCATCATCGACTTCCGTCGGGACAAGGAAGGCGTGCCGGGCAAGGTGGCCGCGATCGAGTACGACCCGAACCGGTCGGCCCGCATTGCGCTCATCCACTTCGCCGACGGCGAGAAGCGCTACATCCTCCACCCGCTCGGGCTCCAGGTCGGCGACAAGGTCGTCACCTCGGACACCGCGGACATCACTCCCGGCAACGCCATGCGGCTGGTCTCCATCCCGCTCGGCACCTGGGTCCACAACATCGAGCTCCAGCGCGGTCGCGGTGGCCAGCTCTGCCGCTCCGCCGGCACCTACGCCCAGGTGATGGCCAAGGAGGGGGGATACGTCCTCCTCCGTCTGCCTTCCGGGGAGCTGCGTCAGGTGTGGGGCGAGAACCGGGCCACCATCGGCCAGGTCGGCAACACCTCGCACGAGAACATCAAGATCGGCAAGGCCGGTCGCAGCCGCTGGCTGGGCATCCGCCCGACCGTCCGTGGCACCGCGATGAACCCGGTCGATCACCCGCACGGTGGTGGTGAGGGACGCGCCAAGGGGCGTCACCCCGTCACACCTTGGGGCAAGCCCACCAAGGGCTACCGTACTCGCAACAAGCGGAAGGCCTCCTCCCGCTTCATCGTCAAGCGCCGTAACTAGGCACCCGGGAGGTCTTCATGGCGCGCTCAGTCAGCAAGGGCCCGTTCGTCGACCCTTCCCTGCGGAAGAAGGTCCGGCGTGCGCGCGAGGGTGGTTCCAACAAGGTCATCAAGACCTGGAGCCGCCGCAGCACCATTGTCCCCGACATGATCGGGCTCACGTTCGCCGTTCACAACGGCAAGCAGTTCATCCCCGTGTACGTGACCGAGCAGATGATCGGCCAGAAGCTCGGTGAGTTCGCCCCGACCCGGACCTACCGTGGTCACGCGGCGGATCGCAAGGCCAAGCGGTAGGAACCATGGAAAGCACTGCCAAGCTCCGCTATGCCAAGGTCTCAGCCCAGAAGGCTCGCCTCGTCGCCGACCTCGTCCGCGGCCGCGATGCCTCCGAGGCCATCGAGATCCTGCAGTTCACGCGGAAGAAGTCTGCCCCCCTCATCCAGAAGCTGGTCGAGTCTGCTATCGCAAATGCGGAGCACTCGGCTGAGCAGACTGGTGATGACCTCGACGTGGACGAGCTCTACGTCAAGACCATCACCGTGGACGAGGGGCCTGGCCTCCGACGTTTCCGTCCGCGTGCCCAGGGCCGCGCCACGCGAATCGTCAAGAAGACCAGCCACATCAACGTCGTTCTCGGGACTCGGTGAGGAACCATGGGACAGAAGATCAACCCGATCGGCTTTCGCGTTGGTGTGACGCGCGGCTGGGACTCCAACTGGTTCGCGGAGAAGGAGTACGCTCGCTTCCTGGAGGAGGACCTCCGGATCCGTGAGCACATCAAGAACAAGCTCCGGAACGCAAGCGTCTCCCGGATCGTGATCGAGCGCGCGGCCAACAAGGCCAAGGTGTTCGTGCACGCCGCGAAGCCCGGCATCATCCTCGGCAAGCGCACCACCGGCCTCGAGGCCCTGCGCGCCGAGCTCCAGCAGATGGTCTCCACCGAGGTCTACGTCACCGTGATGGAAGTCCGCAAGGTCGAGACCGACGCGCTGCTCGTGGCGGACAACATCGCCCAGCAGCTCGTCAAGCGCGTGAGCTACCGCCGCGCGATGAAGAAGGCGCTCACCTCTGCCAAGCGCGCCGGCGCCAAGGGCATCAAGGTGATGTGCTCCGGTCGTCTCGGCGGTGCCGAGATGTCCCGGCGTGAGTGGTACCTCGAGGGCCGCGTGCCGCTCCACACCCTGCGTGCGGACGTGGACTACGGGCTCGCCGAGGCAAAGACGACCTACGGCGTCATCGGCGTCAAGGTCTGGATTTTCAAGGGCGAGATCATGCCTGGCGATCGTCGCCAGGCCTGATCGGAACGGAGTAAATCATGCTTGCCCCCAAGCGCGTTCGTCGTCGCAAGGTCCAGAAGGGCCGGATGAAGGGCCTGGCCTACCGCGGGAGCGACATCTCCTTCGGTGACTACGGCCTTCAGGCGACCACCTGCGGCTACGTGACCAGCCGACAGATCGAGGCGGCCCGTATCGCCATGACCCGGCACGTGAAGCGTGGCGGCAAGGTGTGGATCCGGATCTTCCCCGACAAGCCGATCTCCAAGAAGCCGGCCGAGACCCGAATGGGTAAGGGCAAGAGCGGTCCCGACCACTGGGTCGCGGTCGTCAAGCCCGGGCGGATCCTCTACGAGCTCGATGGCGTCCCCGAGGATGTCGCTCGTGAGGCCTTCCGTCTCGCCGGCCACAAGCTCTCCCTCAAGACCCGCTTCATCAAGCGGGGAGAGGAGGTGATCTGATGGCTCACAGCAACCTGGCAGAGCTCTCTGATGAGCAGCTCACCCACAAGCTCTTCGACGTGGAGCACGAGCTGGTCACGGCTCGCTTCCAGCTGTCGATGAACACGCTCGAGAACACCGCGACGCTGAAGTCGATGCGCAAGAACATCGCGCGCATCAAGACCGAGGCCCGTCGTCGGGAGCTGGAGCAAGGTCTGGACAAGGACTCCCTCATCCGGAACCACCGTTCTTCCTGGCGCGCTGGCGATGCCGGCGAGGCCACCGCCTCGGGCGAGGAAGAGAAGGGTGGGTTCCTTCAGGGAATCGTTGACAGGCTGACCAGCAAGGACTAAGAGCGGTCCGCCGGACCCCCCGGGTCCAAACTCATGGGCACCGCGGCGCCCTCGCTGATGCGACGAGCCCCGCGGTGCTGGCATGTGCCACCTCGTGAAGCGTCCTGCCCAGGCAGGAGACCTTCGCGGTTCTGATTCAACCACCTCATCGCAGGCAGCTCGCTTCGCGCGGGCACGAAGAGGGTCCCATGGCGACCGAAGAGAACAAGTCCGGGCGTCGTGTGCTCGTCGGCCGAGTCGTCTCCGACAAGATGGACAAGACCGTCACCGTCGAGGTCACTCGCCGGATCAAGCACCCGAAGTACCACAAGTACGTCACGCGCCGGAAGAACTTCAAGGCCCACGACGAAGCCAACGACTGCAAGGTCGATGATGTCGTCGTCATCCAGGAGTCTCGCCCACTCTCGCGCACCAAGCGCTGGGTGGTCATCGAGCGCCGCGCCCACTGATCGTCCTGACGGACAAGACTTCGGAGGATCGTCATGATCCAGATGGAAAGCGTGCTGGATGTCGCCGACAACTCCGGCGCCAAGCGCGTCAAGTGCGTCAAGGTGCTCGGTGGCTCCAAGCGGAAGTACGCCGGTATCGGTGATGTCATCGTGGTGTCCGTCAAGGACGCTGCCCCCAACGGCAAGGTGAAGAAGGGCCAGGTGGCTCGCGCCGTCATCGTGCGGACCCGCAAGGAGATCCGCCGGGTGGACGGCAGCTACATCCGCTTCGACACCAACAGCGCCGTGCTGGTCGACAAGGAAAACGAGCCCATCGGGACCCGCATCTTCGGGCCCGTCGCTCGCGAGCTCCGCGCGAAGAAGTTCATGCGGATCGTCTCGCTGGCGCCCGAAGTCCTGTAGGGATCTGGAGGACCCATGTCCAAGGCCAAGTGCCGCATTCGTTCCGGCGACACCGTCCTGGTGACGGCCGGCAAGTACAAGGGAACCCGTGGCCGCGTCCTTCGCGTCTTCCCGGCTGACCAGAAGGTCGTCGTCGAGGGTGTGAACCGCGTCAAGCGGCACCAGAAGCCCGTGGGCGATCAGCCCGGCGGCATCCTCGAGAAGGAGATGCCGATCCACGTCTCGAACGTGGCGCTGTGGGTTGGTGGTGCCGATGGCCACGCGGTCAAGGTCGCCTACGAAGAGCGTGACGGGAAGAAGATCCGGGTGGATCGCAAGACCCGTCAGCCCATCGACAACGCTTGAGGTCCGCGATGGAAAACTACATCCCACGCATGAAGCTCCGCTACCGCGAGCAGGTCGTGCCGCAGCTCCTCGAAGAGTTCCAGTACGACAACGTGATGATGGTGCCGCGTCTGCAGAAGGTGGTGATCAACACCTCCATCAAGGACGCCATCCAGAACGTGAAGATCCTCGAGCGCGCTGCCGAGGAGCTCACCCTGATCGCCGGTCAGAAGGCCGTGATCACCCGCGCCCGTCGCTCCATCGCCACCTTCCGGTTGCGCGAAGGAATGCCGATCGGTGCCCGTGTCACGCTCCGGAACGACCGCATGTGGGAGTTCATGGACCGCCTGGTCACCGTGGCCATTCCGCGGATCCGGGACTTCCGTGGCGTCAACCCGAAGGCCTTCGATGGCCGGGGAAACTACTCGCTCGGCCTCACCGAGCAGATCGTCTTCCCGGAGATCGAGTACGACAAGGTCCAGCGCATCAACGGCATGAACATCGCGTTCGTGACGTCTGCTGTGACGGACGAAGAAGGCCGCGCTCTGCTCAAGAACCTCGGGATGCCCTTCGCGTCCTGACCACGTCCGCGGGCTCGCCCGCAACCGTGACACGCCGGGCCCGAGGGCCTCGAATCATGGAGAGAGTTCCATGGGAATGACCGACCCAATCGCGGACATGCTGACCCGCATCAGGAACGCCCAGATGGCTGGACACTCGTCCGTCGCCATCCCGCGTAGCAACCTGAAGCTGGGCATTGTCCGCCTTCTCAAGAACGAAGGCTTCGTCGAGGGCTTCGTCGAGACCCCGGGCCGCACCTCGGGGAAGATCAAGGTCTTCCTCAAGTACGACGGCGGCAAGGGGATCATCCGTGGCATCCACCGGGTCAGCCGTCCCGGCCGTCGTGTCTACGTCGGCAAGGACGAGATCCCGCGCGTGCGCAACGGTCTCGGCGTCGCCATCCTGACCACCCCCAGGGGCATCCTCACCGATCACCAGGCTCGTCAGGCCGGTGTCGGTGGCGAGGTCCTCTGCAAGGTCTGGTAGGAGGACCCATGTCTCGTATTGGACGCATGCCGGTCGAGCTGCCCAAGGGCGTCAGCGTCGACATCAAGGACGGTTCCGTCGCCGTCAAGGGCCCCAAGGGTGCTCTGACCCAGGCCATCGTCGACTACGTCGACGTGGCCCTGGAAGACGGGAACGTCGTCGTGACCCGCAAGAGCGACATGAAGCAGGCCCGGTCCAACCACGGCCTGATGCGTTCGCTGATCAGCAACATGGTCACGGGCGTGGAGAAGGGCTTCGAGAAGCAGCTCGAGGTGATCGGCATCGGCTACCGCGCGGAAGTGCGTGGCCAGCAGCTGGTCCTCAACCTCGGTTACTCGCACCCCATCAACTTCGACATCCCCGAGGGCATCTCGATCTCGGTGGACAAGAGCAACAAGATCACCGTCAGCGGCGTCGACAAGCAGCAGGTCGGCCAGGTCGCTGCCGTCATCCGCGACTACCGCAAGCCCGACCACTACAAGGGCAAGGGTGTCCGGTATGTCGGCGAGTATGTCCTGCTGAAGGCCGGCAAGTCCGCCTGATCTGGGAGTTCCTCATGGGCAACACCAACCCTAGCCTCACCGGCCGTCTTCGGCGCAAGAAGTACGTTCGCAAGCGGATCAGCGGCTCCACCGAGCGGCCCCGCCTCAGCGTCTTCCGCAGCTCGAAGCATATCTACGCCCAGATCATCGATGATGTTCGCGGCGTGACCCTGGCCTCGGCTTCCTCCATGATGCCGGCCCTCAAGGGCCAGGTCAGCGGTGGCAACAAGGACGGCGCCAGCGCCGTCGGCAAGGCCATCGCCGAAGCCGCCCTCGCGGCGGGCATCAAGGACGTGGTCTTCGACCGTGGCGGCTTCCGCTACCACGGACGGGTGGCCGCACTCGCTGACGCGGCCCGCGAAGCCGGCCTGAACTTCTAGAACGGTACCGGAGCAATCATGAGCAACAGCAGGATGAACCGGCGCCGTCGGAACAGGGAGGAGGAAGACTCCAACCTGACCGAGAAGGTCGTCTACATCAACCGCGTCGCCAAGGTCGTCAAGGGCGGTCGTCGCTTCAGCTTCTCCGCCATCGTGGTGGTGGGCGATGGTGAGGGCTCGGTCGGGTTCGGCTTCGGCAAGGCCAACGAGGTCCCGGAGGCCATTCGCAAGGCCACCGAGAAGGCCAAGAAGGCCGTCAACAGCTACCCGATGGTCGGCACGACGATCGCGCACGACGTGCAGGGCATCTTCGGTGCCGGCAACGTGCTGCTCAAGCCGGCTTCTCCGGGTACCGGCGTCATCGCCGGTCCTGCGGTTCGCGCCGTCATGGACACCATGGGTGTGCACGACGTGCTCACGAAGAGCCTCGGGACCACCAACCCGCACAACGTCATCCGTGCCACGTTCGAGGCCCTCGGTCAGCTCGAGTCGGCTGAGCAGTACGCTCAGCGGACCGGCAAGGACTACGAGGATGTCATCAAGAACTACACGGTTCGGCCGCAGCCGGTCGGCTAGGAGTAGCTCGTGTCCAGCCACATCAAGGTGACCTTGCGTCACAGCGCCATCGGCCGTCCTGCCAAGCAGCTCGCGAACCTCAAGGGGCTCGGGCTGCGCAAGATCGGTCAGTCGCGAAAGCTGGAGAACACTCCGGCAGTGCGCGGCATGGTCAAGAAGGTGATCCACCTCATCGAGGTGGAGGAGGTCTCAGATGGCGAATGAGCTGTCCAACATGAAGGTTCTCCCCTGGGAGACCAACACCGTCGGTACCCGCAAGCGTGCCAACCGCGTCGGTCGCGGTGAGGGCGCGGGCCAGGGCACCACCGCCGGTCGGGGCCAGAAGGGCCAGCAGAGCCGCAGCGGCTACAGCCGGCGGTGGGGCTTCGAGGGCGGCCAGATGCCGCTGCATCGTCGCCTGCCCAAGAAGGGCTTCACCAACATCTTCGCCAAGGACTACGAGGCGCTCAACCTGGGCAAGCTTGGCAAGCTCGAGGCCGGCACGCACGTGACCGCCGAGATGCTGGAGCAGTCTGGCCTGATCAGTCGGATCGGGAAGGACGGCGTCAAGATCCTCGGTGGTGGTGAGATCGAGGTTGCCCTCCACGTTCGCGTGGCCAAGCTGAGCAAGTCCGCAGCCGAGAAGATCGTCGCGGCGGGCGGCACCATCGAAGGCGACGTCCCCGGCTCCGCCGAGTGACCCTGCCTGCTTGAGCCCACGGAGAGCTCGTGGCGAACATCGTCAGCCGCATCTGGGAGATGAAGGACCTGAGAAATCGGGTCCTCTTCACTCTCGCCATGCTGGGCGTGTACCGCCTGGGCATCTTCGTTCCCGTCCCCGGCGTCGACACCGACCAGCTCGGTAAGTTCTTCGCCGAGCAGTCGGGTACGCTGTTCGGCCTGTACGACATGTTCTCGGGTGGCGCGCTGTCTCAGTTCAGCGTGTTCGTCCTCGGGATCATGCCGTACATCACTGCGTCGATCATCATGCAGCTCATGGCTCGCATGGTGCCTGCTCTGGAGCGCATCCAGAAGGAAGGACAGCAGGGGCAGAATCGGATCACCCAGTACACCCGGTACCTGACCATCATCATCGCGGTGGTGCAGTCCTACCTGATGGCGGTGTCGCTGGAGCAGATGCGGGTGCAGTCTGGTGCAGTCGTCCTGCACCCGGGCTTCTCCTTCCAGCTGATGACCGTGCTCACAGTCACCGCTGGTTCGTGCTTCATCATGTGGCTCGGCGAGCAGATGACCGAGCGGGGTGTCGGCAACGGTGCTTCGATCATCATCACCGCGGGCATCATCGCCAGCTTCCCGTCCGACGTGATGCAGGTCTTCACCCTGGTCGGGCTCGGTGAGCTCAACCTGCTGCAGGCCGTGCTGCTCTTCGTCTTCCTGTTCGCGGTGGTCATGGCCATCGTGTTCGTGGAGCGGGGGCAGCGTCGCGTGCCGCTCCAGTACGCCAAACGCGTGCTCGGACGCCGTGTCTACGAGGGGCAGACCACCTACCTGCCGCTCAAGGTCAACACCGCCGGCGTCATCCCGCCCATCTTCGCCAGCTCGCTGCTCATGCTGCCGAGCACGGTGGGTGCGTTCGCTGACATCCCCATCCTGGACTGGCTCTCGGGGCAGTTCTACCCAGGCAGCTGGCTCTACAACGTGGTGTTTGCCGGCCTGGTCATCTTCTTCGCCTTCTTCTACACGGCGATCACGTTCTCTCCGGTGGACGTGGCCGAGAACCTGAAGAAGCAGGCTGCCTTCATCCCGCGCGTCCGTCCGGGCAGCGAGACCATCGACTACCTCGACTGGCTCCTCGCACGCCTCACCACCGGCGGCGCCGTCTACCTGGCCGTGGTCTGCGTGATGCCCAGCATCCTCGCGAACTCGATCCAGAACCTGAACATCTTCTTCAACTTCGGCGGCACTGGCGTACTCATCCTGGTCGGCGTGTCCTTGGACACGGTCGCCCAGATCGAGGCCAAGCTCGCCGAGCGTCGGTACGACGCGAACGTCGGACCGGGTGGCAAGAGCGCCCGGGGACGGCGTCGGCGGCTCGGCTCCCAGGCGGGGCTGTTCTGACCGAAGCCGTCGCTTGACGGTGACGCGCTTGGCTTGTATAGGGGCAGGGCTCTGGAGTGGGGGTCCGGCAGGCTCCGACAAGCTCTCGCAAGAGCGCGACCTCCGAACACTCTCCACTCCATTCTGAACACTGACCGTTCCGCTCTGGGCTCTCGAGTCCTGGCGGGCCGCGGCCCCAAGGGCTGACGAGGACTTCCGTGGCACGTATCGAAGGCGTCGACCTCCCGCGCAACAAGCCGATCTGGGTGGCCCTCACCTCCATCTACGGCATCGGCCAGACCACCGCGAAGAAGATCGTGGCCGAGGCCGAGGTGGACCCGATGACCCGGGTCTTCCAGCTGTCGGACCATGAGGTGGCCCGCCTGCGTGAGATCATCCAGGCCAGCTACCGGGTCGAGGGTGAGCTCCGCAAGGAGGTCGCCATGAACATCAAGCGCCTGATCGATCTCGGGGCCTACCGTGGCCTGCGCCACCGTCGTGGCCTGCCCGTTCGTGGTCAGCGCACCCATACCAACGCCCGTACCCGCAAGGGTCCGCGCCGCGCCGTCGCCCGGCGCAAGTGAGGTAGAGCATGGCCAGCCCCCGCAAGCAGACCAAGCGTCGGGTCAAGAAGAACATCCCGGTCGGCATCGCCCACGTGCAGGCGACCTTCAACAACACCATCGTGACCATCACGGACATGAACGGCAACGCCGTGTCCTGGTCGTCCGCCGGTGTCCTGCGCTTTAAGGGTTCCCGCAAGTCGACCCCGTTCGCCGCCCAGCTCGTGGCGGAGGACGCGGCGAAGAAGGCGATGGAGCACGGCATGCGCGCCGTCGGCGTCTACGTGAAGGGTCCCGGCACCGGCCGCGAGTCCGCCCTCCGCGCGATCGCCAACTCGGGCATGAAGATCACTCACATCAAGGACGTGACGCCGATTCCCCACAACGGCTGCCGTCCGCCCAAGCGTCGCCGGGTCTGATTCCGGCGCTCTGGCTCACCCCAAGCTTGTCGCGGCGGTCGTGCTGACCGCCGCTTCGGCCGTCTGGCCAACGATCGACCAGCGTAGGTCCTGGACATGAGCCACCGGGACCGCAGCTGTTGATTGGAGATTCATCATGGAAGAGTCCGTCTACGCCAACTGGCGCTCGCTGATCCGCCCGCGTCGCGTCGAGCGCGACAACAAGAGCGGACGCAACTACGGCAAGTTCGTGGTTCGTCCCCTCGAGCGCGGCTTCGGCACCACCATCGGCAACTCCCTGCGCCGGACCCTGCTGTCCAGCCTCCAGGGCGCTGCGATCACCTCCGTGCGGATCGAGGGCGTGCTCCACGAGTTCTCCTCCATCCCCGGCGTGGTCGAGGATGTGACGGACATCGTCCTGAACTTCAAGGGTGTGCTCCTCAAGACTTCCTCCACCGAGGATGTCACCGGCCACGTCAAGGTCGAAGGCAAGCCCAACCAGACCATCGTCGTGCGCGCGAAGGACATGACCTTCGACGCCAGCGTCGAGGTCCTCAACCCCGAGCATCCGCTCGCCACCCTGACCGACGAGGCCAGCTTCGAGGCCTCCGTCCAGGTCAAGATGGGCAAGGGCTACGTTCCGGCGTCCCAGAACAAGGACCCGGGCCAGCCCCTCGGCACCATGCCGATCGACGCGATCTTCTCGCCGATCACCCGCGTCCGCTACCAGGTCACCAACGCTCGCGTCGGCAACCGTACCGACTACGACAAGCTGGTGCTCGAGGTTTGGACCGACGGCTCCGTGCTTCCCGAGGACGCCGTCGCCTACGCGGCCAAGATCCTCAAGGAGCAGCTCCAGATCTTCATCAACTTCGCGGAAGAAGAAGAGCCGGAGATGGAGGAGGAGGACGAGCAGGAGCAGGAGTTCAACGAGAACCTGTTCAAGCGCGTCGACGAGCTGGAGCTCTCCGTCCGCTCGCAGAACTGCCTGCAGAACGCCGGCATCGAGTACATCTACCAGCTCGTCGAGAAGAGCGAGGCCGAGATGCTGAAGACCAAGAACTTCGGCCGCAAGAGCCTCAACGAGATCAAGGAGATCCTCTCCGATCTCGGCCTCTCCCTCGGTATGAAGCTGCACAACTTCCCCAAGCACAAGGTGGGCTGAGCCTACCGGCTCACCTCGTCAACAGGGCACTGCCCTCCTGGAGGACCCCATGCGGCACCGCAAGGCTGGTCGTAAGTTCGGCCGCAACAGCGCTTCCCGCAAGGCGATGTTCCGCAACATGGTCACCTCGCTGCTTCGGCACGAGCAGATCCGCACAACCGAGGCCAAGGCCAAGGAGCTCCGCGGCTATGCGGAGAAGGTCATCAGCCTCGGCAAGCGCGCTCCCTCGGCGGCCGACGTCGAGTCGCTGTCGGGTGAGGAGCGTCAGGCCGCGCAGGCTGCGCGTGTCCACGCCATCCGGCGGGCGCGCCTGTGGGTCAACGATGGTGAGGTGATCGACCGGATCTTTGGCGAGTACGCCGAGCGCTACGCCGACCGGCCGGGTGGGTACACCCGCGTCATCAAGGCCGGCCCGCGCCCCGGTGACAACGCCGACATGGCGTTCGTCCAGCTTGTCCGCGATGACGACGCGGTCGAGCACGGAGCCACCGCGGAGGAGTAGGGCGTCGGGCTCCGTGCCCGGACATCCGTTCCGCCGAGCGCGCCGCAGCGCCCGCCCCACAGGGTGGCCCGCTGACGGCGCGTTTGTCGTGCGTGGGGGGCGCCACGTGCCTGCGAACGCGGACACAGCCGCCGGTGTGTGCTACGAGACCCCAACCTGTCGAGGGCTATGTGGAAGACCTGCTGTCCGAGTTTCGCTCCTTCCTGGCTGACCAGGGCCTCAAGTTCACCCGCCAGCGGCAGGTGATCGCCGAGGTGGTGTTCAACTCGGACGGGCACCTCACGCTGAACCAGATCCTCGATCGGGCGCGCACCGAGCATGCGTCTGTCGGCTACGCGACCGTCTACCGGACCATGAAGCTGCTGGCCGAGTCGGGCATGGCGGAGGAGCACAA
>MDTC01205842.1_pt1 | contig 19349 bp, 12 predicted proteins | sample 811181 | NCBI WGS metagenome assembly MDTC01 (sample SAMN05326644, study PRJNA326480) | marine metagenome | isolation source: seawater | place: Pacific Ocean: North | collected 2011
AAAAAATGATTTGTTTTATTAAATGAGAATCGCATGCTTAATCAAAAACCAATAAATGAACTTGTTAACGGTGATAAAATTCAGCATTATTTTATTATTGCAAAAATTGAAACTCGTCCGACAAAAACCGGTAAAAGCTTTCTTAACCTGGAACTGAAAGATAAGACAGGAAGTATTTCGGCAAAAAAATGGGATAATTTTGAAAGTTTTTTTAATGAAGCCAAAGAAGGAGATATAGTTAAACTCATCGGTGCTCTTGAGTTTTTTAATAATAATCCTCAAATAATTATTGATCAAATTTCTGTTGCAAGAGAAAGCAGCGGAGTTACCTACAAAGATTTTTTGCAGAAATCAAAATATCCAATTGAAGCTCTTGAAAAACAACTTAAAGAGAAGATTGATTCAGTACAAAACCAATTCTTAAATGCTCTGCTTAACAAAATGTTTTCAGGAGAAGATTATCAAAAATATATAAACGCTCCGGCTGGAAAAGCTTGGCATCATTCTTATATTCACGGACTCTTAGAACACACTTTAGAGATTGTAAAAATCTGCGAGCTTATGTCAACTTTCCATAATGAAATCGATAGAGATCTTCTTGTTTCAGGCGCTCTTCTTCATGATTTCGGTAAAGTTGAGGAACTTGCACAAGATGTTAATTTTAATTACACCGATTCAGGTAAATTATTAGGACATATTGTAATTGCATCAATTAAGGTTAGCAAAGCAATTGATGAAATTGATGGGTTTCCTGAAGAACTGAAAAATCAAATAATTCATTTAATACTTTCACATCAAGGTAAACTGGAATATGCTTCTCCGGTTGAACCGAAAACACTTGAAGCAATAGTTTTATATCAGGCTGATGAATTAAGTGCGAAAACAAATGCGTATAAACAAGCGATTGATGCAGAGAGAAAACGAGGAGTAAGCTGGACAAAATTTCTTCCACTTGCAAATACTTCTCTCTATATTCCAAATGAAAATGAAGAAGATAATTTTAAGGAAAATCTGTTTGATAATTAACAAGAGGAAAAAATGAAGAGAGCATTCTTTACAACCATACTTATGCTGTTTGTTCTTGCTGTATCCGTTAAATCAGAATCAGTTTCCGAGCTTATTACTAAAGGGGATGAAGCTTATGAGAAATACGATCATAAAAAAGCATTAGAGTTATTCTTGAAAGCTCATGAAGCTGAACCGAAAAATTGGGAGGTTTTATGGCGCTTAAGCAGAACTTATGTTGATCTAGCCGAAAATATGAAAGCTGATACGGATGAAGAAAAAGATAAACAGTTAGCCCAATATAGCGTAGCAAAAGAATATGCAGATATGGCTATTGAAATAGAACCGAATAAATCAATTAATTATGTTAGAAGATCAATTGCTTTGGGAAGAGTTGCTTTATTTAAAGGAGTCTTTTCTGTCGGCTCAGTGGTTGATTCCGTAAAAAATGATTGCGAGAAAGCAATTTCATTAGGAAACGGAGGAAGTTACGTTCAAGGAGTTGCACATTATATTTTGGCAAGAACTCATGCTAAGCTTGCCGAAAAACCAAGTTTTGTAAGATGGCCTCTTGGTCTTGGCTGGGGAGATATTGATGTTGCATTAAAAGAATTTGAAAAAGCAATTAAGCTTTATCCGGACTTTGTAATGTTCTACTTTGATTATGCTAAAGCGTTAATCTCTGAAGATGAATATGAAAAAGCCAGAGAAATGCTCAACAAGGCAATCAGCTCAACGGTAAAAGATGAAGATGATCCTAAATTGAAAAAAGAAGCAAAAGCTTTGCTGGAAGAAATTAAAAACGAATAAAAATGAAATTTTCCGATGAGTTTATAGAGAAATTATCCGAAGCAGAAAGAATTGTTTTCTTTACCGGAGCCGGAATATCAGCCGAAAGCGGGATTTCTACTTTTAGAGGAAAAGACGGCATTTGGAATAAACTTAAGCCGGAAGAACTTGCAAGCTTTGATGCATTTTTAAGAAACCCGGAATTGGTTTGGGAATGGTATCAGTACAGAAGAAAAATTGTAAATGAAGCCCAGCCCAATCCGGGACATTTAGCTATTGCTGAATTTGAAAAGTATTACAAAGATGTTTCCGTGGTAACTCAAAATGTTGATAATCTGCACAGAAGAGCAGGAAGCAGCAATGTTTATGAACTTCATGGGAATATTGAAAGAAATTACTGCATAAACTGCAGAACTTTTTATAATAAAGAAGATCTGCAGTTTTCAGGTAAAATTCCGGTATGTAAAAGCTGCGGCGGACTAATTAGACCCGATGTTGTCTGGTTCGGAGAATTTCTTCCCGAAGATATTTTTAATGACGGCGAATCTAAAGCAATTCATTCGGATATTTGCTTTGTTGTTGGTACATCTGCAATTGTATATCCCGCTGCAAATATTCCAATTCTTGCAAAACGTTCCGGTTCATTTCTTGTTGAAGTAAATATTGAAGAGACCGAATTAACAAATTTTGCAGATTATTCTCTTTTTGGACCTTCCGGCAAAATACTTCCGCAAATTTTAGAGGAAGTTAAAACGCTAAGAAAAGCTTAGTAAATCCAATCACAAAAAACTTATCAACAAATTTTATTTTGCATTCCAGCATGTTTTGCAGATTATAAATAAAGAAAAATAAAATGGAGTTTAATTATACTTGCCAATCCTTTAATGAAATTATATATTATAAATTGAAACATTTCGCAATCTGGTTAAATCCAAGTATCAAAAGTTCGTTCTGTTAAAATAAAACAAAAATCTAAAGGTGATAATAATGAAGAAAACATTTTACTTAATTCTTTTTTGCACAAGTACTTTGTTTGCACAAATTGACTCAACCGATTGGTACCCATTACATGTTGGTGATAAATGGGAATATTATACTTCAGGTTATGGCTATGGTATTGTGGAAATTATCGGTGATACAGTTATGAACAATGACAACAAGTATTTCATTTTCGGAGAATATGGAGTAGATGCTTGGAGATTTCAAAGAAATGATGGTAATGGTAAAGTATATTATTATAGTGCTACTGATGGAAAAGATCATTTATTATTTGATTTTGATGTGCCGAATAAATCACTTTGGACGCCAAACTTTACTCAATTATGGTGGGGATTACAATCGACATGGACGGATAAGAAAAACTTACTAGGAATTTCACTTGAAAATAAAAGATTTAGTGAAGTATTAATAGATTCGAATGTCACACCTATAGATACAATATGGAATCCTATTGTAGATGTCTATCCAACAAAAGTAACTAAAGGAATTGGAATAAGTTCATATTTAGAAGGATTAGAAGAATTAGTCGGAGCATATATTAATGGAGTAGGTTATGGCACTTTAGTAAAAGTTGATGAAGAAGAATTAGGAACACCAAATGAATTTAGATTATCTCAAAACTATCCCAATCCGTTCAATCCAAGTACAACAATAGAATATACAATACCAAATGTAGAGACGTTGCGTGCAACGTCTCAAATGCAAAATGTAACATTAAAAGTCTTTGATATTCTCGGAAGAGAAATTGCAGAATTAGTAAATGAACAGAAACCAGCGGGAAGATACAGAGTAAGTTTTAATGGAGCTGCTTTACCAAGCGGAGTTTATATTTACCAGCTTTCTACTGGAAGCCAATTAATTTCACGCAAAATGATGTTGATTAAATAAATCCAACATGTTCACAAGTAATTGACAATTACTAATTATGCCTTTTGAAAAGAAGTTATTTCAAAAGGCATAAATTCCCTTCATCATTAATTGAAATACTAATTACTCTTTCCTCTATTCTTTCAGATCGGTTTAGTATATTTACAACCTCATATAAAAACCAATTTACTAGAAAGAATAATAGTCGATGAAATATCATAAATTTTATGTAATAGTATGTTTTTTGCTTATTGCTGCGGTAATTAATGCACAAGACACATTAAAATACAATTTAAATGAAGTTATAGTTACTGCCGGTAAATCTCCAATTTCATTCAGTAATGCTGCCAGATCGATAGAAGTCTTAACACTTGATGAAATAAAAAATGCTCCCGTTTTTAATGTACAAGATCTGCTTCAATACAGTCAAAGTGTTGATATAAAACAGCGCGGTGCAGAAAATGTTCAAGCAGATATTTCAATTAGAGGGGGAACATTTGAGCAGACATTAATAATGATTGACGGAATTAAGTTAACAGATCCTCAAACAGCTCATCATAATTTAAGTCTGCCGATAAGTTTTTCTAACATTGAAAGAATTGAAGTTTTACGTGGACAAGGTTCAAGAGTTTTTGGTCCCAATGCTTTTACCGGAGCAGTTAATGTAATTACTAGAAAGGATTTATCGAAAAGGATTTCTCTGAATTTGCGGGGTGGAGAAAATAACTTATACGAAACCGGATTGACTGTTTCCTACCCGCTTGGAAACTGGGGAAATACGATTTCCATAAATAAAAGCAAATCTGATGGATATAGAGAAAACTCACATTTTGATATCAGCAATTTCAATTATAATTCATATCTCAATCTGGGTAAAGGAAATATTTCTTTCATGTTCGGTTACCTTGATAAAAAATTTGCAGCAAATACTTTTTATTCAACAAGGTTTAATAATCAGTGGGAACATACAATTACAAGATTCATAAATACTTCTGCTGATTTTGATATTAACAGATTTCAAGTAAACGCAAAAGTATTTTACAGAATTAATACCGATGATTATATTCTCGATTTTAACAGACCGTCATTCTACAGAAATTTTCATAAATCATTTAACTATGGAAACGAAATTTCATTAAGCAGAAAATTTGATTTCGGCAATATTGTTGCCGGAGGAGAATTTAATAAAGATGAAATTTACAGCACAAATCTTGGAAATCATCAAAGAGCTAAATACGGATTTTTTACTGAGTACTCACACAGCATTCAAAATCAGTTTATTTTTTCACTTGGATTTTTCGCTTACAAATATGGAAATATCGATTGGAAATTCTGGCCCGGAATTGATTTAGCATATAAGCTTGACAGCCAAAATAAACTGTATACTACTTTCGGTAAATCATTCAGACTCCCTTCATACACAGAATTATATTATACTGATCCGGTTACAATTGGAAATCCAAATCTTATACATGAAGAATCTACAAGTTACGAAGTTGGATTTAACAGACTTACTGAAAATTACATTTTTAATCTTGCTCTTTTTAGAAGAGACGGAAAAAATATTATTGACTGGTTAAGATTGACCAATCAAGATAAATGGCAGGTTGCAAACTTAACAGAATTAAACACAATCGGAATTGAGACTTCAATAGAAAGCGACTTCAACAATTTATTCATAAGAAACATAAAGCTGTCATATACCTATTTAGATTTACAAAGAAATGCTGTTAATCTTCAGTCAAAATACATTCTGGATAACCTCAAACACCAAGCTGTAATTGGTGTTGATCATAATTCTATTTTAGGAATTATTTTCAGTTGGAAGTTTAGATATGAAAACAGAGTGAATCTTGAAAATATATTTCTAGCAGATTTACGGATTTCAAAATCACTAAACTATTTTGATTTTTTTGTTAATGCTTCAAATCTATTTAACAAAGCTTACTCAGATTTTGATCAAGTGCCGCTGCCGGGAAGATGGATTTCAGCGGGATTAAAAGTTAATTTAGAAATGGAGTAGCAGGTTAAAATCCAAAGCAGACGTACTTAATAATTCTTCCGTCTTTGCGGTAATGCTTTTCATACCTTGTTTGGATTGATCTGTAAATATCAGATTCATCATTTATTTGAAGATCATTAACCAAGAAATGAATTTTCAAATTCAGCTTACTGATTACATTCAATGAAAAGTCAAATAAAAGATCATTATCAGTTTTAAAGTGAATTTTACCCTCATCCGTTAAAATTTCTTTATAGATTTTTAAGAAATATTCTGATACTAATCTGCGGTTTTCACTTTTTCTTCTTACATGCGGATCGGGAAAAGGAATTAATATTTCCGAAATTGATTTATTCTCAAAAACTTGATTTAACTTTTCGGCTCTTCCAACAAGAAATGCGGCATTATTAATTTTATTTTCTAGAACAGAAGTTGCACCGGCATGAATTCTAGAGCCTTTAACATCCATCCCAATAAAATTTTTATCGGGGAAATGCTGTGCTAAATTATAAGTGTAGTCACCATGTCCGCAGCCTATTTCCAGCACAATTTTATTTTCATTATTGAAATAACTCCTGAAATCTTTTTCAGTTGGATTTTCAGAAAGATTAAATACATTCGGAAATGAATTTACTTCATTTATTTTTATAAGTTTTTTTCTTGGCATTTCATTGAATTTTTTGAGGAACAAAGATATTAATTTCTTTTTGATTTAGCTTTCAATAAAAGAGAATTATTTTCTAACTTTACCTTTGAAATACAAAATCGGTAAGAATGAATCCAAAATTACTTCTATATATTCTTTTAATAACCTCAATAAATTTATCTGCACAGACTTACAATCTTACTAAAGATTCATTGAATGCTATTAAGAATTATTCACTAGATGCATGGAAATATAATTCTGCTGATTCACAGGAATTTAAGGAAGTCAATTTAATCGACAGTAGTTGGCAGAAAGTAAACTCAAGATTTCAATCCGATGAAATTAACTGGAACGGTAAAGGCTGGTTTAGAGCTGAACTAATTATTGATTCCACTCTGCTCAATATTCCGTTGGGGATTTTACTTTGGCATCCAGGAAAATCTCAACTATTTCTAAATGGTTATTTAATTGCAGAAACGAATCAAGAGAATTACGATGAGAGAAGATACATACAATATCCGATTCCATTACATTTAAACAAAACCAAAAATCAATTTGCAATTAGGTATGAAATCAATTTTTCCGATATCATTGAAGAGCATAATATTTATTCCGGTTTTTATTTCAGAATAGATAATTATGGTGAACTGCTGGATCAACGAGGGAATTTGCTTTCGGGAATCAGCAGTAAGAAAATCATTTTTATTACGATTGGCTTTGTACTTTTATTTCTTCATTTAACTCTTTATCTCTTCAACAGAGAAAACATTCAAAATCTCTATTACTCACTATTCATCATATCGTTTATTGCATTTGTTCACAATAATTATTCATCGAGTTTAACAAGAACAATAACAGAATTGATTACAATAAATTCGCTGGGAATGTTTCCGCTCCTTATGACTATACTTTTCGGCGCAGCAACCATGAAATCATTTTATAAGCCAATAATAATGAAGCACTTTATTCTTATGCTTTCAGCTGCTCTGGTTTTAAGTATAACAAGAATTTTTGTAACTGAAATGTTTATCTGGTATATCGCGTATGCTTTTATAATTTTTATGTCAATCTGGGGAAGCCATAATCTTTATAATAGAAAATATAAAAGAGAACTTGGCGGTGATAGAATTTTAATAACCGGATTTGCACTTTTTGGCGTACTTGGATTTTACCAAATGATAATTGCTCTAAATATAGTCGAAAATCCATTGTTCGGAATTTATGATCCTTTCATTTACGGCATTTTGATTTTCACTCTTGCCATGTCAATTACACTATCGCGTGATTTTGCAGTTACCAACATAAATCTAAAAAGTAAACTGATTCAAGTAAAAGAACTTTCGGAGAAAAACTTAAAGCAGGAAATTGAAAAACAAATTTTAGAAGCGGACAATAAAAGAAAGACCAAAGAACTTGAAGAAGCAAGAGAATTTCAATTATCACTTCTTCCTAAAGAACTGCCCAATCTTAAAAATGTAAATGTTTCTGCAAGAATGTTAACCGCTACTGAAGTCGGAGGTGATTATTACGATTATTTCATCAAAGGCAATAAACTAACCGTTGTTATTGGCGATGCAACCGGTCATGGAACGAAAGCCGGAAATATGGTAGTGGCAATTAAAAGCCTATTTAATTCAATTTCACCCGATGAAAATCAATTAGACTTTTTTAATAGATGTAATAAAATAATTAAAAATATGCAGATGGATAAAATGTATATGGCGTTAACCCTTGTAAATATTGAAGAGAACAAGGTTTCAATTTCATCTGCAGGCATGCCGCAAATACTATATTTTAATTCGTCTAAAAATGAGTTGGAAGAAATTCTACTAAAAGGAATGCCGATTGGAGCAGTAAATAACTTTCCATATGCGCAGTACAATTTAGAAGTAAGCCAAAAAGATTTTCTATTTCTTTATTCAGATGGAATAATAGAACAGTTTAATGAAAAGAAAGAAATGTTCGGTATAGAAAGATTGAAAGAGATTGTTTTATCATCTGTAAAAGATTCTCCGGAATTGCTGTTTGATAAACTAATTGATGAAGTGAATATATGGAAAGGAGAAAATCCACAGCAGGATGATATAACTTTTATGATTATAAAATTCCCGTTAGAAAGTTAATACTAATCCAAATGTTGATTTTGAATCAAACTTTTTTACTCCATCCGGCGGATTAGTATCATATCTAAATATCTGCTCAACTTTTAGTGATAGAGTGGTATTTATATCAATCTTAATTGTTGTTTCATTCAACAACTTTGAATCTGAAAAGTCTTTGAACATTGGCTGATAATATATCACGGAAGATATAAGTAAATCATCTTTTAACTGTAATTTGTAGGTTAAATAATTGCTCCATCTAAATTGACTTGGATTTATTTCATGAACCGCACTGTTTGGAATATCAAACTTCTCCTTTTCGAACATGAATGATGAACCAATCCAGAAATTACTTTTATCGAGAGTAAATAATTTAGTTCGGAGTCCTAGTCCGGCTAAATAACGAAGTTTAACTTTTCTTACTACATCATAATTTGCTTGAGTATAAAATTCCCATTTAAATTCTTCGTCAATAATTTTAATAAACCTTAGATGAAGTAGTCCGTAATTTGCAAATTCACTTTTATCGGTAAAGTTATATTCGCCTTTACCGGCAAAAATTAAATTATAACTCTCAGTTAAATGGTCAAGTTGTCCTTGAAATTCCGCTTCTTTCTTTTCGGTATTTCCGTATTCAAAAGTTGCAGTTATATCAAGAAAGAATTTGGTTTCTAATTCCTCTCCGGTACTTCTATATTTTTCCGTATTTATTTGAGCAGTACTATTTGTTAAAAAAACGATAAATAAGAGAATCTTTATTTTAGCCATTTCATCCTATTTTTTTGAAAATAAATAATATAATTTATCCTGCTTATTTGAATTTTATTTTTGAAAAAGACGTTAGTCTATTTCTTGTGTGCAATAATTATCAAGAACAATAAATTTAAGGAATTTTTGATGAAAAGAACCATAATGCCGGTAATTGTAATCTCAATTTTGGCAATAGGAATGATTGGAATGCTTGTACTTTCAAGCATGAAAGAGGAACCGAGAAAACAGACTCCTCCTCCAAGAATTAAAGTTGTTAATTCAATCGTTACGGAATCGGTGAATAATCCGACTGTAATTGAAGCTTTCGGCAGATTAACATCGTCTCAGCCAATTGCATTAATAAGTGAAGTTAATGGTACAATTGAAAAAGGGAAAATCTCCTTTCAACCGGCACAGTCTTTTAATAAAGGGGATTTGATTGTTAAGATAGATGACAGACAGACTAAGTTTCAGCTTAACCAAACTAAAAGTGATTTCCTTTCAGCTTTAGCAGTAGTGCTTCCCGAGATCAAAATAGATTTTCCTGACGAATATGATAAATGGCAGAATTATTTTAATTCAATTTCTTTTGATGAAGAAATCCCCGAACTCCCAAATGCAGCTAATCAAAAAGTTAAATTGTTTCTAACCCGATTTAATGTTTATAAGCTATACTTCAGTATTAAAAATCTTGAAATAACATTGGAAAAACATTATTTCTATGCACCGTTTAGTGGTACAGTACAAAGTGCAGATTTACGCGAAGGATCAACTGCAAGAGTCGGATCAAAATTGGGAGATATTATTAATCTTGAAGATATGGAAGTTGAAATCTCACTTCCTGTTACTGATGTAAAATGGATAGATTATTCCAAACAGGTTAAAATAACAAGCAATCAAATTTCCGGAACTTGGGATGGAAAAATTAAAAGAATCAGCGATGTTGTTGATAATCAAAATCAAACTGTAACTGCTTACATATCAATACCAAATAGAAAAGGATTGTTTAATGGAATTTTTCTTAAAGCAGAAATTCCAGGTAAAATATTAGATGATTCATTTTCAATTCCCCGCAAATCAATATACAGCGATGAATATGTTTACTTGATTAAGAATGGAAAGTTAGATTATAGAAAAGTTGAAATTGCCAGAAAAGAAACGGAAAGAGTTCTTGTTTCAGATGGAATTACAAATGGTGATACTTTGGTAACCGAATTAATGCAAGGTGTTTCATCAGGAATGCTTGCCAAACCTATTCTGTAAACTCTAAAGGGGAATTAATGAAAAACGTTATTGAATTTTTTACTAAGTATAAAGTATGGACTAACGTAGTTTTATTTTCTGTTGTCGGTTTTGGTCTCCTCTTTTTTTACAATATGAGATATTCATCTTTTCCGGAAATTCCTCCTGATGTAATTACTATTCAAGTAGTTTATCCCGGCGCTTCTCCCGAAGAGGTTGAAGAGGGAGTAATTCTTAAAATAGAAGAAAACATTGACGGCATTGAAGGAATTGAGAGAATTACATCTACATCACGTGAAAATTTTGGAACCGTTTCCGTTGAACTAATTAAAGATACCGATCTGGAAAAAGCATTAAACGATGTTAAAAATGCAGTTGATAGAATTAGTTCTTTTCCGGTTGGTGCAGAAAAACCAATAATATTTGAACAGAAATTTAGAACAAGAGCAATTTCTGTGGTTTTATACGGAGACGCAGATTTATTCAATCTAAAATATATAGCCGATCAATTCAGAGATAAACTCTTAGCTACAGAAGCAATTTCTCAGGTAAATATAGAGGGAGTTCCAAACATAGAATTCTCAATAGAAGTATCTGAAGAAAATTTGAGAAAGTATGGATTAACTTTTGATGAAATAGCTAGAGTGGTCGGTGCAACAAACATTAATATTTCAGGTGGTAAATTTGATACAACCGAAGAGGAAATATTAATAAGAGCATACGGAAAAGAATATCAGGCTAAAGAATTAGCAAACTTAGTTGTTAGAGGAAACAGAGACGGTTCGGTTATATATCTTAAAGATATTGCCAAAATAAAAGAGCGATGGGAAGATGTACCGGATAAAACTTATTACAACAATAGACCGGCTATAATATTAAATATAGATAAGACAGATCAAGAAGATATTTTGGAAGTTGCATCAGCCGCAAAAGCATTAGTAAACGAGTTTAATGAAACATCAACAGAAATTGAAGCTTTTATTATTGACGACAACACAATTTCGTTAACAGAAAGAATTGAACTTCTTGTTGATAATGGAATAATTGGTTTAACACTTGTAATTATAACATTGGGATTCTTCTTAAATCTGCGTTTGTCGTTCTGGGTTGCAGTCGGAATTCCGTTTTCATTTGCGGGAATGTTTATTGTTGCCGCGTTATCTGGAATTACAATTAACGTTATTTCGCTATTCGGGATGATAATAGTAGTAGGTATTTTAGTTGATGACGGAATAGTTGTTGCCGAAAACATTTATGCACATTATGAAAAAGGGAAGCCGGCTCTGGAAGCTGCTATAATCGGCACAAAGGAAATGGTTGGCCCTGTTTTTACTTCAATCCTCACAACAGTAATCGCTTTTCTTCCATTCTTTTTTCTTGATGGATTTTTAGGAAAATTCATCTGGCATATGGCGCTGGTTGTAATTGCAGCATTACTATTTTCACTTGTTGAAGCCTTTTTAATTCTACCTGCTCACTTAGCTCATTCTAAAGGATTACATGCTCATTCGGAAGATTCAAAAATAAGAAAGAAAATTGAAGCAATAATAAACTTCCTGACTTATAAGCTCTATGCTCCTTCTTTAAGATATGCAATAGAACATAAGTGGATTACAGTTGTACTCCCTATTTCAATGGTTCTTTTGACAATCGGATTATTAAGAGGGGGATTTATCGGAGTAACATTTTTCCCCTTTATTGATGGTGATAATTTTCCAATAAATGTTTCATTGGTTGCAGGAAGACAAGAAGAAGACACTGACGATATCCTACAGAAAATGGAAAAAGCAACTTGGGAAGTTAATGAGGATTTAAAAGAGCAGCGAAAAGATGGAAAAGATGTTGTTCTTGGAATAAAGAGAGATATTGGTTCAAATGATTTTGGAGAATCGGGAAGTAATGCCGGAAAGCTTACTGTTTATCTTTTACCAGGCGAAGAAAGAAATATGGATAGTTATTTAATCGGCAATATGGTTAGAGAAAAAGTCGGTTTAATTCCAGAAGCACAAAACACTTCATTTGGCAGAACGAGCTTTTTCGGTAAACCGATTTCAATTTCAATTCTCGGAAGTAATCTTTATTCGTTGAATAAAGCGAAAGACATACTTGTTAAAGAACTTGAAAATTACACTACATTAAAAGATGTAACCGAATCAAATCAAGAAGGAAGAAGAGAGTTAAATATAAAATTGAAACCTTCCGCTTATGCACTGGGCTTAACTTTGCGTGATGTTGCCGGGCAGGTTAGACAAGGATTTTTCGGACAGGAAGTTCAAAGAATTCAAAGAGGAAGAGACGAAATTAAAGTATGGGTTAGATATTCAGATCAAGATAGAACATCAGTCGGATTTCTCGATCAAATGAGAATTAAAACTGCATCTGGTGCCGAGTATCCTTTTTCTGAAGTTGCAGAATACAAAATTGAAAGAGGAATCACTTCAATCAATCGTTTAGATAGACAGCGTGAATTGAAGGTTGAAGCAGATCTCGCAGACCAAAATGCATCAGTTCCCGAAATACTGAATAAAATTCAGGATGAAGTAATTCCAATTGTTGCCGCACAAGTTGGAGATGTGAGATTTTCTTTTGAAGGACAATCAAGATCTCAAGACAAAGTAACCGCCTCTATGAGAAAAGCTTTTCCTGTGGCTCTGGTTGCAATGTTTATTGTAATTGTTTTAGTCTTTAGATCATATCTGCAAGCGGGATTAGTATTTTCTCTTATTCCTTTAGCAATTTTAGGTGCTGCGTGGGGACATGGAATTTTGGGTATTAAGCTAAACACTCTTTCCATATATGGATTAATTGCTCTTACCGGAATTGTTGTAAATGACAGCATAGTTTTTATAGATCAGATTAATAGAAATCTTAAATCGTTAATGTCTGTTAAAGAAGCAGTCTTTCAAGCCGGCATTGCCAGATTAAGACCGATTTTATTAACTACGTTAACAACTGCAGCAGGCTTGGGTCCAATTATTTTAGAAACAAGCAGACAAGCTCAATTCCTTATTCCAATGGCTGTTTCGGTAGCATTTGGATTGGTCTTTGGAACTTTTGTTCTTTTGGTTGTTCTTCCAGCTGGATTTTTGGTGTTGAATAAACTACGCTATTTTGCTGCACGGTTTAACGATCCGAACATAACCTATGAATCTGTTGAACCGGCTGTAAAAGAATTGGCAATTGAAAATATTTCTTATACTACACAAAAAAGTTAAAAAGGATTTAGAATGAAAAAGCTTTTTATGTTTCTGCTTTTTACGATTATTACTTTTAGTCAGAATATTATAACTCCCGAAGAAGCAATTTCTATAGGATTAAAAAACAACTTTGATATTTTGATTGCAAAAAACAACAACGAGATTGCAAATAATAATGAAGGAAAAGGAACAGCCGGATTTTTACCAACACTTGATGCAAACGGCGGTTATAGTTTTAGTTCGTCAGATCAAACTTCAAATTCACCCTTCAGCTTCGGCAATTCAACAACAAAAGGTTATGAAGGGAGACTTTCATTAAATTGGACTTTGTTTGACGGTTTTAAAATGTTTGCTGATAATGTTAGATATAAAGAACTTTCAAAACTGGGAGATTATCAAGCAAAATTAATTGTTGAAAATACTATGGTTAATATTCTTGCCGGATATTTCAATTTAGTTCAGCAGGAACTATTACTTGGAATAGCTGAAAACTCATTGAAGATTTCAGAAGAAAGATTAGAAAAAGCTAAGATTAGAAATTCACTTGGAGGTGCTTCATCATCAGATTTATTAAACGCACAGGTTTCCTTCAATAATGATAAATCGAATAAACTTGATCAAGAATTGAGAACCGAAATTGCAAGAAAGGATTTAAATATTCTTTTAGCACAAGATCCAGAAACAAATATAAAAGTAATAGACAAAATCGATCTTCCTGCGTTTGCAAAAGATTATGAAACTCTGATTGAATATGCTAAAGAGAAGAACAGTTCTCTCTTAATTGCAATCAAGAATAAAGAAATTTCTGAAAGTAATATCACATCATTAAGAGCAGATTTTTATCCCCGTATTTCTTTGAATGCCAACTATGGCTATTCTGATAGAGAAGTAAACAGCGACAGCCAAAGATTTACAAGCGCCGTTACTACTCAAAGTAAAGATGCTTCTGTTGCTCTAAACTTTTCATTTAATATTTTTAACGGATTAAGAGACAACATTGATGTTGAAAATGCTATCATCGAATCAAAAATTAGGGATTTACAATTATCAAATGAAGAGAACAGGATTACGGGATTAGTAAGAGAAAAATATATTACTCTTCAAAAAAGGTTAGAAAAAATTAGTCTAGAAGAACTGAATGTAACAGCCGCAGAACAAAATCTTGAACTGCAAAAAGAGAGATATGAAACCGGAACTGTAAATTCACTTGAGTTTAGAGATGCTCAGATTAATTTATCAAGGGCGCAATCAGATTTGGTTACAGCAAAATTTCAGGCTAGAATTACAATACTTGAACTTCAACAGCTTACCGGAAATATAGAAATATTAGAAAAGTAAAATTTTGAAAAGGCACAAAGACAAACTTATCTTTGTGCCTTTAAGTATACTACTTTAATAAAAATATCTCTCCACATTTACTATTCATCTTTAATGATGGTTTTTCACCGAGAGTTAAATTATGATTTCCCAAAAACGCTTCAGCTTTGTTGAAACCTTTTAGTTTATGATCAACAAAAGAAAGATCGATTTCCTTTGTTTCTTCATTGTCATTAATAATAATCATAAATGTATTTTCATCATCTTCTCTGAAGTAAATGTAAACATCATCGTAAGGTGGGAATTGAATTAACTTTCCTGTCTTTAATGCTGAGTTGCTATTTCTAAGATCAATTAATTTTTTGGTAAAATTAAATAAATCATTCTGCACTGAATCTCTTCCGATTTCTTCAAATGCGTTTTGGTTACTGAAAGGAAAACCGCCAGGAAAAGCTTCTCTAATTCTTCCGTGATGTCCTCCTCCGGCTAAACCTATCTCAGAGCCATAAAATAATTTTGGAATTCCTCTTGTAGTTAAAAGAATTTGAAGTGTAATTTTGAATTTAGTATAGTTTGTATCAGCCGCATAAAGTCCACGGTCAATGTCATGATTGTCAATAAAAGTTACTAAGTTATTTGGATTTGCGTATAGAAAATCTTGAGCAATTGTTTCATATATATCGTAAATGCCTCTCGATCCTTCAAGATATCTGACAAAAGCATCACGCAATGCGAAATCTGTTAATGCAGGAAGATGAGAATTTACCGCAGCGGGAAAGAATGAATTCCCTTGATACTTTGCAAGAAATGAAGGAACTCCGGTCCAAATTTCGCCAACAATATTTAGATTTGGATATTCACCCAACAAGACTTTTGCCCATTCTGCCATAAAGGGCTGGTAGTTATATGGATAAGTATCTTCACGTATTCCGTCAATACCGGCGTATTCTATCCACCAAATAGTATTTTGAATTATATACTTAGCAAGAAAAGGATTACGTTGATTAAGATCGGGCATATAACTTGTAAACCATCCTTTAGTTGTAAACTCAACACTCTCATTATCGCCATGAATATCTAAATAGGCAATTTTATTGTGTCTTGTTGTATGATGATTTTCAACCGAACCGTTGTACCAATCAGAAAAAGGAAGATCGTTTGTCCAAGGATGATTTACACCAACATGATTTGTAACATGATCGTAGATTATTTTCAGTCCTTTTTTATGTGCTTCTTCAACAAATTTCTTATAAAGTTCATTTGTACCTTGACGAGGATCAACTTTATAAAGATCGGTTGCAGCATAACCATGATAACTCATATACATATTATTTTCTAAAACCGGAGTAGACCAGATTGTTGATACTCCTAATTCTTTTAGATAATCAAGGTTATCAATCATTCCTTGAATATCGCCGCCGTGTCTTCCATTTAAATCTCTAAATGAAAATTCTTCCTTTTCATTAAACAAATAATTATTTGTTGTATCACCGTCTGCAAATCTATCCGGAAAAATCAAATAGAGAACATCATTATTACTGAAACCTTTATGAGATTCTGTTGGAGATTCTCTCTCCAAAATTTCATATTTATAATTAACTGAATTTCCAGCCTTTGTAAAATTAATATTAACTGTTCCGGCCTCTTCAATAGCTAAATCCAAAAACAAATACGAACTACTTTCTGCATTATGAACTTTAATTAGTTTTACATTTTCTCCTTCAACGGAAACTTCAGCATCTTTTATGTTTTTACCATACACCATAAGCTGAACTTCATTCCATTTCATTCCGCTCCACCAATTCGGCGGTTCAATCTTATCAACCTCAAAATTACTTGAGTTTATTATTGTTGTAAAAAACAGCAGCAGACTTAAATACATTTTAATTTTCATATTTCTACTAGTTTATTAAATAAATTGGGAACTAAGATATTTTGTTTAACCGTAAATGACAATCAAAAAGGAATTATTATAAAAGCAAAAATTACTCTTATTAGTTCCTTTCAAAAACAGACTATAGTGCAAAAGTATTAATACCGAACACAAAATTGTTTTCACCTCTGTAGTTAAGCTTCCAAGTAAATTCAAATATCATTGGAAACAAAGGATGGAACAAACTAAATCCAACTTCTTGAAAAGGTTTTATGAATTTAACTGCCGGCTGAGTTAATAACATCATACTTTTATTGGTAACATCAACCCATGCAGTATTATAATGAACTCCTAAGTTAAGCTGTGAATCTTTAAGGAAAGGAATCTGAAGTAATCTGAATAATTCATCATTAAGATTATATTGAATATTTACCGATGTTATTTTATCACCAAATACTTCCCCGAATCTCAATGTTCTAAAAGAAAATCCTTTTCCCAATCCGCTTATATTTCCGGGTAAGGCATACATTAACTGCAATGGAACTTCTCCATTTGCAAAGATATTGTTTATTCCGACAGTTAATCTTGTTGAACCAAAAGAATTTAAGTAACCCCAAAATTCGTTTTGATATAATTGAAAATCCAAATCACTTTTTAATGTTGATTTATTGCTGAGTAAAACATTTCCGCTCAAAGTAAAGTAGCTTCTTCCGGAAGAAGTTTTTCTTCTGAAATATCCATCTTCAATAATTTTTCTGAAATCAAGTTCATATCCGAATTCCACCGCAGATATATCAGCATCTAAAATTTGTTTGTTAACTCTGTAATTTCTATCTCTTTTGAAGAAAGAAAAATCGGTATTTACATTTGCGCTTTTATCTTTGTGGTATTTATATCCTGCAGATAAATCAAGAAAGTAAAATATTTCACCGCCGGTTTTAAATTCGAATCCGGTTGTATAGTAATAATCTCTAAAATCATATTTGCTGAATAAGCTGAGAATTGTAGAAGTGAATTTATTGTATTTATCGGTTGACTCAAACAATCCTACTAAGTGATTATAGGCTTTTAGATTTACAAAATAATTTCTGTATTCTCCTAAAAGATATCTGCCGGAAAAACTTGATTTGAATCTTTTATCTGCAAAGCCATAATTAAAATCAATATCGTAGTATAATCTTTTATTTAAAGCGCTGTTTAGGTAAGCACCTAAATTTAGTGAATGTCCTTCAACGCGGTTAAAATTATAAAGTGCAAGAGGACCAATGGTAGAGAAATTTTCTGTTATGCTTGTTCTGGTAGAAAGAAATGAAAAATTATCCCAGAATGTAGTCGGGATTGATTCCAAACTGTCAATTCGTCTATATGCTTGAAGTTCTTCAGACGTATTTGAGATTGTCTGAGCATTTGCCCAATAAACTGAATCTCTTTTGTCTGCTTCCGGCAATACTTTTATCACAACCTCATCAAAAAAATCATCCTTAAAAGTTTTATTGATTGTATAATCATACATAATTGAGTTTACTTCAAAAGATAAGCTTACAATATTGAGGTAATTAATTTGAGCAGAAATTCTATAGTCAATCGGCATATAAACTTCATATTCCGAAAACTGTGATTCAATTGAAATATTTCTAAAAATAGAAACCGGAACAGCAGAACTGTTTGGATTTAAGGAAACCTTGATTAAGTCATAAGTCTTATCCTTAATAAATATCGAACCTTTAAAGCCCGGATTTGATTGATTTTCCGGTTCCATATAAATTTCAAAAACCGGGTTTCCGTCAATAGCAGTTGTATCTTTTATATAATAGTAATAATAATTAAGGGCATCATCGGAAAGGGGTCCTGGAAGTGGTTTTCCGAAAAATTCAATATCGTTATCATAAAAATTCTGCATAACTCTGCTTCCGGTCAATAAATTTATTGATGAAGGAAAATTAGCAGATTGCTTCTGAGCAATTATCTCTTCTTTATAATTGTTTGGCTTTTCAAAATATCCCCTACTTGTATTTTCAATAATTCCGGTAATTTTTAAGCTGTCGAAATCTACGCTTCCCAATCCAACCGTTACACTATTATCTCTTGAAGAAAGGTCGCCTGCAGTTTTTACAATTCCCTTTGTATAAGCAAAGAATTCATAAGAGGTTATTTTTTCGTTTCGTTCTTCTTTCTTTTTGATTGCCTGCTCAATTATCTTTAGAGCGGGATTTTCACCCGGCAATACTGTAAGTTCGGGAAGTCTTACTTCGGTAGGATTTAATAATATTTCTAAATTTATATTTTTGGTTAGATTTACCGAAATAGTATCGCTGTTATACCCAATGAACGAAACAACAATTTCGTGATTTCCTTTTTTTAATTTTAATTCGAATTCTCCATCTTGATTTGCGGCTGTTCCGTAGTTTGAGTTCAGCAGTCTTATATTGGCAAAGCTTAATTCCGAATTATCAATCTTGTCTTTTACTTTTCCCGTAATAGATAAATCTTGTGCATTTAATAATGAACCGAGACATAAAATCAACATTAAAATTTTATTCATAATAATTCCTTTATACAA
>MDTC01223856.1_pt1 | contig 19347 bp, 12 predicted proteins | sample 811181 | NCBI WGS metagenome assembly MDTC01 (sample SAMN05326644, study PRJNA326480) | marine metagenome | isolation source: seawater | place: Pacific Ocean: North | collected 2011
CTCGGCGACGGTTTTCTCGGCGAGAGATTTCAACTGTTCGCCGTGTGGACCCCACTTCTCTTTATCCGTGCTCTCTAAGACGAGTTGTTCGCACTCCGAGATGCCTTTCAAAGCGTAGACGCCTTTCCGGACTTTTTGTTGCAACGCGTGCGGGAGGAAATCCATTCTTCTTCTTCTTCTTCTTCTTCTTTCGTGTGTTGTCGAAAGCGTCTGACGACAAAATGAAGACTTTTTGACTGAAAATCCATTTTTTTCATTCGAAAGATTCTCCATTCCCTTTGTTAAATATATATAGTAATAGGCAAACCACCTGTTCTCTCTCTCGTTTTCGAATTGAGCATTCGAACAAAAAGAGCACATTTTGTTTCAGCGCGAGTGTTCGCGTCGTCGCGTTGCTTTTGGTGGAGAGAGAATACTTGTGTTATTGTTGTGGTTGTTTTTGTTATTATTGTTCTGGATTTGATTTTTAACACGATGATGAACAACAACAAATACTCTCATCATCAAGCGCGAAGACAGCAGTTGTCCAAGTGCATTCGCGCGACGGGGTTAATTATATTTGGGATGCTTGTTTTGAGCGTCCAAGAGAGTTGGTATTATTCCTCCTCCTCCTCCTCGAATTATACTCCCTCTAATGAGGTGCGAAAGAGAGCGAACGAGGAGTGGGCGAACGCGAAAGCATACGGAGCAGGAGGAGGAGAAGAGAGCGGAGAACACCACTCGTCCTTTCGGTATCAGTTTATGCATAATCATCATCAAAACAGTAATCATCACTCGCACAGCAGCGATAGTGAAGATCCGTTGGATCTGCGAAAACGATTGAAGCGAGCCTTAACGGCGCGTCCACCGGCGTTTGAGAGAGCGTTGATGGAATACGTCGAGAAACACAAGAGCGCGACGGAGGTATCGAAGAAAGACAGTGAGAATCACAAGTACATTGTATACGTATCTGGAGGGAACGACGGGTACGGGAATAGGTTACCAGGCGTGGCGATGGCGTTTTTGTGGGCGTTGTTGACGGATAGAGTGTTGTTGGTGCATTGGAGAGATACGTTTCCGAACCCGGCGAGTTGGGGGAAGTTGTTTCAACCGGGCGTGGAGATGGACGTGGATAAATTGAGAGATAGTTTGAGCGATAAGATTCTGCAGTACGTCCCATTTGGATCTTCCGCGTCGTGTGGAAATAGTAACAAAAAAGGAAGTAGCAGTAATAGCGGATGCGCGATGGTTGTTCGAGACGATTACGCGAAAATCGCATCGAAAGATTTAAATCAGCAGTACCCGGAGAAAGTGTTGTTGTTCAAATCGGACGATTACGCCATGCCTTTGCTGGTAAACAACGAAAATTACAAAGATCAAGTGAAGTCATTATTCAACAACAAGCATGCGAACGTGTTCGGGCACATCGCGAGATGGTTATTGACTCCGTCGCCAAAGATTCAAAAAACCGTCGATCGAACGTTTGAGAGTTTAGGAAAATATAATTTTGGCATGCACTTACGCATGCAAAAACCAATGCCGGCGGGTGGTGATAAAGGAGTGAAAGTGCCCGATCCGGAGGTTTTTTTCAAGTTTGCGCGAATGCGTGCCGAAGCGTTGGGATTTCCAGCCTCTGATACTGTGTTTTACTTAGCCTCCGACGATTCGCGCGCTCGCGATCGAGCGACGGAGTATTTTAGCAAAAGAGGATTAACCGTGCGCTTTATGGAAGGTATTAAATTTGGTAACGACGGCGACCGGGCCTCGGTGGAATCGTTACAAAATGCCATCGCAGAAATGCGCGTTTTGAGCATGTGCGATGAGATTGTCGGTTCGTACGGATCCTCGTTTTCCGCCGTGGCTGCGAGCTGGGGTGCGATTACAAAGTACGATATCCGAGCGGACGGTTCGTATTGGAACACCGCGTGGAACGAACCGTGTTGGCGATTCGCGAGCAGAGGACATAACGCGGCGATTAGCGATGCTGCGTCGCTTCCTTACCACGAAGGATGTCACGAAGGTATGTCCACGTTTAAAGATTGGCAAAAATCAAACTGGAATAAAGGCAAAGGACTTTAGAAGAGGTTGTGAATAAACAAAACTAAGTTTAGCAACTGGGTTTATCGCACGCGACTACACGTTACTTTAAAACGTTCAAAGATTTCTTTCCTAAAACTTTCTATCCTTTGTGCTCCCAAAATTTATCATAAAACTTCTCAAAGTCAAAGTCTTCGCTACGCATTCTATCGCAATCTCTATTCTGGCTCACGCCTTTTGGCTTTGTGAATCCAATTTCGCATATTCGTCCAGTCGAACCGCCATGTTTGCAAAAATGACTTTCGGCTTCTAATCCGGTTTGCATTTTAGAATCGAACGCCTTCGATTTGCTTTCATCTTTGAACGTACAAAATGATTTACTCGCGGTTTCGAGCACTAGAACTCTCTTATCAGTTTTCCTGCCTAATTGATCTCGAATCTCTTCGTCAGTTGGGAACTGTCGAGACAGGGAAACCGTTTCGACGCTCTGCTTGATTTTGTCGCTCGTTTGCTCGTTAGTTAAGAACGAGTACTCGCGAAAATTTAAACCAGCGCGTTCCAAATTTGGTAAGTTCGTCACGTGGTCCATTGGACACTTATTATACGGAGGATGAATGTCCGCACCTGGAATGTAACATTGTGGAAGGACGTTACCCCAGTATCGATCGCACAAGCACGAGAATTCAGGAAGGATGGGAATGCGGTTCAAAATTTCCGCATATGCGAACAGATTCCTCAATACCAATCGATACCACGAGGCAAGTTTTAAATGATTTTCGATGCCAATCGATAACAACTCCTGCGGTGGTTTCTCTGAAGTCGTTATGAAGTTGCCTTCGTCGTGGTACTCCTGCGCATCGATCAACCATAACTGATGTTCGCGCAAGCGCTGTCGTTTGCCTCTCGCTTGCGAAAACTGATACGTCGTGTGTACCACAAAAGGTTCGACGTTTAAGTGCAAGTGCGTTTGCTGAATGAAGAAAACGTGACCTGAAGTAAACAAGGTGAGCGGTAAAGCGCCCAACTTCAAATCCTTCGACGCTAACGCGACGTGCAATTCGTGCCGCTCAGCGCCTTCCTTCCTGTTCTCGACGTCTATTTCGTCCAACCGTTGTGGTGGCCGCAAACCGGCGCCTTGGCGTAGTAATCTGTTGAATATGTCCTGATCGTGTTCAAACTTGTGTGTGGTTGTTTCTAACGCCACTTGCCAGTCTTTCAAGAACCCTTTCGTCTTTTCCGTTGGATTTAAGAACAAAATCCCGGTGTTGAATTGATCGTGCCAACATCCCCTAACTTTCTCTTCGTTCTTATAGGACAAGCAGTCCGTACTGACTGCCATGTCCACGTATTTCGCCATCTCGTTTGTCGCGAACCACTCTCTCGGGTCTCTCATCCACGCCGTATCGCAATCGGATACTAAAACTCTAAATCCTTTCTGCATCAATCGCAACAAAAAAGACGCCTTTAAAGCGCCGATTTGTTGAAACGCTTTTCCAACCATGGTCACTTTCGCGTTTTGATCGTGCAACGGCTGCCCACCCGTCGCAACGACGCCGTGCGTGTACCTCAACTCTTCGTCTCCTAAATACGGAATGTTGTTCTCTTTACACACTTTTTCTGTCTCCGCATCAAACGCGGCGACGATGACGTTCCCGATGTTCAGCTTTTGCGTGTGCGCGTACCAGTTCAGCATAAACTCGTGAAACCCGGCGGAAGCGAACGCGGCAAAGACTATGCTGCTTTTATTTAACGAGTCCACGTGTTCTACTCTTAGTTTCTCATGTTCTTGATGATTTGGTTGACTCTTATCATTGCTTTCGCGAACGTCTTTCCCTCCCGCCATCCGCTCCTCCATTCTTTGCTTTCTCAACTGTTCCTCTTCTTCATAGGACAATTCTTTCTTCGGTTCAGATACTCTTCTTCTTCTTCTTCTTCTTCTTGCATCTCTGTTATTGTCTCTCGCGTAGTCTTCGTGATCAGTGTCTTGAACTCTTCTCGCCGCATCATCTTTTCTTCGAAACGCTCCGTCGTCGTCTGCTGCTCCTGCTGCTCCTGCTCCTGCTCCAAGATGAAGAGCAACACGATTGTTGACAGGACTCGGAGTCCACTTCTTTTCCTTTTCCAAAAATCTCAACTCAAACAGGCCCGCGCACGCGAGGAATAAAACGAAGCAAAAGACAAATTTCCGTCGACGAGAGTAGGAATTTGATAAAGCTTTCGAGTGAGGATTCGCGTGTTGATGGTGCAAATTCGTCGTCGTCGTCGTCATCGTACTCTTCTTAATATGAATAAAAAGTAGTACTAGTAGTAGTCACGGTTGGTTGGTTATTCTCTCTTCGCCTTTTTTGTGGTGAAGTTCGTGAAAAAAATTCCCCTAAAATTAGAAACACACAAGAGTAGTAAGTACTCCTGTTTCAGAAGAAAAGAGAGACGAGTAGTAGGGTAACAATATATACATCAGAGGTGAGCGAGCGCGCGTGTTCTTCTTCTTCTTTGTCTTCTTCTCTTTCTCTTTCTTTTTCCAAGATTATAATCCTAAGAAGACAAATGCATATTAAACCACATTTGATTGCTTCTCTTGAAAGACTTGGTACATCAAACCTTTTCTCTCTGTCTTAACGCGGTAATTTCTCGATGTGGCGTCGAGGAGCTCTCGATACCTCTTTATTATGAGCATCATAGGTATTGAGTTGCGTTTTGGATGAGTCGAACATTCGTACTTCCTATCTTTTCTTATTATATCACATGGACGAGAGAGTGTTGTTTAGAACGAGGTGTTTCGTTCCTTTTCTTTCTGTGTCTTCTTTTGGTGGTATTAAGTGTAATTGACATACTAACGAGGTCTTTTCTTGCTCCGCAGGTACAGAACAGCACACAAAAAGGAGCGCGTCCCTTTCTCCTTCTTTCTTGAAATGACGACGAAGTCAACTTCATCCGTCTTTGTCGCGCCCGTCTTCGAGACGCCGGCGAGAGAAGAAGATGAGAAAGAATACGAAGAAGAATATGAAGAAGAATCAGACTATGAACAAGACGAGAAGATTGACCCTTCCTTGCGTTCGCAGTGTTTGCCGTTAGATGCGATACTTCCTGACTTCGAAACGGAGGAACCGGTGGATGGATTTGAGTATTTACGAAGGGTGCGATACGAGGCGGCGACAATTCCACACGTCGTCGTCTCCGACGTAAATCCCCGCGATTACGACAACAAAAGAACGCCAAAAATATTAGAGAAACATGGATTTGTATCAACGAGCGCGAAAGCGTTGGGTAGAGAGAAAACCATGCGCATTCTCGAGCACGCGAGAGCGAACGCGGAGTGGACGAAACAGTTTTTAGAGTCGTTTTCTAATTTACGCGTCTCGATGCGACGCGCTTTAGACGACATAGAGGAAAAGATGAGGGCAGGCGCGAAGAACATTAATAGAAAATACATAACACCTGAGAAACTCGAAGCTGTGCCAATGATGAGCGATGTTGTGGCGTTGGATGACGTGACTGTGAGCGCGTTGTTTCGGAAATATTGTTACTCGTTTACCGAGAAGGAAGATGAAAGTGAAAAAGAAAAGTTGAAGCACGCGTGGTTTTTCGCTCTCGCCGTTCGCGTAAGCATGCCACTCGATAGTGAAACGCAAGCGGCAGTGAGACGAGTCTCGAGAGTGTTTGCCAAACAACTTTCGTCGTCGTTTAAAGAAAAGGAGGAAGAGGAGGACGAAGAAGAAGAAGAAGAGGAAAATGCTGGTCGCAACGCCGCGTTGAACATTGGGTTGAGCATCGCATGGAAATACTTCAATCAACCACCATTCGACGACAACGTAGAGGAAGAAGAGGAAGAGGAAGATGAGGAAATAGATTACGTACATAGAAAATTAGAGCGCATATTGTAATAACAGAATAGTTGTGAAGTTCATTTTATTGCTTTTCTCAAACTGCACCTTCTTCTCTCAACACCCGGGCGGCCAACTTAACTGCTGTCCTCCAATCACGTGCAAATGTAAGTGATACACCGATTGGCATCCATCCACGCCGTCGTTAATGACCACCCGAAATCCCTTCTCCAACTTTTCTTGTTTTGCCACCATCTGCGCGACGTACATGCAATGCCCTAACAACATCTTGTGGTCCTCGTTCGCTTTGCTCAGCTGCGACAGTCCGGCTTTGATTTTCGGAATGACCAAAAAGTGCGTCTTAGCGACTGGATTGACGTCTTTAAACGCCATGGCGAGATTATCTTCGTATAAAACCGTCGCTGGTATTTCTTTGCTGACGATTTTATCGAAAATGGTCGGCTCCGTTGAGTCTTGCATGCCTTTTAAAATCGCTTCTTGCGCGTTTAACTGTTCGTCGTTTTTCGGGGTAGACGCCATCGTTCTCGTTTTTGGTGTTTTAGTTTGTTGTGTTTGAGTGCGAGCACGTCCTCGTTTTAACAAAGATGAAGTCGACGACGAGGATGATGTTGTTGATGATGATGCTATTCGTTGCAAAGTTTTAGGAGAAACAGATGATGATGATTTTAGGAATAAAACGCGCGCGATGATGGCCGACATATATATTCTTAGAACTTCCTCGTGCAACAAATTTTGCCGTCGTATCTGCTTGTTTGAGCTTCGAAAAAGAGAGAAGAGGGAAAATGCACCACTTCTTCTTTACTCTTCTCTGCTGCTTTTGCTTGTCTTTCGTAGTATTATTATATAACAATCATCATCGATTGATTGAGAATAAGGCATTGCGCATAAATTCGGTGGTGGCCGTCGTGATAGCATCTCAATCATCAACAGTTTGCGGTTAGGACGACGAGAGCAAAAAGAAGAAGAAGAAGAAGAAGAAGAATTTTCCATTGGAGTGTAATAGGTAAATTGCACAATCGATTTTGAAGAGAAGAAGAAAAAGAAGAACTCCTACGCAGCCGTAGAGAGTGAGAGAAGTCACGTCTCGCCGCCATGGAGGATAATTACGACGACGAGGAGGAGGAGGGTGAGGATGTCCCCATCACCACCACCACCAACAACAACAAGGACGCTGCGAACACAGTTGCGAACAAGCAACCTACTGTTCCTACGGTCGAAATGAAAAAAGTTGTGCAACCGACGACGGCGATCGGGGGAAGCGCTTCCGATAAAGTGGGAGATGTTTTCGTCCATCATCATCCGTCGATGAAACCGGGAAGGATTCTGCGATTTACCGAACTGATGCACCCTCAGAAATCTTTGGAGGAGGAGAGAGAAGTCGCGAGAGAGAGAAGAAGACAGAGGAAGAAAGAACGAGAAGAGGAGGAAGGCGAAGAGGGAGAAGCAACGAGAAGGCTGGAAGGAGAAAACGACGACGCCAGGGAAGAAACGGACGACTCAGAAGAGGAAGAGGAAGAGGGAGATAACAGTATGGAGGGTGATTCCGACAACGAGGATTTACATGGATTTCATTACAGAGGCGAGAAGCTTCTACCAAAAGTCAATCAAGTGATGCTCGATCAGGACTTGAACGACGATATCGATCGAAAGTGGAGACCGGGCGGGAGAGTGGATCGAGACGACGTGTCGTTAGCAGCGAGAGTAGCTGAGATGTACGCCAGCGAGAAGGAGGCGATGCGAGAGGCGATGGCGGATGCGTTAGATATTGATGAGATCAAGAAGATAAAGGTCACGGAGTTGGAAAAGGAGAAGTTTCTGGTCGGCGTGGAACAGAAAGATTGGGAAGACGACATCATGTGGGACGACGAAGGAGGAGCGGCAGATGAGGAGCAGAGAAGAAGAACTGCGGGTAGTGCAACTTTTCAGGCGAGTGCAGCGGAACGAGAACAAAAGGAAGGAATAGCGGTAGTAGGAATAGCAGAAAAAGAAAAAGACTCCAACAATGAGGAGGACGTGGAGGATGCGGAAAACGACAGTAAAAATCGCAAGTCGGTCGTTTCTGTGCCCAAGTTAGATAGCGCGACAATACATGCATTGAAAAGCTCTCACGTTAAGAACTGGGGTGAGTATACGGAACAACCCGATGACGAAGATTCAAAATCGACGGCGTCTCTGGAATACTTCGAAGCGCCTGATGCGAATTCGTTTCAAACCTTACGTCTGTGGACAGAGATCGACGGGAATAACAACAACACGAAGAACATGAAAGAAGAATCGCACAAATTTTCAAATCCAAACGCGGCAATGCAAGATCCGAATTCACTCGCGTCTGGAGGTTCAAAGGAAGATATCAAAGTTCTCGGGCAAGCCGAAGCGCGTGCGCAAAGCGGCGGCTCGCATCGATTAGCCGGTTTAGATAAACTCGTCGTTCGCATAGTCGGTCAGAGCGATTTACCGCCAGAGGCCGCAATGTTCACGGCGGAAGAATATGAAAAAGCAGACGCTGCTGCTAGGAAGCACGAACAAACCTATCAAGAGCGCGTTTCGAGAGAGCTTCAAGAATGCGGCGCGCTCGAAATGTTGAAACGGAAGAACCAGGAGTTGCTTTCTGGCGATTGGGTGGACGAAGTTTCATGGGACGGAAATCCAGTGCATGTGGACGATATCGGTGATCCTTCGAAGATGTTTAGCGAGCTACGAATAAATCCAAACGATCCCGATCTCGACTTGTACGCGGATGGCGAGCTCGACGGTTCTGAGTTTGCGAGAGCGACTGCGAAAGTTTGGAAATCGCGTGATTTACCGCCGGTAGCTGACTTTGAGAAAGCTCTGAATATTAGTATAGACGAAGCGTACGCACCAGAAGTTCCCGAGGAAGGCGACGCGCGCGAGCGTACTCGACCAGGGCGTTTGGAAGGAATCATACACTCCGATTTTGTGTACCAAAATCCTCCGACTTTGAACAGAGATCCAATGGATTACCCGCGACCTCCCCCAGTTTTAGAAGTGCAGCCGCCACAAGCGACGAAGAAAAAAATTGGTTTTATGGGTATTCGCATAGCTGGGCCTTCGGCAGACGAAACATTCAAGATTAACGTGAAATCGTTGACGCTCGATAGCGCCGTCGCGACGTTGAAAGTAAAGTCCTCCGAAACTGTGGGATCTATCATTCAACGCGTTCGAAAACGTTGGCCAGAACTCGAAGGTGATTTGTCCTTGTACTTTCCTAAAGCGGGAGTGGAGAAACAAGAACCGCTGGATGAATCCACGAGCTTGAAAGACTGTGGCGTCAAACCTCAAGTTGGTGCTCCGATATTATACATCGAGTCGACTAAAGTACATGTGGTTTCGGAAGAAATCGCGACGATGCGCCCGATAGACGATCGCGCCTTGGCACCTCCTGGAGCGTTTAAGAAACCCTCCGATCTTTCCATTGAAGATGGTCACATTATGCTCGTCAACTATGCCGAGGCAGATCCCCCGCTCATCGCTAAACCGGGCATGGCGGCGAAGAAAGTGACGTATTACTTGAGAAAATCCGCGGGTGATCAAGGCGCCAGACCTTTGATGGGAAAAAGTGGGCAAGTGTTTGATTTAAAACCAAACGCGCCGTCACCCTTTCTATCTGGTTTACCTCCTGGTATACCTGTAAATGTCTTAGAAACGTCCATGTACCGCTCTCCACTGTTTGATAGGACGCCAGATATGGACGACGACTCTCAACCTGGAATGTTTCTGCTTGCCAGAGGACCTACGGGCAAATGGAGCATGCGGCAAGTGCCTCATTTCTTCGTCGCCGGCCAAATGGAACCACACGTTGAAGTCCCAATGCCAGGATCGTTAGAGTGTATTGATATTGAAGAACGCATGGTCAACGCGACAGTTTTGAAACATTTCTTAGAGCTTCAAAAGCGAACTACTCCGGAAGATGCGCATCTTCCGAAACTCGTCAAAGTGTCGGACATAGCAGCCACTTTGAATAATGTCTTGACTGAAGATCAAATTCGATCCAAGTTACGCCTCAGAATTTGTGCACCAGTCAGATCGAGAGAAGGGATTAGTAAAGAAGATTATGCGTTAAACCCAGAGTACCGATTCGAGCACGAAAAAGAAATTCAAAAAATGTGCACGCCTGAAGATATTTGCGCGTACGAATCTATGCGTCACGCTATCACCGAACTCATGCAAGATCGAACGCCCGAACAAGTGAAAAGAATGAAAAAACTTTTGGCAGTTGATTTTCAGTCCTTAACGAACGCCGTGACGATTTTAGTGCGACACGCGAAAGGAAAACGTGCGAGGGATTTAGAAAGAATCGAACTTTTGCTTCAGATGCAACCGTGGTCGGTCACTCGAGAGTTTCTCGCATACGCGGCTGGGAAAGGTGTTTTGCACATCGACAACTCAAAAAAGATTCGGAAAGAAACTGGGAAGTTCTGGCATTACGTCCGAAGACTCACGAAACCACCGCCGCCGGAAGAACTTCGTCCAAAAGTACAACCAGGAACAGTGACTGGTACCGCGGCAGATTTAAGAAAACTTACCATGCCGCAAGCAGCGCGCATCTTGAGAAACTTTGGTATAGAAGATGAAGTCATTTTAAAACTCGAACGATGGAAGCGCATCGGTTTGATTCGGGAATTGTCAGGCGCCGCCACTGCGGATGGGAACGCGACGCATCAGAACATGTCCAGGTTTGCGAGAAGTATCAAACTTTCCGAAGTGCAACAAGTCGAGGAACTCAAGGAAACGTCCAATTTTCTTTTCAAACGGCAATGGAGAAAACTCGCCAGGAGAGATCGAAAGAAGAGAGCGGACGGAGACGACGACGATTCATCATCTGGGGGTGATACGGACGATGGTTTAAACGCTTTGTGCTCCGATACGGAAGATAGCGACGACGAGAGCGATGAAAACCGATCGGATTCAGACTCGGACTCTTTGGCGGCAGAATTAGAGGCGGAGTTGGCGATGAAAGCGAGAGGACCAACTGAAGAGGAAGATGCTGCTGAATTAGACAAGTTGCGCAACGAACTCGGCGCTGGTATTGGTGCAGAAGATCCTGCAAAACTTCTGGAGCGCGGCATTATCCCAATAGGGAAGAAATTACGTTTGAAACGTATCACAACGCATACGTTTCCGGATGGTCGACAAGCGACGGTGGAAGAAGACATCACCGACGTCGCCGGAGAAGCTTGGATGCAAGTCAGAGCGCAAGGAAAGAAGGCGTCTGAGGAAGCGGCTACGCAAGCGCTCGCGGCTGTGGGTAGAGACAAACCTCCTGATGCGCCTGATGAAGCACCTCCTGAAAAGAAGGCGGCTCCAAAAAAACCAGTCACGTTTGCAGATAAAGCAGACGAGGAAAGAGCAGAGTGGGTGCGACTTCGAAAACGCGCAAAGGAACGGGCACGACGCGCAAAGGAGAAAATCTCAAAGCTGGCAGCACAAGGTTTACTCCTCGATGGCGAGTTGGACGATGAGGAGATGCCGGATATGAAACCAGTTCCTGGCCAAGGCTTGAAACTCAGTTTGAATGCGTCGAGAATCAAAGCCGCTGCGCAACGCAGCCACTCGACGCCAGGTAGCGGTCAACCGAGGAAGAAGCAAGTGTATAAACCGAGACCAGCCAAGCCTTTATGGATACAACTCAGTGATCTCACCGAAATAGTCATCAAAAATAGGCAGTTCGGTCAGGTTTTTGGGACGCCGGTACTTTTAGAAGATTACACGAATTATATCGAAACACCGGTGGATTTGAACACGATCCTCAAGAAAGCGCGAGGAAACGCGTACGGCACCGTCATGGAATGGTTCGCGGATATTGCTCTGATTGAATCAAATGCAAAGGCTTACCATGAATCCGAACAGGAGGTAAAGATGCGCATAGATTGGGTACCGGCATTGGCTACAAAACTCGTCAATTTTGTCCAAACGCTCCTCGATCGACCGTACACCAGGCGCGACTTGAAGAAAGCGGACCACACGTACTCGCCGCAGGAAGACGACGGCGACGACGATCAAGGAGAAGAGGAGAAAAAAAGTAGCGGTTTGACGCAAACGCAACCAAAGATGAAGATGAAGTTTTCGTTCAAGATGAAGCCGAAAGTGGAAGAAAGTGGTGGTGGTGGCCCGGCGGAAACTACGAACACGGCGACCGAAACAGGGGAAGACGGCGGCGCGACGACTGGTTTAGAAACGCTCACCACGGGTGGTGGCTTAGACGACGACGAGAACGACGACGACGAGGAAGAAAACGAAGCCGAGGGTGGTCGTCAAGGTGCTGGTGATGGGAACTTAGACGCCGCAGGCAACTTAGATTAATAATGTACTCTTTTGATGTCCCTTACTACTTTCTTGTTTAGCTTTCTTAAAAAAATTAACAGCTTATTAATTAATATGCCATCAGAGAGAATTCAGAAAAGATATTTTCCAAATTTAAGTCGCGGGTTTACAATTTAAAAAACCTCCCTCACCATGACTGAAATGGTCCCGCCATCCGCGCCAGTGCCTCCGAACAAGAAGGATGTGACCGGTTTAGAGTTCTTGGAAGGCATTTCTGTGCGTCGTGTTTCTGTTCTTTCTTTCCTGATTTTCTTCTCTTTCTTCTTCTTCTTTTCCCAATTGTGAAGATCTTGCCAGTCGACAATATTGGAACGAACTCATCCAAATTTCCTTCCTTACGATGATGATGAATCAATCAATCAATCAATCAATCAATCAACACAGGGTCTGTACATGAATCAAAAAATCGAGTTACTCGAAGCCGTGACTGGTATTAACACGAAAAATCAGTATCGCGTGATCCCAATCGGTCAAGAGATGCCAGATCCAATCCCGGACGCGTGGATGAAGGAATTCACCAAAGGAAACTTAGAACCTTTATTTAAGGCGAAGGAAGAATCGAACTGTTTGACGAGAATTATCTGCCCTGGCTACAGATCCTTCACCATGCCATTCGTCGATGGGGAAGGAAGAAGGTTCTTTTCCATCATTCGACCGTTTAGGTGTACCATGGGCATTCCATATATGTGCATCTGTCAACCGCAAGAGGCGGAGTTGTTAGACGCGAACGGAAACACGTACGCCAAGGCGATTGAAAGAACGCCGACGTGTTGCGGGCGTAACTTTGACGCGACCGACGATAAAGGTCGATTGATTTATCACGTGTCGTATAACGCGTTGAAGGCTGATAACGGGAAGTGCAACGCTTGCGCGCCGAGTTGCTTTAACGCGAACTTAAACATTGACATTCGAGATCCGTCAACGAAAGAACATCTCGGCGTGATGGTTTCCAAGTGGCCGGGTTGCTCTTGCGCTGGGCTAACGGATCGCTCGCACTTTGTGTTGAGGTTTGCGCCCGGTTCGCACCCAAGACAAAGAGCCGGTTTAGTCGCGGCGATGGTTTTGATTGAGTTCGCTGTGTTTGAGTTGATCAGATCACTAGAGCAATAATTTTATTTTCCAATAGAGAGAGGCGGGCGCCGCACGTTTCATACTTGCTCGTCCCTTATTCGCTATGAGTTTCTACGTATTAAAATCAGCTTTGATTGAACATTCTGTTATAATATACTGTAATTACTACGCTATTGTGAATATATTTCACGTAAGAAAAATCCTTCTTAAGATTTAAGTTGCCGAACGGCGTGCCGCAACATCGGAAGTAACACCCCTAAACTCGACGACACCGCATTCGGCCGACCGGGTAAGTTTACGATTAAACTCTGGTTATTTCGCAACCCAGCAACTGCCCGCGATAATGCGGCGTGTTTTTCGTATCGCCGCGCGTGTGCTCTGAGCGATTCTGCTATGCCCTTCACTTCTCTCGTGAGTACGCTCTTCGTCGCCTCGGGCGTGACGTCTCTTTTCGCTAGACCGGTTCCTCCGGTGGTCAAAATCACGTCGCATTTCAGTTCGTCCGACATGTATACGATCGCTTTTGCAATCTCCTCTTCCTCGTCCGGGACGAGCTTGTATCCTTTAATGATATGTGTGCTACTTTTGCTAACATCATCAGTAGTAAAATACGTCTCGATGGTTTCTCTCATGACGACGTTACCGGAGATGTCTTCGTAAACGCCGTTGAACGCTCGGTCTGATACAGTTATGATACCGAAAGATATGTCACTGTTACCATCACCACTATTCGTGCCATCTACTCCTCCTCCTCCTCTGTTGATACATACCGCATCTTCTTCGATATCTTCGCAGCACACGTCTGAGAGCATTCTGTTGTTGGTGTTATTGTTACCTCCTGAATAATACCGTGGTTGTGTCAACGGTAATGTTGCTGCTTCCAAAGTCGTTGTCGTCGTCGTCGTCGTCATCAAATCTTTCGGGTGTTTCGCGTGCATCTCTTGCCCGCTCTTAAATTTCTCCAACATCTCCTCCGTCGCTTTCGACTGCCACTTCTCTTTCCATTCCTTTTGCGTCATCCCGTACACTTCCTCTTGACACAGCTCGTACGTGCTTTTCAGTCGTACATTTTTCTTCCCCAACAACAACCACTTGGCTAAACAGTTTCGACAGAAACCAGTCAAGTTCATCATCTCTATGTTTTGAATGGTTTCGTTTCTCCACTTCATGTGCTCCAGAAGTTTCCGAAACGCGAACGCCTCGGCTTCTGTTCGTTTTAACGAAGAAGAAGAATTGAAAGAAGAAGAAGAAGTTTTATTATTAGACATCGTCATGCTCTATTTTGAGCGTAGTATGATGATGATGATGCGAATTGATGAGAGTGAAGAAGAAAAAAAGTTTTGTTGTGTGTTTTTGTTGCATGCATGGCATGAGAGAGTTTTAATATTAAAAAGAAGACAGACAAAAAACTTTTTCGTTCAAAACTTCATTCACATGGAAAAAAGAACAACAGTAAAACGACGACGTAAACGACGTAAACGACTATGAAGAGGAGAACACCGCTCTCACCGCGAGAAATGAGTAATACCGTTATTCGAAGAAGAGGAAGAAAGCTAGGAGGAAGAGCGTCGTCGGTTTTCGAGAATATTGACGACGAAGAAATGATTGCGACGACGAACAAACGAAAACGAGGCGGAAGAAGTTCCGAAGAAGAAGAAGAAGAAGAAAACGAGACGATTCAGACGACGACGACTTTTACGCGACGGAGGAAAATGAACGTCGATTGTGATTACGTTTCCACCAAAGGAGGAGGAGGAGAAGAAGAAGAAGAAGGAGGTTCGTCGAAAACGTTACAGTTTCGAAAGCGCATTTTGGAAGAGCAACAACAAAAACAAAAACAAAAGCACACCAAAACGTCATCGTCGAGAATAAAGCTCGCGAGAACGACGACGACGACGACGGCAAGAAGAAGAAGAAGAATAGCAATAAGACCAAGGCGAACGACAATAGGAAAAGCATCCATCAAATCGCAAAAAGAAGTCATGCGCTTGCTTCTCGATTCGGAGTTAGAACCGCATCCCGAGGACGTAAAGGAAGTCGAAGCGCAGCAAAAAGCCAAAGAAGAGAAGGAAAGAACGGAGGCGGCGAAAAAAGCGGAAGCGGCGAGACTGGCCGAAGCGGCGAAAAAAGCGGCGGAAGAAGCGGAAGCGGCACGGAAGAAAGCTGCTTCGGCTGCTGCGACGTTACCAGCTCCAACGACAACGCCTCTGGTGAGTGAAAAACCAGCGGCTTCGCAACCACCAACGACGACGACGACGACGACGACGACTGCGTTTCCCTTCCCTCCGGCACCGAATCCTACAGCGCCCGCGTTTACCGTTGGTTCGAGCGCAGCGCCTCCATCGTCCTCGTCCAAGAGAACGTTTCGTAAGAGACGGTAGGTTTAGTAGTATTAGATTTTTAAATAAAAATACTGGTAGCTTCGATTCTGTTCTATTCGTCACTCCCCTCCTCTCTCGAAAAAAAAAGCCCGCCAAAACATGGAAGTTTCTTTTGTAACTGTATTTTTCGAAGTACACGTGAGCAGAAAAATGACACCCTCTCCTTCACTATTTTGACGTCACACGCGACGTATAAAATGGGGATTTCGAACATGGACGACATCATGAAGACTCCAGAGCGTCCGAAAAAGAACGGAAACGGCGACATCGACCCGGTACGTGTCTCGTTCGCGACGCGATTAGATTAAAAAAGATTTTCCCCGAAACCGATTTTTTCTCATCTTTTTGTTCCTCTAAAGTGTCGAAGAGAAAACGACGATTGATTTCGCTCGGAATAACGCGCAAGTCTCGCGCGTGCGAGACCGAAAAGCGCAAAAAAACTTCTCGGATGTGTACTTACTCTTATTCTTTATTCAACACACTACAGAGCATCATAAACTCTCCGTTTATGAATTTCGTTTCCAACTTATCGCCCATACGATTTGGCGCTTCGAGTTTGGGAGGAAACAACACCGTCGTGCCCATCTGTTTTTCCTCGCCTTCGGCGTTTAAAAGGTACGTTCAAAAGCGCGCTCTGTGCTTTCGTTTTCTGGGAGTGCATTCCTTACGGTTTGATCATCCCATGTTTTCCTTTTGTTTGTAAACGTGAATTTCGCGCGAACCATATCCAGGGCGTTTTGATTGCGCGTATATGCGTTTTTTCCTTTCCTTCTCTCGGCAAGGAACAAACGCAAACGTCGAAGGAGGAAAAGGAAGCTCCACGCGCTCAGATTGAACCAAAAATATCTTAACACCAAGAAGTTTTGCCTTTTTTTTGGATGGATGTTGTGTGCACATGTTGCATTTTTTTCGTGTTTCAAAAATACTCACGACTTGTTCTCTCATTATTATATTCAGTCCGCCGAGAAAACGATCTGAGGATAACGGCAACCACAATCACAACAACACGGTTTCCTCCTTGGCGAACGATATGGGTCCCATCCCGGACAGTTTGATGGTTCCGTTTGCCCACGAAAAGCACCAACACGAAGACGCGGACGACCAGGACGACTTTGTCGGTGGTATTGGAGGAACCATGGGCGCGATTACGCTCGAGGATGAGCTCTTGCAGTTAGATAATAAGTTCAATAATAAGGTCAATAATAATAAGCATAATAATAGCGGAGGTAAGGGTGATAAAACAACCGCCAAGAAGAGCGGAGGGGACCAAAAGAAGAGTGCCAAGAAGAATGGAGGCAAAAACAACAACGCGTCTGTTTCGCCGCCAACTGGATCCTCAAAACGTCAGTCGACGACGGGTGCCTCCCTCGAATGGAACAGTGGGTTCTCGAAAACGATTCGAGGCAAAGCGGCGGATTCACCGAGAGACCACCCGGTCGGGACGGAAAATAGAAAAGCAGGGGCCACGCCTATGGCTTCGACAAAGAAGTCCAGTAGACGCGATAGCCTCACCAGTAGCAACGATGAGCACATTACTCCACCAGTCGGAAAATCAAAAAGCGATGGTGGTAGTAAAGTGAAGAATACCCGCGATTTACAAACTCCCGGGTCGAACACAAAATTGACCTTTGCGGACAAATTGGACCAGAGTAAACTCGACGAAGGCATCGACTTCGACGGCGCGTCCAAGAAGTGCAACTGTAAAAAGTCGAAGTGCTTGAAGTTGTACTGCGATTGCTTTGCGGCCGGGGTGTTTTGCCGCGATTGCTCTTGCCAAAGCTGCAGTAACACGGAGGGTGATCTCGAGGTTGTTCGACAAACGAGATACCAGATTGAATCTAGAAATCCAAACGCGTTTGCGAATAAGATTGTCGACGACGATAGCGTGGACGCAAAGCACGCCAAAGGCTGCCATTGCAAGAAATCAGCGTGCTTGAAAAAGTACTGCGAATGCTTCCAAGCAAATGTGCGATGCCAAGACTACTGCAAGTGCGAAGGATGTAAGAACACGACCGATGGCGCGAATCCTTCGCAAAACGGCGGCGCCGCGACGGCGACGAAGACAACGATAACAACAACGACTACAACAACCGCAGTTAGAGAAGACGAGGGTAAAATACTCACAAACACCAACGAGGCGAAAAAGAAAGTCGAGGGCTTGAAAAAGTCTATCGTTGGGTCTGTTAGAGACAGTGATACTAGTTTCATATTGAATTCACCAGCTCGCGAAGCTGCTCGAGCCGCGCAACGCATGCTCGCCGACGACGTCTTCATGGACGACATGTCTTTCGTGAACTACGGACACGGGAACCTCGCTTCACCTTTGCGAACGTTGTTGCACTCGGAAACTGGCTTGTCTCCGATGTTTCAACGCGTGAATGACGATAAAGGTGCTACTGCCACCAACTCTAGACAAGGCAAGAAAGAGAGCAACGACGTGAACGCCAACAACAAGAGTAATAGCGTCGGGAATAACACCAAAGCGTCTTCGAAAACGAGAGGAGCCGCGGGTCGTTTTTCCTTTTCAAAGACGAACAGCGCTATGAACACGAGAAGGAAGGCACCAGTGCCTTTATTCACGGACGACACCAACAACGTCGAGGAGAAGACGCCGGCGAGAACGACTCGAAGCAGAGGCTCGCCTAAGTTGGTAACGCCTTCTGTTTAAGAGCGCGTGCTTTTGTTGTATTCGGAAGTGGAACAATTCCCTTCCTACAACTTTCTTTTGAGAAGTTGTTGTAATTTAATATGTGAATGTATGAGAGAGAGACTTAACTAAACTACTTACAAAACTCTAAATACATTATTGTTTGTGTCCCTATTCTTCTATCTGTTCTCTCTTCATAGCTTCTACGCGTGCGCGGTGCGCTCTCGATATTGTATGGTGGTGGCTCTCTCTAAACTACCAAAAGTTGTTTTCTTCCGACCACGTCTCGACTAAAAAATCTATCATTTCCCCGAGCTTAATTGGTTTCGGGAATTTCACGAACGGGATGAGGAGAAGGTCCTCGTACGTCGCATCGTGTGGTATCGCCGAGCGTTGGCCTCGTTTCCTTTTCGTGATGGAAAACGCCGAGGACAGTTTTTTGTTCGTCTCTCCTTCTCCTGTACTCTTGTTGTTGTTGTTGTTGTTCAAATTCATCCACGCGTTCCTTTGCTTCTCCCAAATAGCAAACCCTTCGTTGATTGGTTTACTCTTTTTGTCGCTGCTCGCGTTATGAAGCATCATAAAACTACTCCCTTTTCCTTCTATCGGTTGCGACTCTAAACCACTGCCGCCATTACTACTCTCACTCGTCAATAAGATTTTTGGCTTTTCCGCCGTCCTTCGTTCTTTTTGTATGACCGAGTCCATCTTTTTAAATCGATGACGACGTAATAGATTCTACCACACTTCTTCTCTTCCCGTGTGTATGCGTGCGTATTTATGTATCGGCTCGCGCAATCTCAGCACGCTTTTCGCGCCTGTTCCGTTTACACGAGATTTGTCACAAACTTTCGCGATTGAGTTTTCGTGTTTTACGACATGTTTAGTGAGTCAGTGTAGCGCTTGGAAAAGAGACATTTCTTCCTGCTCTCATCGCGTGCTCTCTCTCGTATTCGGCACTATTCAACACATATAAATCTAATAAAAATGTTCGCTGTCCAACAAACTTTTGCCACGAAGACTGTCCAAGTCAACAAAGTCAACA
>MDTC01256486.1_pt1 | contig 19343 bp, 13 predicted proteins | sample 811181 | NCBI WGS metagenome assembly MDTC01 (sample SAMN05326644, study PRJNA326480) | marine metagenome | isolation source: seawater | place: Pacific Ocean: North | collected 2011
AAGGCGGTATGGCTGGGTCTGGTGGCGAAGGCGGTATGGCTGGCGCTGGTGGCATGGCCGGTGCTGGCGGTGCAGGCGCTGGAAATAACCAGCTCAACGATGAATTTGACACCACCATCCGTGGTATCGTTTGGCTGACTGAGAGTCTAGAAGCGGGTGGTAATGATCTGGCTCCCGGACTAGAGGGCCGGGCACAATTCAGACAATTCAGCCGATTTCCCGACCCTCGTAATGTAGCCGACGCGTGGCCCGATGCGCAGCAGGTTCCAGCGGAGACTATCGACGGAGACGATCCCTGTTCGCTCTTCGATACAGCCAACGTTGCTGACTTTGGGCGCGGTCGATTCCTCGATGTCGGCTTGATTACCGTCAATGGAACTGAGGTCTATGAGCTGCCCTATCAAGAGTTCGCTGAGGGCTACTCACTACCCCAGGACGCATTTGACCTCTGGGACGGCATGGGCGGGGAGATTACAATTACTGGCGCAGGCGGCGCACGCATGGGCGCGTTCGCTCTGATGACCAATTCCCCAGACAATATAACCGATGGCAGCATTACAGGTGGTGCCCTCGACCGTAACGGAACCAACTTAACCTGGCAGGCCGGAAACGGAGATTATGTGCTCGTCCGTGTCCAAGTCGCCAACCGAATGATCGTGTGTCGGTCTAATGATGATGGCAATCTTGATATTCCTGCCGCAGCATTCCAATGGCTGGATGCAAATGCCCGGCGCGCCGGTGTTCGGTTGAGCCGAATCATGAAGTCCACCATCGCCAGTCAGGCGCCAGAAGGTGCCATCGACATCGTATTGGAACGACGTTGGACACCCAATGCCGATGGTGGCTCGGTCGACTTTGTCGAGTAGACGGTCCGCGGTTTAGTATCGCTTATCGACGATAGATGGATTTTTTCTCAAGTGGGCCCGTGCTTTGTCCGCTGTCCACGTCTGACCCGTCATTAGAAATGTCATGGCCGTCTGTCCAAGGGGTGTATACGGCAAGTAGGCGACTTTGAAGCCCGTGTTTGGATTCGCCTTCATGTAACTGACTGTCTCAGTGATTTCAGCGACCACAACGGACATCGCCCTATCGTAGCTGTTCTTCAGGACCGGGTCAGTGGTCTTACAATATGTGTCTGCATGAAATTTTTTAAACACCCGAATATTCTGGAATTGAAATAAGCGCAGAGGGTTGTCATCGACAATGATCACGCGCTCCAGCGACGGATCAAAATGCCTTAAGTCTTTGGATGGCTCTACAACCGGCCGACCCTTTCGCGGCTGTGATGGACTCCCCGGTGCTTCGGTCTTCTCCTGCTGAGTTAGATGGCTGTTGGTCATAATGCCTGAGATCAATGGACTGGCTGTCAGCGGCTGACCATCCAATTTGATCTGGGCCAGATTATCAAGGGTCGTTTTATCTAGATTTGCCGAGAAGAGAACCACACGCCCACCCATTTCCACCACGCTTCGAATGGTCTCTGCCCAACCCGGCACCATATGGATGTATTTCATTTTTCCATTGCTGCGCCGATAGGCAACCGAATGGCATTTATCGCCGCCGCCATAGTATTGGTCGTAGAGCGTCTCATCTAAATCAAACACCACGATAAACGGCGCCTTTTGGAGCTCGTCGCGATCGATGCCGCTTTCTAAAGTGCCCGACTGAACTCGTTTCACAGCTGCCATCAGGCCTTTGTCTCCAGCCATGTCTGGATTGGCGCGAGTCAGATCGCGATAGGTATTCTGGATTTCAACGGCCCCCAATCGGTCAACTTTGAAGCGACGCATCACCTCACTGAGGTTGAAGAATCGGACATCGCCTTGTTTCCCATCTGCGTAGCGATCTGTCCATTCAGGTATGGCCGGAATCGTCAGGCTATCGATCACGGGATCAGACGTCTTCGACTTGGTTTCACTTTTGGCGTGCCCGCAGGCAAAAAACGTCAGCAAAAGGCATGAAAATAGAGATCTCATGGGTCGAGCTCCAGTGGGTTTAACGGCCTGCACCCTACCGATTGAGAACGCTATCTTAAAGGAGAAAAATTACTGGCAACCCAGTACGTCCAGAGACAGACCTGCCGAACCGGCCTGCCCGATAGCCTGCCCGGCTTCACCGGCTACGCCTGCGACCAAGTTATTTTCCACGGTCGTTACAGCCCCCTCGACACAGAATAAGGCAACACTGGGTCCACCATCACCGCTCTGACCGGGCCCACCGGGTCCGCCAGGCCCACCGTTACCACCGTTGCCACCATCACCAGGTCCAGCAACACCACCGCACGAGAACGCACGCGCCCCCTCGCCGCCCCGTCCACCACGACCGCCAGGACCGCCGTCACCGCCAGGCCCAGATGCACCACCAAGTCCACCCTGGCCGCTGCCAATAGTGCAGCGTTCTAAAATCAAACCCGCGCTACGCACGACAACAACTCCGAAGCTGCCACCACCATGACGTCCCCCAAAACCACCATCACCGCCGCATCCAGCACCACCACCGCCACCGCCGTCGCCACCGCGGCGACCGATGACTGCAGCACCACCACCGCCACCGCCGCCACCACCTGGCGTACCGGCTTGCCCACGGCCGCCCGCTTGCCCTTGACCGACGACCCATCGGTCATCGATGAAATCCGATTCGCTGGCACCCTGTCCGACGTCGCCTGGTCCGCCCACCTCACCTGAACACCCGTTTCTGCCATTATCGCCGGCCGCCCAATCACCGCGGTCACCGCCTCGACCACCACACCCATTGGGCTCCCCATTACGACCATTTTCTCGGTTACCACCGCGCCCACCAGGTCCACCATCTGACCCGCAGACACTCGCGCCCCCCTGACCGATGCCATCGCCGCAGTCACCACCAGCTTGCCCATCTGCACCGGGTGCGCCGACCGGCCCCTGCCCTCCGGACTCACCTGGTCCGCCGGCTCCAGCTTGGATCGATACGTCCAAGAGCGTCAAATTAGGTGAATCCATGGCCAAGATGCCAAAATTAGAGCCATTCGCTTGGTTATGATCGGGCGTTTGAACACTCAGACGTGCGATCACCGTGGGCGTATCAATATTGTCTGCGACCAAACCAACCATGTCTCCGTTCGCCTGCACCTGCCCAATGATATTCGACACCCCCTCTTGGGCCCGTTGCCAATTTGAACTGGCATCGTATCCGCCAGCGATATGGACGCCATCTAGGAGCAGAACGGTGTTTGGATAGTCGCCTATCGACACTGCAATGGTGGTCAATCCTCCCGCTTCAGCTCGAGCGAGCGCGGACGCAATGTCTGTGAATGGGGCATCGACAGTCCCATCGGCGCCCTCTGGATCGGCGGACGAATCGACAAAGACCATATTCACCGCGACACCATCCACACCATCACAATTGCGATCTTCGTAATCTAAATCGATTGGGTCATCGTCAGCGTCAGGACTGATGGTTCTAACTTGGTCATTACAATCACCGGCGCGGTCTACGTAATCCACAGGCCTGGGACACACGGGCGGTAGAGTGTCATCACCGTATCCGTCTTGGTCCAGATCGGGCCAACCCGGGTCGAGGCCTTCATCAGCGGCCCCATCACAATCTTCATCGAGGCCTGAGCACAGATCGGCCTGGGGCGTCGTCTGCCCTTCACACAGCTGCCAAACACCGTCCGAACAGCGACTTATGCCGCCACGACATAGACCAACCTCCTGGGTGCCATCGGGCCCGTCATAGCAGTCTCTTTGCAAACCCTCATCAACGAGACCATCGCAATCATCGTCAAAACCATCGCAGCGCTCTGTTGCCCCGGGAAACCGATCAGCCGAAAGCGGACCGCAATCGTCGGGCTCTAGGACACCATCGTCATCGGCATCAAGGTCACAGACATCGCCCAGACCATCACCATCTAAGTCGCTCTGATCTGCGTTTGGCTCATTGACGCAATTATCGTCTTGGTTAATCCGACCATCACCATCACTGTCGTCGTCAGCACAATCTGCGACACCGTCCATATCACGGTCTTCAAACGGTTCATCGGCCTGACCATTACAGTCATTGTCTAGACCATCACACACCTCATCGGACGGACCAACCGGTGAGCCACATTCACTCCACATGCCCTCAAGGCATTGTTTCCGACCAGCCCGACAAACGCCAACGCCGCCATTGGGTGCATCTCCACAATCTTCAAAAAGCGCCTCGTCGATGTCTCCATCGCAGTCTTGATCTAATCCATCGCAGGTCTCAACAGAGGGAAGGACTTGTTCACCGCACTCACCCCAAGAGCCCATTGAGCAGATCTGCTGACCATCTCTGCATTCACCCCGACCTTGGGTACCGGCGGGACCATCCCAACAACGGCGGGAGAGGGCTTCGTCGACAACGCCGTCCGCATCATTGTCACAGCCATCGCATAATTCATCTGCATCTATGCTGGGTGTGGGACAGCCCATATCGGGGTCTATGTCGACACCCATATCGGCGATTTGAACATCAGGGTCGAGTTCAAAATCAACGCCGATATCAGGTTCAATTGGGCCCATATCAAGGATGAGGGCAGCATCAGGGTCGGCGCCATAGGCCGGGGGGTCTTCAGCACATCCAATCAATCCACCCACCAAAAAAACGGCCAAATAAAGAGTCTTGTTCATGATATCCGTCAGTTGGGCGAATGACACAGGCGCATGGCTGGTCAGCGTTGCCATATAAGAATTGTTGGTCTTCGGCTTGCACATGGCAACACCGATTAAGCGAAGGCCCGCTCTTTGTGTTCCTGCTTTTCCTTACAAATGATGCAGAGCTTAGTCACGGGCCTCGCTCGCAAACGTCGAAAACCAATCCAAGCTCCACATTCTTCGCACGACCAGTATTCATCTTCGTCAAGCCGTTCGAGGGCGTTCTCAATTTTAGACAGCAGGTGACGTTCTCGACCACGGAGTCGAAACGACAAGTTCTGATTGTAATCGGCGCTCGCCAAATCCATTTCATCGGCCAGGTCGTCCTGGTCAACCGTCATCTCTTCGGTCAGTGTCCGTTGAGCATTCTTCATTAACCGCTGGCGTTCATTTAGGAGGAGCGTACGGAACTCATCGGTACGCTGCTGAAGCAATTCAGCAGGCACGCCGTCATAACCCTCATCCTCTCGATTATCACCCGGTAAGACTTTGTCGGTCATATTACTCTCTCTTCAGCTCTCTTGTACGTTCACCATGTGACGCCGATACGCCCATGGGAGCCGCATTATTGTATCTGCTTTTTTTCTCGCGTCTAGGGGGCAAATGGGTGATTTTTATAATTAACCCTATTTTGGGGAGGTCAATGAACAGCTAAATGGGTGTCAAACCGGTTAGATTCAACAGGAAAAGACTCATTAAAACGGTCACGCTTGATGTTTTTTCGAATCCAGATATTTTTGGCGACGAATCGCAAACCGATTGTCTTTTTAGCCCTAAACATCCTCGAGATGGTCTGCCAGGGACGCGCAAGGAGTGAAATCTATGGTCGAGGAGCCAACGCAATATGCATCACCATCGGCGGTCTTGCCTCATCGAGCCCCCTTCCTCTTTGTCGACGATGTGCTGCACTGTTCAGAGACGGAAATCAGCGCATCCTATACATTTACTGACAATGATTTTTTTCAAGGCCATTTCCCTGGGAAGCCCATCGTGCCTGGTGTCATTCTCTTGGAGGGACTCGCTCAAACATTGGCGTACCTTGCCCTGACTCAAGCGGGGCCAGGGACCGTTTTCCTCACCGGAGTAGACAGCTGCCGAATCCGTCGAATGGTCGAACCAGGTGCACGGGTTTTGTACCGGGTTTCAATCAAGCGAACACGGCTTAAAATGGTGATTGCCGAAGGCCAGATTCACAGTGATGGGCATCTGGTTTTAAAGGCGGAACTCAAGGGCATAATCGAGCCCAAAAATCAAGCTTAACCGGTCCAAATCAGGTCGAACCCAGCGGACGATAGCCAGCGTTTCTCCTCGATTAAATCACCGAGGGTGAGCGGTTTGCTCGCAAGCCAGCCATCGGGAAATCCGAGTGTCAGTTGATGACTATTGAGTGTCATCATGATGGGGGGTCGTGGATTGGGGCTACGGGTTCGACACAGGCGGCTTGCGATCCGAAATAAAACGATCAATTTCAGTGCAGTGGTCGCATCTCGGCCGACCAAAGCGCTGATCCGACTGGGTATCAGCTTACGCCTCTGCCCCAGGACCAGGGCGGCCAGCAATGCCTGCTGTCGTCTAGAAAAACCGGCCATATTGCTATTGGCAACAAGGTACGATCCGTGTCGATGGTACCCCGTATAATTAATGGCTTTACCCACCTCATGAAGCTGCGCAGCCCAGTTCAGCAAACTCCGATTTTCGGGGGTATCAATTCCCCACACAGGCAAGGCTTGACGTGCCAGTTCATCCACCACATGCGCGACACGCTCGCTGTGGGCCAAGTCCGAGCTATAGCGCATCCCCATGCGCCGAACCGTCTCATCGCGAATGTCTTTATCTCGGATGCGCCCAAGTACATCGGCGATAATGCCTTCGCGCATAGCCGATGTCGATGCGCACATGCGCTCGATTGCCAAACTGCGAAACAAACCGTAGAGGATACAGAGTCCAGCTGTGAAAACCTCGGCTCGCTCGGGCTTTAGACCTTGGAACCGCAGTTGGTCTACATGCCCTGCTTGGACCACTTCGCCCAAAAGCCATGTCAAGTCCAACTCAGTGATTTCATCTGGATTACGACCCGTGGCTGCGAGGACATCCTGGATGGCGTTGATGGTGCCCGATGAGCCATAGCAAACAGCCCAGCCAATTGACTTGAAGGCGCGATGTAGAGAGCCGACTTCAAGCCGGGCGGCGATGATGGCCTTATCTATCGCCTGCTGAGTAATCTTTTGTTTTTTAAAAAATCGTACTGTGTAGTCAACACACCCCATGTAGAGACTGTCGGCTCGAGAAATAGCGTCACCCTGACCAACGATGCACTCAGTACTTCCGCCGCCGATATCGATGACGAGCCGCTTCTCATCACTGACGTCTAGGTTCTGGCATACGCCGCGATAAACAAGTCGTGCTTCCTCTTGTCCAGAGACGATTTCGATCCGCCGTCCCAGGGCTAATTCGGCCTCGGCTAAAAAGACATCACTGTCGGCCATTTTGCGAAATGTATTGGTCCCACAGACTCGGATATTGGCCGTAGGCACATCGGCGAGTCTCTGCTTAAAATTAGAAAGACACGCAAGGGCTCTGCGTCGCACGACACCATCGAGACGTTTATCGTCCCTGAGCCCTTGGGCTAAGCGAACCCGCTCCCGCAATTTATCAACAACCTGAATCTCATCGTTTACACGTCGAATGACGAGGAGATGGAAACTATTGGAGCCTAAATCGATCGCCGCATATTGCAAACTCATACAAAGCTCCAAGATGACTCATTAAAGGAAGGCAAGGACATACGCTGTGGCAACCACGATCTGGAGCAACGCGTACGGTGCGGCCACTTTTACAAAACCAACGAAACTCATCTTGAGTTTATGTTTGTGCATGATGGTCACGGCCACCAGCGTCGATGCGCTGCCGATAGGTGTGATATTCCCTCCTAGGTTTGCCCCAAATATGACTGTCCACCACAAGGACGAATCTTGGGGTGTCCCGAGACTGACTAGAATTTTAGAGAGCATCGCCGCCAGGGGGATATTGTCAGTGACCGAGCTGAAGCCTGCGGCACTGACCAACATCAGCGCACTGCCCGTGGTCTGGCCAAGGGCGATAATCGCCTGAAGTCCGAGTCCGATAAGATGCAGCACACGAGCATGCTCCATCACATTGATCACGACGAATAAGGCGGCGAAAAAACCGAGTAAGTCCCAATCCACAGCCTTGTAAAAACGATCAACCTCCGATTTGTACCGCATCAGCATCACGACGGCGAAGGCGAGAGCCACAAAAGACATGCCGAGATCTTTGACCCAAGGCAAAATTGATGTGGTCGCGATCACCACGATGAACGCAACGGTCATGATGGCGCTGAACTTGAAAAAACCAGGGCTATCAATCCCGTCATTTTCGTCAAATTGTTTCATCAACTCTTGAGCCTCTCGGCGCTCTTGGACCGTTTCAAGTGGTAAAATCTTGAATTGCTTAGACCCAATAAAGATGGTCATCACCGTGGCAACCAGCACATAGGGCGCGGCCACAATGAAGAAGGTGACAAAACTGATATTGGCAGCCGTACCGACGATAATATTTGGAACTGAGCTGATCAACGTGAGCAGACCGCCGACGTTGGTGAGCAGTCCTTCAATAAGAAGAAAGCCAAGTAAGAGTTCTCGACGATTCAGGCGCTCCAGACTCACAACAGTGAGCGAGCCGACGATGATCATCGCCGTCACATTATTCAAGACCGCAGAGAAGAGAACTGTCATGAGTCCGTACAACCACAGGAGCTTCCTTGGATCGCCCTGTGACACCTTGGTCAGCTTGAGGGAGATCCAAGTGAAAAGACCCGACTGAGAGGTCACATCGACAAAGATACTGGAGCCAAGAATAATCCCGATTACAGACCAATCGACGCCCTGTAAAAAGACGGGTAGGTGGAGAGTCTCACCAAACACGTTCGTGACATGGCCGATGGGTAAGATTCCAAAGGCCGCAGCCGAAAGAACTGAAATGACTGCAAACACACCCGCGATCAGGGATTTTTTGGCATGGATTTTCTCTTCTAAGGCCAAGCAGAGAATCAAGCCGACGAGGATTGCCGTGAAGAACAGTGTGGTGGTCAAGCTAATCTGATGGTGAATTGTCTGGGTCGTTGAGGCAAAAAACATCATCGGCATCACAATAGAAGAATCGGAATTTGGGTGAACTCGACGGCCAATGGATAGGCCAGCCCATGCATGGCTAATTGATCGTCATCCTTCGTATTCATGATCAGTAAATCGATTTGGTCGCGCCGGACCAGCTCCTGGTAGATAGAGACATGGTGTCCCCACATTGTACGCGTCTCAATGTCTAAGCCCGGCCGTCTCAGTGCATCAGCACAACTGGACATATAGTCTCTCGCCTCTTTCATGAGACGCTCGCGGATCGCTCGTCGGGCCGTCTCCGTATCGATGTCTGCAATCTTTCCAATGATAACCAAGTATTTCTCAAAAATGGCGTCATCTTCGACGTGGGCCAACAATAAGCGTGCTTTTTCCGGTGTAATTTTGGCCGCGAATGTAACCAAGCGATGCTCACCGGCCATGTGGTCAGTGACAGCCATAATTGTTCTTGGTTGGGTGCGGTGACTCGCGTGCTCCGGATGGGGAAAGAGCAACACTGGAACCTCTGTGGCTTGGGTGAGCATTTCGACGTAATCACCTAATCCCGGAACCCAATCTTGCTCGGTTGCACAGAGTTGTCGATATGTGCAAACCAAGTCCGGCTTTTCATTTTGAATGAAGCGCAGCAAAGCGGCGAGGCGGCTGTCGGCCGCATCGAATAAATCCCAGCGTATTTGCTCGAAAGTGGGTAATCCCAACAGATAGGTCTTCACACTCTCGGCGAAAGCAGACGCATCAAGGCCCGCATCGTCGACGACGATGCACACCCTCAGGATATCGCACTCCGGCTCTGAGTAAACCTGCTTGGCGGCAGCCCGAAAGACACTCTCAAACTGATCTAGCTTTGGCATCTTTCTCCAGTATCATGACGTGCCCGATAGTCGGGATAACATGGCCAACAGCCACACTCAACGTTCTATGGGGGAATCTAGAGCCAGCCCGCGATGACCATGTTTTTTGAGACTCTCGCATGGGATGCTTGATTTCCAAGCCGTTGACGAGTCTTCTGACGATACAGAGATTGTCTGGAGACACTTGAGTTATGTCGTCCTCAACCAAAGCGCCCACTGAAATCGGCCGTTACACAGTACTCGGTGAACTGGGTGGTGGCGGTATGGGCGATGTCTACCGGGTTGAAGATCCCATTACTCGTCGAGAGCTCGCCCTCAAAGTTCTCAAGTTCACCTACCCGCGCGCACTTCACTATTTCAAGCGGGAATTTAGAGCGGTGGCGTCCCTGTCTCACCCAAATCTGGTGGCGCTCTACGACCTTCACTTTGACGACGAACAATATTTCTACACGATGGAGTTGATCGAAGGATGCGATCTCTACGTCTTCGTAAATGGCCATAACCGCGTCGTGACAGACGTATCGATGCTCTACAACCCAGCTCGACTCGATCGTTTGAAAAGAGTCCTCGTGCAATTACTTCGAGGCCTTGCTTTTCTTCACGATCACAAGCGGGTCCATCGAGACATTAAACCATCCAACATCTTGGTCGATAACGAACATCGGGTCAGACTGGTTGACTTTGGAATTGTCAAAGAACTGATTCCCGCAGGTGAAGGGCAAAGCCTCTCTCAAGTCTTTGGGACATCAACTTATTTTAGTCCGGAGCAATCGAAAGGGTCAGACGTCGGACCAAAGGCCGACTTGTACTCGGTTGGCGTCCTCCTGTTTGAGCTCCTCTCTGGAAAGCCACCATTTACCGGCGCCAGCGCCGACGTTGCGTTAAAGCACCGCACGGACCCCCCTCCGGCTTTGCCACAGACATCGGAACTCAGCGAACTCTGCTACGCGTTGCTCCGCAAAGACCCAGCGGATCGACCAACAGCCAGAGAAGCCTTGGCGATGATTCGTGTCGATGACATCGTACAAACAAGCAGCTTCGAATTCATTGGACGCGTCCACGAACGTCGCGTCCTTCACGAAACGCTCACGGAAGTCGCCGATGGGGCAGGTCGAGTCGTCGTCGTAGAAGGGCAATCCGGACTCGGGAAAACAGCCCTGCTAGAGCGATTTGCGACCAGCGCTCGACTGCTGGGAGCGACGGTCTTCTCTGGAACGTGTGTCCAGCGTGACCATGTCCCCATGCGCGGCCTCGATACCCTTGTAGAACGCCTGGCCGAAGCCTACCGGCGAGAGACAGCACAAATCATGCGACGCTTTGATCTCGGAGAACGGGCAGCGCTCATCGATGCTTTTGGTTTTCTGGGAGAATTGCTGCCAGAAGAAGAACACGGTGTTGATGATGGTCGGTCAACGCCCGCATCTGGCCTCCATCGATGGCTGAGCGCCCTCGCCAGTAAAAATCGCGTCTTACTACTGGTCATCGAGCATTTGCATCTGGCCGATGAATCCGTGTGCGACGTCCTTGAAAACCTGCTGTCAGGTGGCTCGCCACCACCGGTCATGCTGGTCCTCACAGTACAAACCGAGCGTTTAGAACATGGAGGACGACTCCATGATTTCCTCGAATTCGTCTATACCAGAAAGCAGAGTCGACGCATTGAATTGCTGCCATTTAGTCAAACAGAGACACGACACTACTTAGCCGTACACATGCAGCCTCCCCCACTGTGGTTAGCTGAATATATCCAACGAGAAACGGCCGGTAACCCGCTGCTCGTATCTGCGATGATCGACGCGTTAAAAGATGATCTAGATGCAGAACCACCGTCACTAGAACAAACCATTGCCCGACAACTTGAAAGCCTGGGGGATGACGCCAAGTCGGTTGTGACTGCCTTAGCCGTAAACGGTGAGCCGTTGACTGTGGCAACCATGCAAGATGCCACTGGACTCGACGCCAAACCCCTGTATGAAGCGCTTCGGAGCCTCTCGGCGGAAGACGTCGCAGACCTGACGACGGCCGGAGATGAACAAGCCTTCATCGTCGGGGCTCATGAACCGATGATGGCTGTCGTCAGAAAGCAAACAGAGGCCATTGACCGGTGGCATGAAAAACTCGCTATCGCCCACCAGAAGAATCGCGGCCCGGCCCGGTCAATCCGAATGCATTGGAGCGCTATCGGACGGGACTCTGAGACCGAGGCATACGCAAGAGCGGAAGCGAAGCGCGCCCGCGTCGACGGGAAACACCCGCGGGCTGTAGAAATGATTGAGCTGGCCATAGCAACCACTGTTGAGACGGACAACCTCAGTGATCTCTGGGGGGATTTGGTCGACAGTTTGGCCCGCTGTGGCCAACATGCACAAGCGGCAGCCGCCATCGGATCTCTCGAAATAATCGATGGCGAAAGGGCCTATTCTCTACGGGGTCGGCGCTGTCAATTTCATCTCCTCGCCGGCCAGCTTGCAGAATACGAAATGCATGCCGTTGATCTACCGTCGGGGGCGCATGTTCCATTGGCATCGAGTCTGGTGGACTTTCTCCCCAACAAGGCTCACGAGCTGACCAAGGGGAATCGCGAAGCATGGAGTCAACTGGTCGTCGTCCAGCTGCTCGCCCAATCGAATACCGATGGTGACTACCGGGAAGCCGAGAGGATTCTGACCTGGTGTGCGGACAATATTTCCGATGAAGGTCCAGAATGGGCAGGGCAATTCGTCTTGGCAGAAGCCGCTTATTTACGCGCCATCGGACATGCTAATGAAGCGGTCGATCGCCTTCAAGCCGTTCTGGATGAGATCGAAGATAAAGCGTCTCTCGATACGCTACTCCTGGCGCGCTTGAGGCTCTCCTTTGGGTGCGCTCTCCTGGATAGCGGGCACATCGGAGCGGCACGGCGAGAAATGGGACATTTGCTCAGACAAGCACGCAGGCAGAAACTGCCGAGCATACGCGCTTTAGCCAGTATCCTTCAGGGCCGAGCTGTCCTATCTGGAGGCGATGAGCGCGTGGCCAATAGCTTCGTCGAAGAGGCTGGCAAATCACTCCCAGCGACGCCACCTTCGATTCCTCATGCGCGGTTAAGTCTCGTTCGGATCCAGCAGCGTCTTCTCATGCATGATTGGCAAACCGCTGACCATATGCTGAATGCATTGTCTGTCAATGGAACACTTGCCGCCTTCGCAGACATTCGTGAACTCCGGAAAGAGCGCAGCCTACTGGCCCTACAAGCTTTCCTCGGACAGTTCTTAGCTGATTGGCATGAGACAGGCAGCTTCAATAGGGTCCCAGATGATGATCTAGTCAGACTGGTCGCCTCTGTTCGACCACGCGCCACCGAAGGCCTAGCGATTCTATCGACCGCCGTGGCCCTGGTACAAGATCGAAGTCAAGATGCCCTCGACGACCTCTCCAGCGCACTCAACTCGGGTGAGATAGAGAACGGTCTAGTCAGAGCACGACTGCTTGGTCTTCGCAGTCTCATTCGATACCATCTTGGACGCGGTGGCCGTAAAGATTGGTACACTGCTATCGACATTCTGAGAGGTATCGATGCGGCTGTGCCACCGGAAATACACTGTATCGAAAGCGTGTGGGCCGCACGGGAAGAGGACGCGGGCCTGTCTACCTAGAAACAAGCCTAATCAGCGAGTCGAAAATTGCGGAATATCGCCGATATCCGACAGATCTTCATGAGGTTGGGCGAGAGTAAAAGCAGCAAAGTGTTCGTGGAGTATGTCCATTCTATAGCCTAGACTGACTTTGAGGATATAGGTCACGTCAGGTTGGGGTGTCCACTCGCCGAGCGCCAACTGACGAGGCCGCTCGCCCTGCACAAAAATCTCTGTACGGTCCAGCTGTGCATCTCGCATTACTTGAGTCTCGCTGGCCAGCTCAAAACCATCAGTGTCTATGAGAGCATAGGTCCACTGGATATCATCGATGCCCTCTTTGTCGATCAACCCGAGCAGATATTCAAAGACAAAATCGACGCGCGCGGCGTTGGCTTCATCGATAGTAAGAGCTGCTGTTGTCAGGCGTGCCCGGACCTCTCGGACGTCGTCACCTAGGTCATCATCGATGAGACACGCAGAGAGATTGAGGGCGATAACTGTCGATAAGAGCAATCGAATTGGCATCGAGAATCCTTAATACCTTTGAGACACTTGACTGTATATCCGCTGCGCTGTCACGTCCACTCCCCGATGACGCGGGCGCACCGTTTAGCCTAGCTCACACTGCGTTCTCAGTGCATCTGAAGATCCCAGAAAACACGTGTTCAGATCCACTTCACATCTGGCTGAGAAAGATCCCCCGGCGCCCCCACGAGAAAAACAGCCTCGCGCAGAAGGACACAGTTCGATAGTGTGTTGCTCCGAGTCCGTGCAAAACTGGAGTTTAGGCCATGACAACACTCAGAGATCGATTACTTACTGACGACATGAGAGCCCCCTTCGTGGCCGACTGCGTCAAGGTTATAGAAGCCGAAGTAGGCAGTAAGTCTGGGATGGGAGGCTTAGTCATCAAGACAGCCTTCAAAACCGTCAAAGCAGTCAAGCCCGGTATTATCCCCGATGTGGTCAATGTACTCATCGAGGACTTCGTGACTCAATTAGAACCCATCTACATCGATTATGAATCAACCGACTCAGGGGATCTGAGGCGCTATCTGATCACGCGGGCGGATAACGTCGCGGATTCATTGCTTGCCATCACCGACGGCCGAGCCGAGCGCAGTAAGCATCGAACGCTCGTGAAGGCCTATAACAAGCTACGGCCTCAAGGAAAGAAACAGGTGGTCGCAGCTGTGCCGAGAATCGGTGACCTATTGGTTTCACAGGGTCTTTAGAGAGAGTCGCTTATGTCTGATGCTAATCGAGTAAATCTGTCGCCCTTCGGTCATTCTGTCGGCGAGTCGATCGTCCGAACGAAATCCGAAGATGGGCTTGCATACTTCGCCCATTTTGGAATCGATAAAAACCTCATTCAAAGCAGTTTTGAAAAGGCCTTATCCAGCGGTGGAGATTGGGCGGAATTGTTTTTCGAACATCGGGTCGCCCACCATGTTGGTCTGCAAGATGGCGCGGTCAATCGGGCCTATTCTGCCATCTCTCTGGGTGTCGGCATTCGGGTCATAAAAGGCGAACAGACAGGCTACTCGTACACCGAGGACCTCTCAAGGCGATCCGTATTAGATGCAGCGGCAACGGCGGCTGTGGTGGCCAATGGATCACCCAAACTGGAACCGATCTCGCTCAATAGCACACCAACACCCGACCGATATCCTGTCGACATCGAATGGTCGAGCATCGGCATTAATGAGAAAATGCCCATCCTCAATACAGTCAATGAGAAGGTCTTTTCAGCTGACCCTCGAATCATCAAAGTGCAGGTTGGGTTCGCCAATAGCGAAGGCGCCGTCTTCATCGTCGATTCTGAAGGAAACATGCGCTTCGATCGTCAACCAATGACTCGAATCAGCGTCAGTTGCACCGCCGAAGATAATGGCCAGAGAGAAAGCAATAGCATGAATTTAGCCGGGCGCCAGGGGTTTGAATTTTATACACCCAAGCGTCTCGATACCCTTGTCGATGAAGCGGTTGATCGAACCGCTTTTCTCTTTGACGCAAAACCCGCCCCCGCCGGTAATCTTCCCATTGTGCTGGCGGCTGGGTCATCGGGCATATTACTGCATGAAGCCATCGGACACGGCATGGAAGCTGACTTCAATCGAAAAAACATCTCGGTCTACAGCGATAAACTCAATCAATCAATCGCACCCGACACGGTCACCATCGTCGACGACGGGACCCAAGCCCAGGCACGGGGATCCATCAATATTGACGATGAAGGGCGCACCGGTCAGCGCACCGTCCTTGTTGAAAACGGCATTCTGCGGACCTATATGCATGACCGAATTAGTGCCAAACATTACGGAGTTGAGCCGACGGGTAATGGACGCCGACAATCGTTTCGTCATGCGCCACTGCCACGCATGCGAAACACGTATATGATGCCGGGCCCTCATGACCCAGAAGAGATCATACGCTCCGTCAAACGGGGCATCTACGCCGAGACCTTTACCAATGGGCAAGTCATGATCGGTGCAGGAGACTTCACCTTTTACATCAAGACGGGATACTTGATCGAAGACGGCGAACTCACTCAACCGATCAAGGATACCAACATCATTGGCAATGGACCCGATGTACTCCAAAAGACCGATATGGTCGGCAACGATTTCAAGTTTGATGAGGGTGGCTGGGTCTGCGGCAAAGATGGTCAGTCGGTCCCAGTGTCCCTGGGCATGCCAACTGTTCGTGTTTCAGGTATCACAGTCGGCGGTGTCAATGAGGCTGAGCTATGAGCGCGTTACTGGATTCAGCCCTAGCCGCCGTCGAGCTCGCAGGACGAATGGGCGCAGACGCGTCATCGGTCGCCGTCTCAAGGTCACGTGGAGTCGACCTTGAGTGGCGCGACGGTGCGCTTGAACGTGTGACCGAGAAAACAAGGCGGTCACTGAGTGCGGAGATCTATGTCAACGGCCGCTTCAGCGCAAGCTCAACAAGCGACTTACGGCCTGATGCCCTGAAGACATTTTTCGAGGATGCGGTCGCCATGACACGGTTACTAGAACCCGATCCACACCGTGGTCTGCCTGACTCAGATGGATACGGTGGTCGGGCAGATGTAGACCTTGAACTCTACGATGAATCAGCAGCCCATGTGGATAGTCTAGGGCGGCGAGACCGCGTTCAACAGCTCGAATCGCTGGTTCGAGACAGTGGAGCGAACTTGCCCATCGTATCGGTCTCATCGAGTATTAGCGATGGCATTGGAGAAAGCGCACGCGTTCACTCCAATGGGTTTATCGGTCAGAGGAAAGTCAGTAGTTTTTCGGCCTCGGCGATGTTGACCGTTCTCGATGACGATGGGCGCAGACCCATGGGTTGGGAATACACCTATCGACGACATCAAGATGACATGGATACCCTCGACTGGATTGCAGACCAGGCATGCAAACGTGCAGCGGCGCAGCTCGGATCGGGTCGGGTTCAGACCGGAAAATACACCGTGGTGGTCGATAGCCGAGCCATTGGTCGGCTTTTGGGCGCCTTACTGTCTCCCATTTCAGGTGCCCTCATCCAACAACGCAGAAGCCTCTGGGAGGGTCGACTCGGCACACAAATCACGAGTCCGCTGATTACGATTTTTGATGAGCCACACCGACCGAGAAGTCTCGGTGCGGCCCTTTGGGATTCCGATGGATTCGCAACACAGCGAAGACCGATCGTCGAAAGAGGGGTCTTATCCACCTACTTAATCGACCAGTACTATGCTCGGAAAATGGGCGTCGAACCAACGGGTGGTGATACGCACGATTTGGATTTCGCATTAGGAACCCGAGACTTAAATGGCCTGGTCATAGATGTTCAAGACGGGCTTTTAATCGAGCGATTCTTGGGTGGAAATAGCAATGAAACGACGGGTGAAATCAGTTTGGGTTGCGCGGGTCGCTTCATCCGTAATGGACAGCTAGCAGAACCATTTGCTGAGGCCAATCTTGCAGGCCACTTTGGCGAAATCTGGAATGGTCTCATCGCCCTAGGTAACGATCCGAATCCCAACAGCCCTATGGGTTGCCCAAGTTGCGTATTTGAAAACATTCAACTATCCGGCACCTAGTCGGTTTAATTCGTTCAAGCCGGTGAAAAAATCGTTGGCAAGGCCAGGCGCGCCGTTCAATTCAAAAGGAGTTTAAAATGCTCAAACCCAATCATGATCCATTCGCACTTGCACAGGAATTATCGGGTTACCATTTCATTGATGGCGAACTTATAGCCGCCCAGTCGGGTGAGACATTTCCCGTCCTTAACCCGGCGACAGGCCAAACGGTTGGACAGGCAGCTGCAGGCGATTCGAGAGACGTTGATGAGGCTGTGGCCTCAGCTGTACACGCGCAACGCGATTGGGCATCAAAGCCAGCACGTGAACGGGGTAAGATCGTCGCGGAATGCGGCCGCTTACTCAATGAGCATGTCGAAGAGTTGGGCCGATTAGTCGCCCTTGAATCCGGTAAGGCACTTCGTACGGAGAGCCGAGTGGAAGCGTCAATCCTGGCCGATAGTTTCATCTACTTCGGTGGCCTCGCATCAGAGCTTAAGGGAGAAACAATTCCCTACAATACAACCTCATTGACCATGACCATCAGAGAGCCTGTGGGGGTCGTTGGTGCCATCATTCCATGGAACGTACCCATGTATCTTATGGCACTCAAAATCGCCCCAGCCTTGGTGGCCGGTAATTCAGTCGTTGTCAAATCGGCGGAAGAGACCCCCCTGTGTTGTCTCAGGGTGTGTCAACTGCTCAACCAAATACTGCCGAAGGGCCTGTTCAACATTCTATCAGGTGATGGCCCCGTTTGTGGCGGCCCCTTGGCCGAACATCCAGACGTGGCTAAGATCAGTTTTACGGGCTCCGTTGAGACCGGTCGAATTATTCATCGAGCGGCTGCTGAAAAACTGGTGCCGGTCACCCTCGAACTCGGTGGTAAGAGTCCGATGATTGTTATGTCTGATGCCGACCTTGACCGCGCGGTCGCAGGCGCGATTACGGGTGTTCGTTTCACTCGACAGGGCCAAAGTTGCACCGCGGCGAGCCGAATTTTCGTCCACAGCTCGCTCATTGACACCTTTGTCGACCAGATGGCAGAGGCTGTCGATAAAATGGTCATGGGCGACCCGCTGGACGAGGAAACGGATATCGGTACCATCGTATCTCCTGCACAATTCGATCGAGTAAAGACCTATGTGAATTTAGCAAAATCGGACCCGGCAGGAACGGTTCGAGAATGCGCTACATTACCGACTGATGAACACCTAAAAACAGGGTTATTTGTCCAGCCAGCCATCATAACGGGCCTATCAAACGACCATAAAGTGGCTAAAGAAGAAATCTTTGGCCCTGTGACCTGCGTGATTCCCTTCGAGACCTATGCCGAGGCCATTCATATGGCGAACGACAGCGAATATGGACTCGCCGCGACCATATGGACCCAAGACTTGAGTGTAGCGATGCGCGCGGTCCACGAACTTGAAGCTGGATTCGTCCAAGTAAACCAAAATGTCGTCGTCCAACCGATGTTGCCTTACGGTGGTGTCAAGACCTCAGGCATTGGGAAAGAGGCATCCCTTGACTCAATGCTCGAGCACTTCACCCATCGAAAGACAATCATAATTAACATGAACTAGAACACGCAAAGGTCAGTATACATCCCTTAGATATCGGCCGTCGCTCTCTAGCTGGCTCACATAAGCGTGGGCATCATCGCGGGAATATCCCCCAAATTCTTGGATAATCCGGAGCAGGGTCTTGTGGACATCTTTAGCCATTTTAGTCTTATCACCGCAAACATAGACCACGGCTCCCGCGTCTAGCCACCGATAAAAGGCCGCGCCATTCTCGTACATCTTATGCTGTACATAGACCTTGTGGGCTTGATCTCTTGACCATGCTAAATCGAGTCTGGCGATTAAGCCGTCCCGATCCCATCCGAGGAGTTCGTCTCTGTAGAGGAAATCCATAGACTGATGTAACGACCCAAAGAAGACCCAAGACTGTCCGGACGCCCCCCTCGCCTCCCGCTCTTGTAAAAAGGCCCTGAACGGCGCAATTCC
>MDTC01261756.1_pt1 | contig 19342 bp, 10 predicted proteins | sample 811181 | NCBI WGS metagenome assembly MDTC01 (sample SAMN05326644, study PRJNA326480) | marine metagenome | isolation source: seawater | place: Pacific Ocean: North | collected 2011
CCTTTTGTCCAACTTCTTCTTTTTCAGGTTCCGACATCGCCTCGCCGGATTTGGTACCCTTTGTCCAATTTCGGGACCACGCCCATAGACTGGCAAAGGCGAAACCCACCGCCATAAAGCCGATTGGGTCGTGCCATGTCTCAAAGGTCTCCCCGTCTCCCTCCAGAGAAATCATGGATAAGGCAAGGGCCCGCATAAGGTTGAAAGCAAAAGCCAGGGCCAAGGCCACGATCAAGCTGGCCAGTCGGCGGCTTACTCTGTGACGATAGTATTCACCGAAGAACAGTCCGAATGCCAGCAGGCATTGGAAGGAGCGAATGCCACTGCACGAGGCATCGATTTGGATAACCTTCTCGTCCACCATTATCTGGTTGCCCATGGCCTCCGCAGGATACCCGAGCCAGAGAAGGGCTTCCGCCGAGACCTTCGTCACTTGCGAGCTTAGACCCTGTACGAGCCAAGTTTCCGCTGTGGCCGGCCACGGCAGGGCGGTCAGTAAAAATATCATAGGCCATGCGTATGTTCGCCAAGCTTCTCTCCCGTAGTTTTGTCGAGCCAAGGCCAAGGTGATACCGCACAGAGCCAAGGCTTCCGTCCACAGCGGAAGCCTCCAGAAAGGGTCAGGTTCGGCAAGGAGACGCAGGGGCAGATAAATTGCCAAAAGACTGAACAATACCCATGGCCTGCCTGCTGTCGCTTTTTCTCCGCTACTTGTTTTGGATTCGCTCCTGCGCCACCATAGCAAAATCGCCAGCGGCGGTACCGCCCATCCGTAGGTGTAGTAGCTGCCCTCGGCCCACCACAAGTGTTCTCGGACGAAGAAAAGTCCCCACAAGACAAGAACACCCGCCCAAGAGAGCCAGATTGGCGTAGACTTTTCCACATCGGGCATTTGAACTTGGCTTTGAGTTTTAAATTTTCAGGAGTTCGCGTTCGATCGGTTCGAGGTTTTCCAATTCTTCAGGAGAAGGCAATTCTTCCTTTGGAAGATCCTTGCTCTTCAGTTCTCGCAGGCAGGCTACTCGCAGGGCTTTTGCTCGCGCTCTTCGGGGGAGCGGGAATTCTTCGGGAGGATGAGCGACCAGTTCCAAGGCCAACCTGTGTCCCCCCAGGAGGTGATAAACAAAGCCCAGTAACTCCCGGAAATCGGGGTCGTGCGGATACTTGGCTACCAGACGTTCCATTTCGGTCGCCGCTTCGGGTAGGTGCTTCTGGTTTGATAATATTTTAGCGCGTGCGGCTTCGGTGAGAAGATCAGGTTGAGAACGCAGCGAGATCAAACGGAGATTGTCGGCTGTTCTTTCTGCCATTTCATTTTCATTCGCCTTGCGATAGAGGTTTATCAACAAGGCGTCGCAACTATTTCGCAACCACGGCTTTTCGCGGTATTTCAGGAACAGTTTGATGGCTAGATTCGGATTGCCCGTCGACAGGATTTCCCTCTCGACGATTGGAAGTTCATTCGGATCCGGAGCTATCAAGGACTGGTTTAGTAATGCCTTACCTTCCTTTCGACTGCCCAGACGCCATAGAATGCCGCCACTCAGAGCCAGCTTTTCGGTTTCGCTGAAGGGCACCACTGCTAGCGACTCTTTCCAATCGTTCTTCTCGATCCATTTTGCATCTCGGGAAGCCTGAAGGAAGCTTAGACGAGCCTGCCCGCTTTTGTCGACATAGCCAGTTTTGATCCTTGCCGACAAGGCCTTGAGGTAGCCCTCTTTCTTCGCCTCATTCAGTTCCGGGAAAAAGGCTAGGGCACGCAAAGCCGCCAATCCCGTCTCGTCGTCACGCTCGGCCCAGCCTTGGAGCTTTTTCAAGGCTTCTTCTCTTAGCTCGGGCTTCCTCCACAATGTGCACAGGGCTGCGTAGGCTCGGGTGGCTTCCGGATCTTCGGTTCCCTCTCGGACTAGAGCCGAGGCTCGGAAGAGAGCCGGTATCCGTCCGGCGCTCCCGGCCAGCAGATCCATCCGGAGCAACCGTTTTTCCATTTCAGTTCTTTCCATCCCCTTCCCATGCGCAACGTTTAAGAAGCGCTCCGCATTCTCTAGGTTTCTTGCGTCTAGCAAATCGTCGACCAGTTGCAACACATCCTTCGCGGATGAGCTATCGTGCCGTGCCAGTTCTTCAGCCCGGGTATGGTAGTCGGCGGCTTTCGCCTCTCGGCTCGCCCTTGTCGCTACTCGGAGAAAGTCAAGGTCATCGGGATAGGCGATGTAGGCTGTTCGGGCTTTCAGCAAAGCTTCTTCCGTTTTGTTTTCGTCCAGCAGGGCGATGGCCTCATTTGCTCGCCATTCCGCCAAGCTATGCCTTCCCCATCCAAATAGAAACCAACCCCCTGCGACGAGGATGCCCGCTAGGACCGCTAGCGTTCCGAAGGTCAACCATCGCCCCTGTCGCCCCAAGTTCTCCAATCGAGTGAAGCATCCCCACAAGACATAGCGAAGACCTTGCCTGAATTTCGCGACGAAGTGAGAAAGACTGCCCTTGGCCTTTCTTCCTATCCGCTCAAGGCGAAAATGCAGTTCGTACAACCATCTCATGAGATACCTATTACAATTGGGGTGCCTTGTACTTGACAGCTCGTGTATATTTTTGAGGATTAGTTTATTTACTTCAGATTAAAGTTTTCCTTCTGGCAATTTTTTTTCTCGATTAACATGACTTTCCTTTGTCGCCAACTTCTTCTGCCGGCGGCGCTGCTGCTTGGCGTTGCCCAAGCCCACGCGGGACTGGTTTTACACTACGCCTTCGACGAAACTTCGGGGACTAGCTCAGCAAATTCTGCGGGTGGTGGGCATACCGGCACACTTACCAACATGTCGGGCACGGAATGGACCACGGGCATAACAGGCGGGGGGCTAAGTTTCGACGGAAGCAACGACTATGTCGCTATCCCAACCGCCGCACACCCCACGGGTTCGGAAGTATCCGTCGCTTTCTGGTCCAAGGGCGAAGTCGGTTTGGCAAAAAACTATTTCTTATACTCGGAGGCTGGTGGGCGAGCCCTCACCGTCCACCTGCCATACAATGGTGGTGTCACGTGGGACGTAGGAAATGGTGGCGGTAGCTACGACCGAATCTCAAAAAGCGCATTGGCCTCTGAAGTTGAAGGAAGTTGGGTCCACTGGGCCTTTACGAAGAACGCGACGACAGGCTTCATGAACATATACCACAATGGTTCACTTTGGCACTCGGCTGGAGGGAAGACCATGACATTGGCAACTTCCGGGAATCCTATTTCCAAATTCTACATAGGTGCTGGGGGTGGTATGTCACATTATTTTGAAGGAACTATCGATGACTTTCGCATGTACGACCACGCTCTCTCCGCCAGCGAGGTGAGTGCCCTCGTCGCTATGGGGGGGGGCGCCGTCCCCGAACCGGCATCCGTCTTCGCGTCCCTCGGTCTGCTGTCAGCCGCCGGGTGCGGCCTGCGGGAGTGGCGCAGAAGGAAGAAAAAGGCGGCTTAGGAAAATGACAGAGGACGGGGAGGAACCGGAGCCCCTTTTACAGGAGGAGGAAGACGGTTCGGGTTGCAGTTGGGGTTGCCTGCCCGGGATTATTTTTTTAGCGGGAGGGTTGGGGGCATGGGCTTGGTTCGGGCCTATCGACGATTGGAGGTCGGGGAAGACGGCGAAATCGGCGGTGGAGGCCTACGAGTCCGGTTCATACGACGATGCTGAGGCCAAGCTGGAGGAATTGCTGGCGGAGGCGCCGGACGAACCGAAGACTTTGCGGGCCGTGGGGAACCTCCTGCGGGGAGGGCGACCCTTTCGGGCCTTCCTCGCCATGAAGAAACTGCGCGAGGCCGGGGAGGCTACGCGTGATGACTTGCGGCTGTTCGCCACGTTGGCCCAAGACGTACACAAGACGCATTTGGCCAAGGAGGCGACAAAGGAACTGCTACTGGCCGAGCCCGAGAATCCCGACAACCTGTTCCTGGAAGCACGGGAACTTTTCCTGGCTTTTCGGTGGGGGGAGGCCTTGGCGAAGGCGGAGGCGATCCTGAGGCGCCGACCAACGCATCGGCCCACCCGGTTACTGCGGGCGAGCTTGCTCGTCCGGCGTCCCGAGCTCGTCGTCCGGCTGCAGGGGAAGACGGAATTGAACGAGCTGGCCGACGAGGAACGCGACCGAGTGGGGCTGCAGGCGCTCGGCGTTATAGCGGAGGCCCATTGGGAACCTGTGCGTGGGGATGAGCGAAACGCCACTTTGCTGCGAATAGCGAACCATCCGCTGGCCTTTCCCGGCCAACGCCTGCGGGCCTATGGTAACCTGTTGGGCGTTCGGCGACTGAATGACGAGACGATGACGCTTCTGGTGGACCGTTTCGCGAAGCGTCCCGAGGTATTGGGGCCTTGGCTGGCTGAACGCGGACTCTTTCCCGAGGCGTTGAGTTTGTTCTCCATGGAAAAGGCGAAGGAGAGACCCGAGTTGTTCGGCTCCTGGCTAACCGTCCTGCTGCATCCCTCGCCGAAGGTAAGGAATGAGCGCCTGAATAAAGCGGGCAGGCTGTTGGTGGACGCCAAGGGAATGATGTCCGAGGCTCGACGAACCCTGCTCGGAGCCATAGTGCTACGAGTCCACGGAAAGCTGGAGGGGATGCGGAAATTTTTCAGAAAATCCTTCGCCGAGTCGGAGTCGTTGCCTGTGGAGAAACGCAGCGGGTTCCTTGACGTTTTGGCGTTTGAGGCATTGATCTCGGGCGAACGAGATTTTGCCATCAAGGTCATGGAAAAACGTTTTACGGATGGGATAGGGGAGGATGCGCCCTACGAGGTCTGCGAACGCTACTTTTTAGCCACCATTATGAATAAGCGAACGGAGGAAGGGTTGGCGATCGCGGAACAAATCGAGCAGCGCTTTCCTTCCCAGTTCGCCGTTCGGAACAACGTCGCCTATTTGAATCTGCTCTTGAAGAGGAAAATGGAGGAGACTGCCCGAGAGATGGAGGAATTGGCGAAGGAGGGACCCCCACTGCCGACATTTCGCGCCACCTTGGCCTTGGCTCGGTTGCGCGCCGGCAAAGCAAAGGAGGCCTTGGTCGCGATTACCGAAGGAGGTGCTCCGATCTACCGCGACGATGCAGACAAGGCGGTTTGCATCGCCATCTTGCGGGCGAACGGCAAGGGCGATGCTGCGAAGGAATTGGCCAAATCGGTGCAAATCGATCGCTTGCTGCCCGTGGAAGCGGACTTGCTTGAATATCCCATCGACAGGGCTCCTTGATTTTGTCCTTCTTCCATCCTTTTCGGTGAACCGAACCAATTGTTCCGACGGCTGAAAAAATCTGCAACAGGGCAGTGTCGGCGAGTTATTCACTTGCGTCTGCGTAGAAAGGCTACGTTTTAGCTATTCCTTTTTATGATATGAGTACTTTGTTGAATTTTGGTTTGCCCAAGGGCAGTTTAGAGGAAGCGACGATCGATTTGTTCGCCAAGGCGGGTTTTCGCATTTCGAAGGGAGCTCGGTCTTACAGACCCGCATGGGACGATCCCGAACTGGATGGACGTTTTGTTCGCGCTCAGGAAATGAGCCGTTACGTGGAGAATGGTTTTTTCGATTGCGGTTTGACCGGTCGTGACTGGGTTTTGGAGAATGGTTCGGAGGTGGTGCAGGTTGCCGATCTGGTATACAGTCGGGCTTCGAATCGTATTTCCAAGTGGGTGCTTGCCGTGCCCGAGGACTCCGATATTCAAGCGGTAAAGGATTTAGAAGGCAAGTCGGTGGCCACCGAATTGGTGAACTTTACTAGAGGCTATCTTGAGGAGCACGGTGTGAATGCCGAGGTGGAGTTTTCATGGGGAGCTACGGAAGTGAAAGTACCCGAACTGGTGGATGCCATTGTAGATCTCACGGAAACGGGCAACTCTATACGAGCCAATAAGTTACGGATTATCGAGGTTTTGCTCGAGACGAACACTGTGCTTATTGCCAACAATGCGAGTTGGGAGAATGAGGCGAAGCGAGCCAAGATTGAGAATATGGCCTTGCTTCTGCAGGCGGCTCTGGAAGCCAAGGCGAAGGTCGGTCTGAAATTGAATGTCCCCAAGGCGATTCTCGATCAAGTGTTGGAGACTTTGCCCGCTCTTCGCAATCCAACGATAGCGAGTTTGAGCGATGGGGATTGGGTCGCCGTAGAGACTGTGATCGAGAAGAAAGTCTCTCGGGAGATCATTCCCGCGCTTAAGCGACTCGGAGCAGAGGGGATCGTTGAATATCCACTGAACAAGCTGGTGCAATAGGTTTTCCCTGGACTACTGCCCAGCTAATTTGACTCTTCCTAGTTAAGGCTTTCTGGTCTTCCCGTTCCATCTTCTGATTACCCGATTTTTTTTCTGGGTCTAGATAGATTTCCCATTGGCGGAAGTTTGACCTGCTTTATTCTTGCGTTGGTCACGGAAACGGACCATTTTTATATCTTTTAGGAATTCAATGTTGTTAATTCTGCATCCTGAATTTTGTTCTTTTCACCACTTTTTTTTCAAAACCCTCAACCCGACCGCTCTGAGGCAACGTAACTTAACGTTTCCTGTATCACGGATTTGCCGGTCGGTTAACCAAGAAAGAAAGCCGCATGAGCGCATTGATGGAAGAATTGCTCGCAGAGAGCAAAATCGAACAACTTAAAGAAGGTTCCGTTATTTCCGGAACTGTAATGGAGATCCGACCGACCGAGGTTGTCATCGATTTCGGAGGGAAAGCCGAGGGAACCGTACAGGCCCACGAATTCGTAGATGTCGGCGAACTGGAAATCGGTTCCGACATTGAAGTTTTTCTGGAACGCTTAGAGGACAAGGACGGAAACCCCGTGCTATCCTTCGATAAGGCTGAACAGAAGAAAAACTGGGAAAAAATCGTTAACACTTGCGAGGAAGGTTCGGTCATTACCGGAAGGGTTAAGACTAAGGTTAAGGGCGGTTTGGTCGTCAATGTCGGGGTTGATGCTTTCTTGCCGTCATCCCAAGTCGATGTTCAGGCTCCCAAAAACCTAGACCAGTTCGTCGGGCAAACTTTTGATTTCAAGGTTATCAAAATCAATCGTGAGCGCCGGAATATCGTAGTTTCCCGCCGTGAACTTATTGAGGAACGCCGTCACAGCAAGAAGCGCGAAATTCTCGCTAGCATCAAACCGGGCGATACTCGTCGCGGAATGGTTAAAAACATCACTGATTACGGTGCCTTCATCGACTTGGATGGACTCGATGGCCTTCTCCACATTACAGATATGAGTTGGGGTCGCGTTTCCCATCCGAGTGAAATGGTGAAAACAGGCGAAGAAATTACTGTCTCGATTATCGACGTGGACTATGATCGCGATCGAGTTTCTCTTGGTCTCAAGCAACTTACTCCTAATCCTTGGGACGGTATTGAAAGAAAATTTCCGCTTCAGTCCAAGGTAAGCGGTAAGGTGGTGAATCTTGTTCCTTATGGAGCTTTCATCGAACTTGAAGCGGGTGTGGAAGGACTAGTGCACGTTACTGAGATGTCTTGGACCAAGCGTATAACGAAACCTAGCGATGTTTTGAACGTGGGTGACGAAGTGGATGCAGTAGTTCTCGGTATTCAGCAAGAGGATCAGAAGATTTCTTTGGGCTTACGGCAATTGGATGCTAATCCTTGGGACATGGCGCCTCACAATTATCCTTCTGGAGCTCGTGTTCGCGGCAAGGTTCGCAATCTCACTTCCTACGGAGCTTTCATCGAACTGGAGGAAGGTATCGATGGAATGGTTCATGTGTCCGACATGAGTTGGACTCGCAAGGTGAATCACCCCAGTGAAATGGTCAATAAGGGTGACGAAGTGGATGCCATCGTCTTGGAAGTGGATACCGAGAATCACCGCATATCATTGGGCATGAAGCAGTTGGGCGTTGATCCATGGGAGGATATCGATCGACTCTACAAGCTTGGTGAGATGGTTAAAGGAGAGGTTGCCCGAATTGCCGGCTATGGTGCGTTTGTTAAACTCGACCACGACATCGACGGTTTGGTGCATGTTAGTCAAATCAGTGAACAACGCATAGAAAAGGTAAAGGACGCACTCGAGGAGGGGCAGGAGGTTACTGCGCGTGTTATCAAGATCGACCGAGAGGAACGTCGGATTGGCTTAAGTATCAAAGCCGCTGAATACAACGAGGACGATCTGGCAAAGGAAGTCGCGGCATACGAGGAGAGCGGAGAAGATTTGACGACCTCTTTGGGCGATCTACTCGACAAAGCAACTAGCGAAGACTAGTTTTGTCCATATTTACTTACCTTTCAGGCTTTTTTAAAGAGGCTGTCGTTTACCTCATAGTTGCCCCTTAGTTTTCCTATGCTGTACCCTTTGCTCGAGGTGGTTTAAAGGTATTGGCGGTTAGGGTTTCTTCTTTGACTTCGAGGCAATGATTTCTCCGAGCATGCGCATGTGCTCTTCCATTGCCTTTGCCTCTTTTATTTCGGCGGCTGTTCGAGGGCGTTCCATGGATGTCATCTCCTTGCGAAGTTTTCGAATAGCAAGTTCTTGAAGTTGGCGGACTCGTTCGCGAGTAACCCCCATACGCACACCAACCTGCTCTAAGGTCAGCGGATCTCGTCCACCCAAGCCGAAACGAAGCCTTATGATATCGGCTTCGCGAGGTTCCAGGCGATCTAGAACGATGTTGACGTCGCTGACAAGGGTCTTGGTTTGGAGCCGATCATAGGGATCGGCCGCTTTTTCGTCGCGTACAAGGTCTCCAAAAGTGGAACCTTCCGAGTCTCCCACTGGGGTTTCTAATGAGGTCGGTTTTGAAGCGACTGCCCTGAGGTGAGTGACTTTGGCCGCAGGGATTTTTATCTCCTCTGCAATTTCTTCTTCAGTGGGAACACGACCGAGTTGGTCGGTTAGGATTTCTTCTGTTCTCCTCATCTGTGACACTCGATCTACCATGTGCACGGGAAGCCGAATCGTTTTACTTTGATTAGCGAGAGCCCGCTTTATTCCTTGTTTTATCCACCATGCGGCGTAGGTGCTCAGCTTTCCTCCCTTGTTCGGATCGAAACGCTCGACTGCTTTCATCAAGCCGATGTTACCTTCTGAAATGAGGTCCAGCAGACTAAGTCCAAGGTAGGAGTAATCCTGTGCAATTTTGACAACGAGACGAAGGTTGGCTGTAATCATGTGCTGCCGAGCTTTTTCGTCTCCGCCACGAATGAGTTCGGCCAACTCTCCTTCCTCTTTAATTGTTAGCAGGGGAACCTGGGCGATTTGCTCCAGGTAAATTTTAAGCGCTTCTTCTTCCTCTACGGGCATATCATTCTCCAGCTTGACATTTAGCTAGAGCTATCGCCTTTAACATGCCCTTGGCTTTGTTGATCGTTTCTTGGTATTCAATTTCAGGTACTGAATCGGCCACGATTCCTGCTCCAGCTTGTAGCTGTAATATACCGTCTACAAGCATGGCGGTACGAATGGCGATGCAAGAGTCATGGTTTCCGTCATATCCGAAATGACCTAGAGCACCTGCGTAAACGTGTCGACGAAGGTTTTCCGATTCCGAAATGATCTGCATGGCTCTAACCTTGGGCGCACCGCTAACCGTACCGGCGGGAAAGGTGGCTCGCATCAGGTCGAAGGCGTTTTTTTCCGGATCGAGCTTTCCTAGAACTTGGGACACGATGTGCATTACATGTGAGTATCTTTCGATAATCATATATTCCGCAGCTTCAACAGTACCGTAACGGCAGACTCTGCCAATGTCGTTTCTTGCAAGATCGACGAGCATGAGGTGCTCGGCTCGCTCTTTCTCATCGGCCAAAAGTTCTTTTTCCAGAGCTTGATCCTCCTCTTCGTTCGCACCTCGAGGCCGAGTCCCAGCAATGGGACGGATAAGAACTTCATCATCGGTTAGCCTGACATGCACTTCGGGAGAAGCTCCCACGACAGAGAAATCTTCACTTTCGAGGAGAAACATGTAAGGCGAGGGATTGATAGCCCTCATCGCACGATATAAATCGATTGCGGAGTGAGCGAATGGAATCGCAAACCTCTGGGATAGAACAACCTGAATGGCATCACCAGATCGGATGTATTCCTTTGTCTTATCGACCATGGATTTGAATTCTTCTTTGCTGAAGTTCCCTTCGGGTGGGTTTGCTACCTCAACAGAGTCGAGTTCGGCTGGAAGCAAAGGTGATGGAACCGACAGTTGTTTCACTGTGTCGGCGATGCGTGCTACGGCTTCGGCATGCTCGCTTGCAGGATTTTCTCCAACATAAGCATTGGCACAGATTGAAAGCGTTTGTCTCGCGTGATCAAAAATTAGGACTAGATCCGCGATTAGGAAGTAAAGGATAGGCAGGCCCAACTCGTCCTTCTGGGCAAGAGTAACCGTGGGTTCAATTCGAGAGGCATACTCATAACCGACGTATCCGACTGCCCCTCCGGCAAAACGAGGCAAGTCGTCGATAGCGGCGTAGCGAATTCCGGCCATTTCTTGTTCCACTATGTCGAGAGGGTCAGCGGGTGTCGGAAAGCTTTTGCGTTCACCGTTGCGTTCGGTGACGACGGTTTTTTTCTCATGGCAGACGATCACTTTTCTCGGATTACAACCTACGAACGAATAACGACTCACCTGATCACCACCTACAACTGATTCAAGCAGAAATGCAGGCTTAAGGGTGGAAAGTTTTGCGTAGGCGGATAGCGGAGTTTCTGCATCGGCAGTGAACTCTGCCCGAACAAGAACAACATCTGCCTCTTTCGATAAACGTTCGAAGTCTTCTAATTCAGGAGAAATTTTCATTGTCTATGGCTTGATCAGTCGACGGTCGTAATACTTGGAAATCTCTTGGCCGTATAGAAATATCATGTGAAAATCATCTGATCGATGTGCCTTTCTCTTTTAGGTTGCCAAGGAGAGTTTGTTCGTCAGACATTACTTTTTCAGAACATTCTCAAATTCATTTTCGAGCAAGCTTAATTCAACATAATAAATGCCTAGTGCTGTACATTGTGTCATCATGGGAGGTGGTCGGGGTACTCGATTACATCCATTGACGCAGTTGCGATGCAAACCCGCGGTACCTCTGGCCGGCAAATACCGCTTGGTTGACGTTCCAATAAGCAACTGCATCAACTCAGGTTTTAATAGAATCTATTTATTGAGCCAGTTCAATACGGCTTCCTTGCATCGTCATGTCCAGCACGCCTACAGATTTGATCGTTTTGCTGGTGGTTTTGTAGAAATTCTGTCGGCTGAGCAAACCGAGGCCAGCGACAATTGGTATCAAGGTACTGCAGATGCAGTGCGTCGGAACCTGATGCATTTTCATGCCGACGAAGATGATGTTTTCATTATCTTGTCGGGTGATCAACTCTTTCGAATGAACTTGGCGAAGATGGTCGAAGAGCATCTTCAAAGAGGTGCTGACGTTACGGTTGCAGCCAATCCTGTTTCCATTTCCGAAGCTCCCGGACTAGGTTTGATTCGCGTTGGCGAGAACGACCGAATCACAGAGTTTGTTGAAAAACCGACCGATCTCGAAGTCATCCGTCGCTTGGTGCCGGCCGAATTAGCCGGTGTGGACGGAACCGAGGATCGATGCCTTGCTTCAATGGGTATTTATGTTTTTGGTGCGAAGGAGTTGGAATCCGCTCTTGCTACCGATTCAGCTGATTTCGGAAAGGAAATAATTCCTGGTCTCGTGGGTCGTCGCGACCTGCGTTGCCATATCTTTGACGATTATTGGGAAGATATCGGTACGGTGCGTGCTTTCTTCGACGCGAACTTGCAGCTTACTGATCCTGTTCCCGCATTCGATTTCTACGACGAGGAAAGTCCTATCTACAATTACCCCGACATTTTGCCCACTGCCAAACTCACTGAATCCCATATTGATCGAGCTATCGTTGCCAGTGGCGGTATGGTTGGCAGAGCGAAGCTTACTCGTTGCGTTTTGGGCGTGCGATCGATCGTTGCTGACGGTTGCAAACTTGAGAATGTCGTTATGATGGGGGCTGATCATTACGAAAGGGATGTCGTTCGCTTGGAGAAGCGCGACCGTCTTGGTCTTCCTGCCATTGGGGTAGGTGAAAACTCAACCGTTACTAACTCCATCATCGATAAGAATGCCCGCATCGGAAAAGGTGTTCGCCTTTCGCCCCAAGATTGCGAGGAGGGATGGGTGGATGAGTCCAAGGGGCTTTTTGTCAGGGACGGGGTACTGGTGGTCCTTAAGAACGCCGTTGTGCCCGATGGAACAATCACCAGCGGCAAATAAATTCGGTTTTGCCTTGAACCTCTCACATTGATTGGCTTTATCCGCTTTCGACATGAGTAATATTCCTGAAGACCTCAAGTATACCAAGGACCACGAGTGGATTCGCCACGAAACTGATGGGACCTGTCTGGTTGGTATTACCGATCATGCCCAAGATAGTTTGGGCGACGTCACTTTCGTTGAGCTTCCCGCCGTTGGCGAATCTTTTGAGGAGGGTGCGACTTTCGGCGTAGTCGAGTCCGTGAAGGCCGCTTCTGATCTTTATTTCCCTCTTTCGGGAGAGATTACCGAGGTGAACGAAATCCTCGTCGACTCACCTGAGAAGGTCAACCAAGACCCTTATGGTGATGGGTGGATGTTGCGCTTACGTGCCACCGGTTCCTCTGACTCTGGAGGGCTTCTATCCCCCGAACAGTACAAGGAAATTCTCTAATTCGGATATTCTTTCTCCTTTGATTTGGGCTAACCGAATCAAGTTTATCAAATAAACCGCTTGCACGATCGGCTAACTCGGGCTTTATTTATTCAAGTTTCTCCCCTCTTATTGAAGCCTGTGTTACCTAATTTCTAAATGTGAATTTTTTAACCGCACTCTTAGGTATAATCAATTTGCTTTTCAAGTTGGGTCTGGCTCTCCCATTTCTTTGTCTTTTTGCCTATGTTGGGTCCCATCCGGCAATGGCCAAGATATCCGCCACGATCATTCTGGCTTCCGTGGAGGGTAATGTGAAAGCTCTCTCGCTCGACGAGAATTTAGAACTTACCCTCGACGAGTCGTCTGTCGGTAAGAGCGTGGACGAAAATTTCATCCTCACTACCGGCCAAAACGGTGAGGCTGTCTTCCTTTTTTCCAACGGGGTACTGATCACGCTCAAGCCCAACAGCCGTCTATTTGTTCGCACCTTCGTACAAGAATCATTTTCATCCAAGAATTTGCCTCTACCGGTAGATCTGGATGAGGAACCAAGTACTTCCCATCTCAAAATTCACTTGGACACAGGGGATTTGGTTGTCAAAGCTCCCAAGCTCAAAAGGGGATCTTCCCTTAAACTTTCTAGCCCTCTTGGTACTGCACAGATTTTTGGTACCATGTTTCAGATTGTAGTTGCTCGCGATATCGACACGGGCACGGTTTCCGGTGGCGTAAATCTTATTTCCGGAGACATAGACTTTACCAATGTCTCCGGAGAGACCAGTACTTTGGCTTCGGGCCAGGGTTTGGAAGTTTCCACCGGCAAGTTAGGAGATTCATTCGGAGGCATCTCCGGCGAACTGCGTGACTTATCCGCCAAGTTCGGTCCTGTTTTGGCTGGTACTGCTACGTTTCCGCCTACAGTTGTGGTTCCCGATGTCGAGGCTCTTCCTATTGAAGGTGTTGCATCCCCTGAGGTTCCCAATCCTTCCGTAGGCTATTTGCCCCGAGAAGACGGGTGGGGGAGCATACACGATATCGCCACTGCTACCTTCTTCGAAATCGAGGAAGCCGAATTCTCGGTAAGCTCAGTGACCTTCGATGCAATCGAATCATCCGTTTCCGTAGACACGCCCACTCCTGCGCTTACCGCTCCAACGGTTCCCGTTGCCATTTCAGGAGGTGACATGGTTCCGCCTGATCCATTCTTCGGCGGCGCGCCGAAAGTCGCCCTCAAAGGCGATGAAACTCTCCGCTGGGAACTGGGCATTCCTTTCGTTGATCCTGGTTTTACGGCCACCGATTTCTCAGGAGCAGACATTGCCCCGTCGACCAAGCTCGTTAATCTTCCAGATGTTTCGACCCCAGGGACATTTAAACTGGTTTACAGCAGTAACGATTTTCGTGGGTTCGAAGGTTCTGCAACTCGTACCATCAAGGTCGTTGCAACTCCTCCGACCATCACTCTTAACCCTGGTTCCGAAGCAGGGCCGAATGGAATAGATCCAACTGGTAAAGTAGTTTATCGCAGCGTTAAAAGTCGCAATTCGCTTTTCTCGGATTTCGGACCTTTTCAAGATCCTGGCTTTACCGCTACTACTTCCTCCTTTTCCAATCCTGATTTTGCAGGTCAAAACCTCACGAATATGGTGATGACAAAAGGTCTTTCCTCAGTTGGTTATGATGACTTGGGGACCTTTTCCGTTACTTACTCGGTCAACGATCAAATTCATCGGAAGGCAACTTTTCCCGGTGGTATACCTGTTTCCACTACCGAGACTCGCACGGTTCATATCGCGGACCTTACTCCCCCAAGGATATTTTTGAATGATTCGCTATCCGTTCAGGTCGAGGCTGCGACTTCTTACACGGATGCTGGTGCCACGGCGCAGGATAACTACGATTCTGAAATCGATTTGCTTCCTAAAATTCAAGTTTCCAGTACCGTTGATCTCATGGTCGAGGGCGACCATTCCGTGAACTATTACGTTACTGACGCCGCTGGTAATAAATCCGATACGGTTTCTCGATTGGTGACTATTGTCGATACCACTCCTCCTAAAATTGAACTCTTCGGCTCCCCTGTGATCTTCGTGGATTTCAATTCCACCTACAGGGATCTTGGAGCATTTGCGACGGATAGCCGTGCCGGGGATCTTACCGACAAAATTGTGATTACTGATCCTGTTGCAGCCATGTTTCCTGACCTTTCTGATCCGCTAAACCCGATCGCTCCAGACCCTTTGAATAAAAAGATCGGTACTTACACCGTTACATATCAGGTTTCAGATGAAGCAAATACGCCGAACGTCGTATCCATCACCAGAGAGGTTGTTTTGCTAGGAAATGACGGCAAAGGCCCGCAAATGAAACTATATCATCTTCTTATGGAAGAAAATGGGACGAAACCTTTGATCGTGAATGTCGGTGACACTTATAATGACCCAGGAGCGTATGCGTTCAAGGATTTGGGTACAGGTGGCGTAAAGTATTATAAAGTAACGAGATTGAACGATCCCGACATGAGCAAGTTGGGAAATAACCAGATTCAGTACCTGTCTTACGACGAATTCGGTAACGAGATGACTATTTCGCGTACTGTCGAGGTGCAGGATACGAGTGCCCCGGTCGTTTACCCCAACAAGTCCGATGGACAAACCGATCTCGCCCTTGAAGCTGGCGTTCCTTATCGGGATGATGGTGCGTCCGCTATTGACAATTACAAGGGCGATCTCACCGCCAATGTTCAAGCCGATTTCTACAGGGTGATCGGCGGTGCCACTACAAAGCTTACCGAAACTGAAGTCTCCCAAATGCAGGTAGTTGGTTTCGTCGACCCGAATCCCGTCAACGGTTACACGGAGTATCGGGTGGTCTACACCGTTTCCGATGGAAGCGTAAACAGTCCCGATGGAGATGCGAACCGAACCCTTAGGGTTTACGACACCACAGCGCCTGTAGGCAAAATGTTATCCGTAACCACTGACAGCAGTTTTGTATTTGCTTCAGACGGTGACAAAACCTTCAAAGTCGTGGGTGACAATTCCAAAGTTATTTTTCCTGAGGATTCGGATTGGGGATCGGTAGTTGAAGCTAAACTAAAGACAGTGGAGTCTCCTGATTATGGTAGAAGTGAAATTGTTGCTCGCGGTTTCCGATTGCTTAAGGACACCGGTGAATCATTTGATGACCCTGGCATTCGGTTCTCCGACAATGCCAAGGGACTAGAAGAGGCTGCAATTACTGTTGAGCGCACCGAACTCGCTCCCGATGCAGGTGTAGACAAACAATATCGAATTACCTACAAGGCTCAAGACTCCTTTGGAAACCTCAGCACGGTATATGAACGAATAATCAAAGTTCTTTCTGGTCCAAGAGTTACTCTTCTCGGAGAATCAGAAGTCGTTGTGGTCAATAAGTTTAACCAAACTGAATCCATAGACTACGCCGTCACGGAATATAAAGATTTAGGTGCCACTGCGAAGGATGCTCTCGGTACTGATATCACAAATAGTACTTTTCTGAATGGAATTAATGGCGTTACTTTGTCTTATTCCTTCGATGATGTTGAATTCACTGTTCCTGGAAGTAGCTTTTTAGCAGCTAAGGATTCTTTGAGTTCCAAGATCGATCTTACCAAAACAGGAAAGTACGAAATTTTCTACAAGGCAACGGATGAAAACTTGAATCAATCTCCTGACCCACAAGTTTCTCGGGTCGTTTACTCTGTTGCAAATGACGAAGTTTCTCCATCGGTTACTCCTCGTCGTGGAACCAAAGTTGGCGTCGGAGTTTGGGAAGTGACCCTAGATGTAAATGCAACTGGTTATGGAACTTACGTCGAGCTAGGTGCTACCGCAAGGAAGAAGCGTCATCAGGGACTTGGATTTCCATACGAAGTTTCACAAAGTTGGGATGAAAACAACGCATCTTCCATTGGTATCATTGCACCCCTTGGCAATGTGCCCTTTTTGTTCGGCAAAGGGGGAGGAGATGCCGTCGAGCAAAGCCGAAGTGATCAATTTCCTTATGAGGTCACATACTCTATTTCAGATGAGTTCGGAAATGCGGGAACAGCCAAGTTGAAGGTTAGAATGCAAGATGTCTTACCACCTTCAATCATTCCCGATGCTTTCGCCGGCGGCAGTACGGATAGTCTCTCCTTAGAGGCAAACGCTTCTTATGTTGATCCTGGGTTCACTGCCACTGACAACTACTATTCCATTGGGGACACAGGTTGGGTTTCACAGATTGATTATTATTCCAAAACCTCCAGGGTTTCATCTATTCGCACAATTACCGATTACCCCAGAGACGGAAGTGATGTTTCCCATGACCCGGCCAAAATTCAAACTTGGGATCTCACTAATTTTGGGGAGTTCCATGTGCGCTATTCCTTGACGGACCCATCCGGCAATATCGCCGCCGACTTCAACCGAACGATTACTGTCAATGATACTATTGGACCTATTATCACCTTGCTTGGTGCAAATCCTCTGGTTCTTGATCAGAATGTTCCGGGCGCAACGAGCACTTATGTCGAGTATGGCTTCAAGGTCACCGATAATTCGATGCTCGGCTCGCAGAGTTTTCAGAGTTTTCCAGCAACCCAAAATTCAATAACCGTAGCTGTACAGTCCACCGTAAACTTGGACGTATCAGGTCAATACAAGGTAACTTACACGGCTACGGATTCTAGTGGTAACGTCAGCACCTTGAGTCGCACCGTGGATGTCCTCGATCGTGAAAATCCAACGATTTTAGGAGATACCGCGCTACATTCATCTTCACCACCACCACTTCCTTACATCATTGCCGAGGGTGGTGTTCAATACGACGACGATTCAGGGCAAACCGTAAAACTATGGAATGGTACCGACTTTAATTCAACGCATGTTCTAAGCCTTTCTGCAAAAGATGTTTTAGACGGAACAATCACCTCAAGGATCAAGCGGACTATCTTTTATGATTCGAATGGAGATGGTACCTTTAGCGAGAGTGAGAAGAGTGGATTTATTGCCAACAACGACACAGCTTCCGTACCAAGCCTGATCGATACTTCATTAAACCGTCTCAATAAGGAATATCTCATTAAATACGAAGTGGCTGATCTAGCGGAAAATAACGCCACGAAAAAATATCGTCGGATAAGAGTCATGGATACCATGGCTCCCAGTATCCAACCATCTAGTTTCGAAACGACTGTGCTTGTCGATTACAAGTCGATCGCTAATCCGGACGCTCGATCTCTTACCGATGTCGAAAACTTCCTAGTCAATAGCTTTTCTGCTGTGGACGCCAATAATTTCGATACTGATCTGACTTGGGAGGTCGATTTTCAGCAAACCGACGCATCTGGCAATGTCATACCTGGCTCGACTTATGTGCCGGGGGAAATCTTTCCGGAAACCCGAAACGACGATGGTCCCGGTTATAAGATTACTATAAAAGTCAGCGACTCCTCGGGCAATGTTAGCCAACCTGTCTATCGTTACCTCAAGGTCGGCGATTTTACCCCGCCGACTTTGACCATGATGGGAAAATCGGAAATCCACGACTTCTTTCGGTTCGGTAAAAATACGAATGCCAATAGCACCCAGCTGGGAAATGTTAGTGGATCAATTGCCGGTAAAAATGCTCCTTTTCTTGACCGACCTTATGATGCATCCGCAAATCCCGATTACAATGCAACAGGTTTTGGCGGTGGCGCCCATCGCATGATGTTGGCGGAATACAATTTCACCGATCCCGGCGTGTACGCCGAAGATGAGAATGCCGACTGGGCTTTGAGCAAAGGTAACCCAGACTTGAATGGTAACGGAGTGGGTGAAGGATTCGCCACCATTCGCGTAGCGGATCGTGCTGATATGGATACTTGTTCCAGAGGAGCCGGGTTGATTCATGTATATAGTTTTATGGAGCAAAGTACATCTGCTCAGAAAATCAAGCATTGGCAGTCACTCATGGAGGCGGGAACTTATGGATACAATACTTCCAGTGAGCATAATGCTACTTTTACTCCTGCAAAAGTCCCTGATGTCGATAGTGCAGGGTATGAATTTTCAGACTTTAACAAATCCGATTTAACCAACTTCGATATGACGTTAATTACGATCGAGTATAGAGTTAAAGATCACTGGGACAATGCTTCTATAATTGCATCCCGACTCGTCTATTTTTATGAAAGTCGTCAATTCGGTAACCATGCTTTTTATGCCACTCCGCTTACCGATGCGGCAGGGAAACCTTTTGAGGACTTTGATAATAATGGGACTACCGGAACCAATCCTTCCTTGAGTGGCGCCCGTAAAGATCACGATGGCGATGGAGTCAGTGACTTTTGGGAATTTGCCTTGGGCACTGATCCTGAAAATGCCAACGATACTCCTGATTTCGCTAATCCCCTTACTTTTCGAAACACTATTGGTAGCCCCACCGACCTATCCGAACCTACCCTTAAGAGTAATCTCAGCAGAATGAATGCCGCACATCGCCTACCTAATGTCAGAGGCATTGGTGATTTTAACGCTACGGTTGGTCTTTGACGCAATTCTACTTGGCGTTCACGGGATTACTCGTTCCCGATTCTGTTCTTTTGCGCCGCCCCCATAGTTTAACGGATAAAACACTGGTTTCCTAAACCGTAGATCGAGGTTCGATTCCTCGTGGGGGCGCCAGCTATGC
>MDTC01269168.1_pt1 | contig 19339 bp, 30 predicted proteins | sample 811181 | NCBI WGS metagenome assembly MDTC01 (sample SAMN05326644, study PRJNA326480) | marine metagenome | isolation source: seawater | place: Pacific Ocean: North | collected 2011
ATATTAAAGGACTAGATATTGCCAGTACAAAGTAACAACGATTGGGATCCATTAGAAGAAATTATTATCGGCACAGCGGAAAACTGTGTGCATCCCACTATGAATATCAGTACACATAGTTTTATCTATGGTGGCGAAGAATATGAAGATATCAAACACTTTGACGGGCAGCCTATTGAACAATGGATTGTAGATGAAGCAAATGAAGATCTAGAAGGTCTAGAGAAATGTTTACAAGGATTAGGTGTAAAGACTCTGCGTCCTGATCCTATTGATCATAATAAAATATACAGCACACCAGAATGGACTACAACAGGTTGGTATACTTTTTGTCCAAGAGACTTGCTACTACCGTTGGACAATATGATTATTGAATGTCCTAGCCCAATGCGGGCAAGATACTTTGAAACAAGAGCATATTACAAACACTTGTATCGTTGGATGCAAGAAGGTGTACAATGGATAAATGCTCCTAAGCCTATACTAACTGATGATAACTATCAACTGGAGGACCGCAGTGAAGCAACGCTTGTTAACAAAGAAATTATTTTTGATGCTCCTAATATCGTTCGTCTTGGTAGGGATCTTCTCTGCCAAGTTTCTAATAGTGGTAACCAACTTGGCTTTGAGTGGTTAAAGACTATATTAGAGCCAAAGGGCTATCGTATCCACGTAGCAGAAAAATACTACAGTTTTGCCCATTTTGACAGTACAGTGTTGCCATTGCGTCCAGGACTAGTGCTACTAAACTCAGGTAGATTGAGCGAAGATTGGTATCCACCTATTTTTAAGGATTGGGATAAGATTTGGGTAGGTGAAGAAGACCTACACGTACCGCCAGCAAACACAGGTGTTGCTCCGTGTAGCCCTTATATAGGATTAAACTTTTTAAGTGTAAATCCAGAACTTATTATTGTAGATGAAATGCAAGAAAATTTAAGACGTATACTAGGCAAACATGGTATAGAAACTATCGGACTGCCAATGCGTCAAGCACGTAGCATGAGCGGTGGATTCCACTGTGCTACATTAGACACAAAACGAAAAGGCAGTTTGGAGGATTATTTTGCAACATAGTATAGAACAATGGATAGATCGTATAAACAACATGAAAGATTTGTGTATCCAAGCACATAGGGTGAGGAACGAATTTAGTGAATTAGCAGGTAAAACATATGACAAAGCTCAATGTAAACACTTGTTAGAACAAGTTCAATCTATGGCTGCTGGTATAGCAAACGAAACGATTACAGAAATTAAAACAGAAATGGATGAATGGAAAAAATGAAAGATCCTAAAGTAACTGAAATGGTAAAAGATCTAAATACATTAATAAAAGATCTAAATAAATTAAACTTACAACTGTACAAGCAAGGAGTTTCATATAGATTGCATGATGGCTTTAATGCCGATACAGAAGCAAAAGAAATTGAAATACAACATTTAAGACAAACGGTAGAATATTAATGGATAGAAAATATTACACTTGGGACGATGTCCAAAAATGTGCTCATAAACTAGCACTATCAATGTATAACAGCAGATTCCGTCCTGACTACATTGTAGGATTAAACAGAGGCGGATTACCTCTTAGTGTTATGCTTAGTCATTTACTCGATTGTAACCATTATACACTAGATGTTAGATTGCGTGACAGCAAAGAAAGTCCTGAAAGCAATCTATGGATGGCAGAACAAGCATTTGGATATCTTGAAACAAAAGACAGATCGGATACTTGGAGTGAAGGACGTAGCCAACCCAAAATGCGCAAAAACATTCTTATTGTAGATGACATCAACGACACTGGTGCTACGTTCGAATGGATTATGAAAGACTGGCAAGCAGGTTGTTTACCAGATAGTCCAGCGTGGGAAGACATCTGGAGAGAAAATGTGCGTTTTGCTGTGATGTGTGAAAAGACACATACAAACTTTGACGGTGTAGATTACGTTTGGGAAGAAATAGACACCAGTGAAAAAGATACATGGATTGTATTTCCATGGGAATACGACTAAGGAGGGTAAAATGAGTTGTGGTTGTGGAAGATCGCCAACAGGCAAATGCATTGGTTGGCATAATCTGACAGAGGAGCAGTACCTCGAGAAAAAAGCACAGTATGAAGCCAAACAAAAGGAGAAACAAAAATGAGTATGGCAGCACAATTAGCAAAGGCAGCACGTATGCATGCCGAAGGCGAGCTTGAAAGAGCAAAAACAAACATTATGGTGTATATGAACCAAGCAGTAGGTATTGGTGAACATGCTGATATTGTTGAAGCTATTCAACAAGAATTAGACACTATGGCAGCAGCCAGTGATCGTATTGAAATGATTGAGAAATATTTTAGTTAATTGTTGACAAAAGATCTAAATAATGTTACTATAAAGAATAGACATCCTCGTCTATAACTCGGAGAATTAAATGACAGAAGAAGTAAAAGTCAGTCAAGTTGTACGTGAAAGACTACAAAAAAACAACGTGCGTTTTTATGCTAATGATAATATCAGTGAACACATCAGTGAGTTTGAGTTACATGAAATACAAAATGAACTTACATACAAGTTCCAAGATGTGTTAGACACACTTATTATTGATACTGAAAACGATCCTAACAGTAACGAAACTGCAAAGCGTTTGGCAAAAATGTATATCCACGAACTAATGCGTGGTCGGTACTATAAAATGCCAAATGCTACAAGTTTTCCTAATCATACAGATGATGCGTATGATGGCATGCTTGTTGTGCGTAGCGAACTTAAAAGTGTTTGTTCGCATCACCATCAGCCAGTTACTGGTGTAGCATATATTGGTATATTAGCAGCAGACAAACTAATTGGACTTAGTAAGTATACACGCATTGCGCAATGGTGTGCAAGACGTGGCACACTGCAAGAAGAACTTGCTATGGACATTGCTAAAGAAATTATGAGTGTCACAGGTGCTAAAGACTGTGGTGTTTATATTCAAGCAATACATGGTTGCTGTGAAAATAGAGGCATTATGGCACATAGTAGTTTAACACAAACAAGTGTGCTAAAAGGTGCCTTCAAAACAGATCCAGGCACAAAGAAAGAGTTTTTTGATAACATCAAACTACAACAGGAGTTTGCACCAAGATGACAGAACCAGTAGATGTAAGTAAAAAACACTTTTATATTAGTTTAGTTAAAAGTGCTGTGCGTATAGCAGGATGTGCTGTATGCTTGTATACAGGCAGTGTAGTTTGGTTAGCAAGTGGTTTTCTTGTTGCTGAACTTCTTGGCATTGCGGAGGAACTGTAATGAAGTTACGCTATAGCGAAGCATTTTATTCAGTTCAAGGCGAAGGCAAGTTTGTAGGAGTACCTAGTGTATTCCTACGCACCTTCGGTTGTAACTTTCGTTGTATGAACTTTGGTGTTGATAAAAGTGTTGGTAGTCGTTGGGATCAACATGCAAAAGGCGAACGTTATAATGCAGAAGTAAAACAACTTCTTGCAGATAAAGTGCATGAAACTACAAAAGAATTTAATGACTTGCCTATTGTACACACAGGCTGTGATACATACGCAAGTATCTATCCAGAGTTTAAGCATTTCAATATGCTTAAAAGCGTAGACGAAGTTGTAGAACATTTGCTAAGTTTATTACCAGAAGGCAAGTGGACTATGGATAATGGTCAGGATGTACACTTAATACTTACTGGCGGCGAACCTTTGTTGGCGTGGCAACGATTGTACGTAGAATTATTTGAACATCCACGTATGAAGGATTTGAAGAATGTCACAATTGAAACCAACACTACACAAAATTTACACAACGACTTCATCAACTATCTCAACGATCACAAAAGAATTCAGCTCACTTTTAGTTGCTCACCAAAGCTATCCGTTTCGGGCGAGTCTTGGGATGATGCTATTAAGCCTGATGTTGCTCGTGAGTATTCCTGTGTTGATGGTGCTGATATGTATTTTAAGTTTGTTGTTGCTGATCAAGACGATGTTGATGAAGTTGCTAGAGCAGTTGATGCATATCGTGAAGCGGGCGTGGACGTCCCTGTATATCTTATGCCGCTTGGGGGTAGGTCGGAAGAATACACTCTCAACGTTCAAGAGGTGGCGAACCTCTGTATGGAACGAGGGTGGAGGTTCTCGCCTAGACTCCACATCAGCTTATTCGGAAATGCCTGGGGCACTTAAAGAAAACTTAGACAGTATTCCTAAAGGCATAAAAAGCGAAGAAGAATATGAAAAGATAAGGAAATTAATATGAAACAATGGCTAAAAAAAGTAACCGGTATTGAAGCAGAAGAAAAACGTCTTGCAGACGAGGCGGCTGCTTTGGAAGCCAAAGAAATGCAATCATTGAAAAAACGTGATCCTAAAGCATATGCTACAAAAAAGAAAGAACCTTGGGTAAACGTACTTGATGTCAAAGTCAATCAAGATAACGTAAGAAATGGATTTTTTGAATTAGATTGGAACGAATATTTTATTGCACAACTTCTTGAATCAGGATATGGAGAAGAAGGCGATCCAGAAGAAGAAGTGGTTGACAGATGGTTCCGAGATATAGTATATAATATGTTAAGTGAAGAAGGAATGGATACAAATAGAAACGCAGGGTATATAAATGTTGTACCTATTAGCAAAGGAAAAAGCGAGGTTTCATGAGAGATGACCTTATGGTCCAACAGCAAGTAGAAACTGTTTGGCAACATATGGTTGGTGTAATTTGTTTGAATTGCACAGGTAGAAAACAAGTAAAAAAAGTTTTACCCATATTATTTACTGTTGCTCCTACGCCTGTACATTTTTTGAATACACCAGCAAACACTGTTAAAAGCATCATAGAAAGTTTAGGAATGGTTAACATTAGGTATAACCGTTTGAAACGTATGAGTAATGATTTCTTGACATGGGACGGAGAAGATGCTACAATGTTACATGGAATAGGCAAATATGGTAGCGATAGCTATCGCTTATTCTACAAGAGAGAGGTTCCTGATAATATCGGTGACCATGAACTGAAACGTTATGTAGAAGAAGAGTTTTATGACTTACATCCTAATTGATACTGCTAACACATTTTTCCGTGCTCGTCATGTTGTACGTGGCGACATTGATACTAAAGTTGGCATGGCTATGCACATCACACTTAACAGCATTAAGAAAGCGTGGCAAGACTTTAGCGGTTCACACGTTGTTTTTTGTTTAGAAGGACGCAGTTGGCGTAAAGATTTCTATGAGCCATACAAGCGTAACCGCAAAGAACATCGTGACGCTATGAGTCCACGTGAAGCAGAAGAAGATAAAATCTTTTGGGAAATATTTGATGAGTTCAAAGATTTTGTAGGTAACAAAACAAACTGCACTGTGCTACATAATCCAGTGTTAGAGGCTGATGATCTTATTGCAGGCTGGGTACAAAATCATCCTAACGATAAACATGTTATTGTTAGTACAGATGGCGATTTTGCACAACTTATTTCGCCTAATGTTCAGCAATATAATGGTGTAAGTAATACTATTATTACACACGAAGGTTATTTTGATGATAAGAAACGCCAACCAGTAATTGATAAGAAGACAGGTGAGCCTAAGCCTGCACCCGATCCTGCGTTTATGTTGTTTGAAAAGTGTATGCGTGGTGACACTAGTGACAACGTGTTTAGTGCTTATCCAGGTGTCCGCAAGAAAGGCACTAAAAACAAGGTAGGTCTTATTGAAGCATTTGAAGACAAAGCAACAAAAGGCTTTAATTGGAATAACATGATGCTACAGCGTTGGGTAGATCACAATGGCGAAGAACATCGTGTATTAGATGATTACAATCGCAATGTTACACTATGTGACTTGACTGCACAGCCCGAACACATTAAACAAGAAATAAATAATACCATACAATCAGTAGAAAGCAAAAACATTAGTCAAGTAGGTATGCGACTAATGAAGTTTTGTGCAAAGTGGGATCTACAGCGTATTGCAGATAACGCCGCACAATATGCAGAACCATTACAAGCGAGGTATAATATATGACAGTTACAGCAAAACCTGTACTAAAAAACAAATTTTGGATTGTAGAAAATGAAGGTGTACGAGTTGGTACACTTAGCAAAGAAGATGATGGCTTTGTTATGTCAAGTAAAAGCAGTGTTGAAATATTCAAATCCGAAAATGCTTTGAAAAAGAAGTTTGGTAAAGATTTTTTAATTGCAAAAATTAAAAATAACAACGAAACTGAAAATCTTAAAGAAGTTCATGGATATCCTACTAGAACTAAACCTTTTAATAGTATGTTTGATATACAACAAAAATTACCTTTGTTTACCAAAAGTGAAAAGTCAAAAAGTATATACTGTGCAGGATATTATCTTGTAAAATTTAACGTGAATTGGTTAAAAAGTTTTTGTCCGAAGCTAATTACTATTGAGCGTAATGAGTTTATGGGACCATTTAAGACCGAATTTGAAATGAAAGCCGCATTAAGCAATGTCAACAGAGCCAATTAATACTTCTGCAATACAACAGTTTCTACAACAGGTACAAAGTGCTGAAGCTAGTAGAGCTAAAGAAGTAAGAATGGATATCAATACCGCTAAAACATTAGCAAGTACACTAGGACTTGTAATGACAAGGATGCATGGAGACTTAGAAAAATTTGTTGCAGATCAAGTTAAAAAGATGCAACAAGAACAAGTAATTGAAATTTCCATGGATAGCGGTGAATGGAAATAAACTACCAGTTAACTCAAAAAAATGATAAATATATACGCATATAATAGGAGTTAATATGAGTAGGCCTAAACCACATATTTTGTTAGAATATACAAATGGCACCACCTACAAGTGCGAACAAGTTTTAGATGCAGAAGCTATATGGGCAGTATTTTTCAAAGATAAACCATTTAACTTAAAATCATCTAATGCACTTACAAGTTATCCTGGTCCTAAATACAAAAAAACAAGTTTTAGCAATCCAGGTCATGCATTTAATCTAGCAAAAAAATTAAATCAAATGTTCAAAACAGATGAGTTTACTGTTGTAAAACTTACTGAAGGCGAAACATTAACTAACAATGCCTAATAAACTTACATATACAAAACTATTTCTCAAAGAACAAGGCAAAAGTTATAACGATATAAGTGTAAAAGAATTTATGCCTATATGGTGGTATAACACTAGAGACAAAGAAGAGGGTGGTTTACGCCTTACAGAAGATGGATTTGATGTAATAAACGAAATAGGCTTACAAACTTATGATATTCCATATCCGAGAGATATGCCCATTACTACCCAAATATTAATATTTCTCGACAAGTTTATTGATTGTCCTTATTACCTAACAAATAGAAGTATTACGGTCACTAATGAAAAGAAAGCAGTAGAACTAGGACTTTTCAGTGGTGATTTACGTAAATATGGTTTAACAAAAGCAATGAATCGTGCAAAAAAAGGTTGACCTTTGTGTTTTTTATGTTATATTAAGTTATAGGCACTGATAAACATAGAAGGAATACAAAATGGAAGTAGTTACACGCACCGTAACGCCTAACAAGGCAAAAAATGCTATTCGACTAGCAATGAAAAAGAAACGTCCAATTTTCTTGTGGGGGCCACCAGGTATTGGTAAATCAGAAATTGTTGAGCAAATTACAGATAGTTTGCCTAACAGTCATCTTATTGACATTCGTTTGAGTCTTTGGGAACCAACAGACATTAAAGGTATTCCATATTTTGACTCTAACATTGGCAAAATGGTTTGGGGTTCTCCTTCAGAACTTCCAGACGAAGAGTTTGCAAGTCAATATGATAATATTGTTGTGTTCTTTGACGAAATGAACTCATCTGCACCTGCTGTGCAAGCGGCAGCATATCAGTTGATTCTTAATCGTCGAGTAGGACAATACAAATTGCCCGACAATGTAATTATTGTTGCGGCAGGTAACCGCGAAGCTGACAAAGGTGTTACTTACCGGATGCCAGCACCACTTGCTAATCGCTTTATCCATTTGGAAATGGCTGTCGATTTTGGTGATTGGTTTCAGTGGGCGGTTGACGCTAAAATCAATAAAGACGTAGTAGGTTATCTTAACTTTGCTAAAAAAGATCTTTATGATTTTGACCCTAGATCTCCAAGTCGCTCATTTGCTACTCCACGTTCGTGGACTTTTGTAAGTGAATTGCTTGAAGAAGATGCTGACGAAACTACAATAACCGATTTGGTTGCTGGTGCAGTCGGCGAAGGTCTTGCTGTAAAATTTATGGCGCATCGAAAAATAGCCGCAGATATGCCTAACCCAACAGATATTCTTGCAGGTAAGGTTAAAGAGATGAGCACCAAAGAAATCAGTGCCATGTATTCCTTGACGGTGTCTCTCTGCTACGAGCTAAAAGAAGCAAGTGATAAAAACGATAAAAAGTTTGACTCTAAAGTTAACAACTTTTTACGTTTTGCAATGGATAACTTTGACACTGAATTAGTTGTTATGGGTATCAAACTTGCTCTTACACAATACTCATTGCCAATCGATCCTGATGCAGTTGAGTGTTTTGATGAGTTCCATGATCGTTACGGCAAATACATCAAAGCCGCACAATCGGCATAAGATGACTACAAATGGGCGGCTGTCTGTCGCCCATTTTTTTCTTTTTTAGGTTGACAATGTTTGTAAATAATGCTATAACATATATAGGCACTGAGAAAAAGAGGAATAACATGTTAGATTTTGTACCATATTACGTTGCAATGCAAATGTCTGCAAAACAACAACAAACAAAACTAAAAAACTGGCAACCCGATCCTGACATTACTGAAGATGCATTAGAAGAAATGCGTAAAGATGTTTTGGATCGTATTATTGTTGCACGAGTAGGTTTGTTACTAAGACATCCATTCTTTGGTAACATGGCAACAAGACTTAAAATTATTGCTGCCGATGAATGGTGCATGACTGCCGCTACAGACGGACGTAACTTGTATTTCAATACACAATTTTTCAATGCTATGAATAACAAAGAAATAGAATTTGTTATTGCACACGAAATTTTACACTGTGTATTTGATCACTTAGGACGTAGAGAAGATCGACATCCTATGCTTTACAATATTTCAGCAGATTACATTGTTAACAATCTTTTGGTTGATCAACGTATTGGTGAAAAACCAAGTATTGTTGATTGCTTCCAAGACTTTAAGTATCGTGGTTGGACATCAGAAGAAGTTTACGATACTCTTTACAAAGATGCAAAACAACGTGGTAAAGAATTACAAGAATTACTTGAAGAATTAGACAAAAATGGCGAAATGCTTGACGAGCACCTTGATATGGATGGTGACGGAGAAGAGGGCGAAGAAAAAGAAGGTAAAGGACGCCCAAAATACAGCAAAGCAGAACTAGATCAAATACGTGACGAGATCAAAGAAGCAATGATCCAAAGTGCTCAAAGTGCAGGTGCAGGTAATGTACCAGGCGAAATACAGCGTATGATCAAAGAAATGACCGAGCCTAAAATGAACTGGCGTGAAATACTACGTCAGCAAATTCAAAGCACTATTAAAAGTGATTACACGTTTGCTCGCCCATCACGTAAAGCATGGCATACAGGTGCAATACTTCCAGGTACGCTTTTTGCTGATACAATTGATATTTGTGTAAGCATTGACATGAGCGGATCAATTGGTGATGATCAGGCTGCAATTTTCCTTAGTGAAGTAAAAGGTATTATGGAAGAATTCAAAGATTATAAAGTAAAAATTTGGTGTTTTGACACTAAGGTGTACAACGAAAAAGATTACAGTGCAGATGATGGCGAAGATATTGCAGACTACGAAGTAATAGGCGGTGGTGGTACCGACTTTATGGCCAATTGGATTTATATGAAAAACAACGATATTACACCGAAAAAATTCATTATGTTTACAGATGGGTATGCTTGGGATTCATGGGGCGATCCAGACTACTGTGATACAATTTTTGTTATTCACGGAAATAAAGATCAGTCTATAAACGGTCCTTTTGGTATGACATGCCATTATGAGGAGGCAGCTTGAAACTAAAAGAACCAAACCCATTAGACGTTTTGTTAAAGCGTAGGGTAAAATTTTGTCCTACGCATTTCACTACAACCAATCTCAAAAAAAGATATAATTTAGAAAATGCTATTTGTGATTGGATACACTCGCATCTTAAAGGTAGATATTATTTTGGCCATAATGTAGAGCTAAATGATGATAATACTATAGGAACAGTGTACACAGTTGGATTCGAAAGTGGAAAAGAATTAAGTTATTTTATGTTAGCTTGTCCACATTTGAAATACAATTAACAAAGTCATTATAAGTAATATACAAGGAGTAAAAAAATATGACTGAACAACAAAAACAAGCCGAAGAGCTTACAATTACTGATCTTGCCCTTGCCCGAGCTGTTATCGAAACAGCTACAGATCGTGGCACATTTAAGGCAAATGAGCTTGCACAGGTTGGTGCTTTGTATAATAAACTCGATGCGTTTTTGAAACAAGTCGAAGAACAGGCCAAAGCGGCAAAAGAAGGTCAAGAGGCAGCACAAGCGGCTGCAACAACACCTCCGCCAACTGCGCCTGCAACTGAAAAGGAGGCCGATAATGCCTAGTTATAAACACGTTGGTCGTGTAAAAAATAATAGGCGCAAAGTTATTGTAGCATATAGAGTAGTTCCTGGTGAACCAGATAATTGCTTGGTTGTGCAAACAGAAAATCTTAGTGCAGACGAACACGACACATTAATTAAATTAGTAGAATCCGATGCAGGTCAAACTGCTGACGAATTTGCAGAAGCAATGGCAAGATCTTATCTACCAGATGGTAGAATAATGCTTGCTGCCTTCCATTCCACAGGTAAACTTAACAAAGTTGCAACAAACTTAATTGAAATGACTCCTAATAATGCAACGGTTGTTGGTCTTGACGAATTAAACAAAATGATTGCAGATCAAAAAGGTGTTACTGTTGCAGACTTAGCAGTAAAAGGCCCTGATGGAACAATTCAACCAGTTGATGGATCTAACGACACTCCAGTTGATCCTGTAGCCACATACACAGAAACTCCAGCATCAGATGGAGTAATTACAGACGAACAACTGGCTGCTCAATATCGTAGTCAAGCAGATGCCTTATTCAAAGAAGCAAAGGCACTTCGTGAACAAGCAGAAGAGCTAGTACCAACGAAGAGAAAAACAAGTAAAAAGACTACAGAAAGTGCAACAAGCTAATACTAATTCCGACGAATATTGGGAGGAAATATTTGACTCCATAGATATGGATTTCCTCCCTCTTGAATATATTAATCTTATAATAGTTACATTTAACGATGGCAAAATTTGGGAAATAGATGTAAATCAATCATCAAAAGAAACAAAAAATGTTGATGATGTATTAGATGAATTTTTTCAAGAGTATGAGCAAAAAATTGAAAGTGTAGACTTTAGATTAAATACATCTAAATTAAAAAGAGATGTATCTAAAAGAACCAAAAAGTTCATGAAATTAAATAGATAAGTTTCTCCTTAAAAGTGATAAATATATACAACACTACCGTAGGAGAAATTTATAATGGCATTGCGATTAAGACGCGGAACACAAGCCGAAAGAGATGATGCAGGCTTCATTCCGGATTCTGGTGAACCAGTTTGGACAATTGATACAAAAAGACTTTACATAGGCGACGGTACAACACCGGGTGGTAACTTAATTACAGCGTCAGGCGGTGGTAGTATAACAGGTATTACAGACACAACTACAGGTCCTGTAATTACTTTAGACGATGTTTTAGCAACTTTTAGTGTAGACATTGAAATGTCTACAAATGCTGATATTACAATAGGTTCAACATCACAACTCAACGGTGCTGGTTCTATAAGTATAACAGGTAATGTCACAGGTACAGATTTTAACGGTAATGCTGCTAGTTTTGCAAGTGTAGTAGCAACAGGTGGCCTAAATGGCGACCTAAAAGGTAGTGTTTTTGCAAGCGATAGTGCTTTAATAGTAGATGGAATCAACGGCGATTTATTTGGTACACTAAATGCATCACAAATTGTTGCTTCAAGTAATATTTTAACTATAGATAACGGTGGGGCATCAGCAGAAGTTGGTTTTGAAATAAACGGACAAGAAAATAACGGTGTAGTAACACTTGTTAGAAAAAGCAGTAGTGATTTAGATGGCGATACATCAGTAAAATATGGTCAAATTAACTTTACAAGAAATGACAGCGTAGGTACATTAACCACAGGTGTTATATATGGTAGAGAAGATTCAATTTACATTGGACAAGATAGTGAAGGCGATTTATCAACTGCTACTAAATATGTGGTTTGGAAAAATCAAAAATTAGGTATTGGTATAACATCACCAACAGTTGAATTAGATGTTATAGGTTCTGCATCAATATCAAACTATCTTGCAGCAGGTGCTATAAGTTTAACAGCTAGTACAATTGATACAACAGATAGTAGTACATTGTTAATTACTCCTCCTGTGACAATGAGTAGTGATTTAACAGTAGAAAATAACTTAGTAGTGAGTAACACACTTGTTTGTGACACATTAGAAGTAACAAACTTTACAGCAACAGGAGCAGGAACCCCTGAACTAACATCTGATACAGGATTACTTCTTACAGCAGGCACAAGAGTAGAAGTTACTCAAAGTCCATTCAAACTTGCAAGTTTTACTGACACAGAACGTGATGCTTTATCAGCTGAAAATGGAGATATGATTTACAACACTGACAACAATCGTCCAGAAATGTACGTGAATGGTGCTTGGAAGATTGTTGATACAAGCCCAATAGTATAAGGATAAACAATGTCAGAAAAGTATTATCAATTAGGCACATATAGTGCAGAAGATTACAACAGTATCCACACAGATTTATGTCAAACAACTAGTATATCAAATATACCCGATAGAGCATGTAGTTGTCACGATGATAAAGCACATTCGCCAACTAGAGGAACTTTTTTACTAACTGACGAAGAAGCAGAAGCATTAAAAAATGATTCAAGAGTTAAATTTGTTAACATTGATTACGTAATGTATCCAGAAACATATGCTCCACCACCTGATGAATTACATGCTACACCACAAACTGCAAACTCATTTAATAGATGGAACGGAAGTACTGTTAAACTATATAGAGAACACGAGAACAGCAATACACTTCCAGGAACACCTGGCTCAGAAGACTATAATAGAGGTCCTTGGAGTTTGATTCGTCATGCTGAAAAACTTGATAGATGGGTAGATGAAAGTAGAACTGATAGTTATGTATATCAAGCAGAAGTAACGCAATACGGGGATGGTTCAGATGTTGATGTAATTGTTGCAGACGACGGCGCTGGATGGATAGGCCATCCTGAATTCCAAAATAACTGTGCAGCATCAAAACCAAACGGATATACAGGTGGAAATAAATTACCTGGCAATGGAACATGTGATTTATTAGATCTAGTTTTAGATGCACCTTATTACTTAGATCCTTGGTATTATGATGCAGATCCTGGAGAAAGATTAACAACTCGTTGGGATGGAACTGTTGTTCCTGTTGAGTCTTATGCAAGACTGTGGTGGCAGGATACAGCTTATAGAAGCAACATTTTTAACGCTAAACATCCAACAGCAGGTACTGTAACAACAATTACATCAAGTTACACAAGAGCAAACTGTAATGGTAGTAACACTGCACAACCGCCTACAGTTGGTTTGAGTAGTATTTGCGAACATTCTACACCTTGTTGCGCATTAACATTTGGTAGAACACAAGGTTGGGCATTTAATGCAAACAAATGGGTACATAATTTGTACGGACTTTATGGCACAGACATTGAACGTGGATTTGATATACAAAAAATATTCCACAATGTCAAACCAGTAAATCCAAAATATGATACTCAAGATCCTACTGTGATTTCTAACAGTTGGGGATATCGTTCAAACAAAGGTTCATCCGGTGATTACTATCATTTCCGCACAGACGCACCTGTGCAATATGGTGGCACAGGTAGTGAACCTACATTTATATCTCATATGGGTCTTACAGGTGATTCAGGACGCTGGAAATCGGAAATGAAAACAAACTCCCTTACAACTGCTTTAGATGAATTAATAGATGCAGGTGTAATTTTTGTTTGTGCTGCGGGTAATAGTAACCAAAAACAAGTAAATTGGGATCATGCAGATTTTAATAACTATATTAGTGATATTGCTACAAGAAGTTTAGAAGATTCAAGTTATTCCGAGTTTAGTGTTGCAACTACTGGCACCACAAATAGACGTGGATTTCCACAACAAGGCGGTAAAGAAGCTATAAATGCTGGAACATTTTCTTTTAACGCAACTGCTCCTGGAGGCAGTAGCTACTATAGAATAGTAGGTACAGATAGGACAGGTGCTATAGATTATAATAACGGACCAATCGCTATACGAGTTGGTGATACTATAGAACTGACAAATGATGCAAATTCAAGCCATATAATGTTTATAAAAACATCTAATACTAGTGGTGCAAGCGACCAAGTTGATGGTGCTACAGGACAAGGTGCTTATGACGGTACAACAATAACTTGGACACCAACAACAGCAGGAACATTTTATTACAAGTGTAATAGCCATTCTTCAATGGGTGGCGAAATACAAGTTACAGCACAAGAAACAATATACAAAACTATCAATATTGGTGCTCTCGATGATGAATATGCTACCGGAAATCTAGAGCGCAAAGTAAACTATAGCGACAGAGGTAACGGCATTGATGCATATTTTGCAGCTGATGGCATTTTAGCAGCAAATAAATCATACACTTCAGAAGGACAGTATCCAGATACATATCCTGGATTCACAGCTAACAGTGGTAGTGGTGCAGGAATCCCAGAAGACTGTGGATTTGGAGGCACTAGTGCAGCATGTCCTGTAGGAGCAGGTTTTATTGCAACTTTGATACAATATAATAGAAATTGGACATACGCAGAAGTAAAAGCATATTTCCAAGGACTAGATAACCAGGATGCAAGTGATTTTTATTTTGGCACAGAATCAACAGGACCTAATGATTCAAATTGGAACGACTATAACAGCTTAGAAGGCGGAGATGCTAAAGTCGGCTATCAAAAGCAATCTGCATTTACACAAAGCACATTTCCTAAACGTCCTATTTCAGTTGGCTCTGGAGTTAGAATGAACGGGATTAGATTCACTAGAGGGCAAAGATTCGATAGAGGTTTGTAAATAGGAAATGGTAAAAATTGTATTTTTTACTGTACCAAAAATCTCTCCTGATACACCACCTGCAGGTCCAGCAGTCTTAAAAGCATATCTTCTTAAGAACAATATACAGTCAATTTACTATGACTGGAATAGAGATTTTTTTGATATCTGCGATGATAAAAAGTATTGGGAATTTGGTACAGTTGATGGTAACAAATTACAAGATCAAGAATTTGACCGTTTGTGGCAAAAAAATTGCAAATGGATAGAAAATTACTTTGACCAAAATATACCAAAAAGTTGTGAATTTATAGGCCTTAGTCTTTTCAGTTTTGAAAGTGCATATGCAGCGGAAAAACTTTGTAAATATCTCAAAGATCAATACCCAAACAAAAAAATTGTGTTAGGTGGTCCAGGAAGTAATACTGTTACTAACCTTTTAGAAACAAAAATGGTAGATTACATTATACCAGGAGATGGTGAAGAAGCACTAGTGCATTTGCTACAAGGTATTGAGCATCCTGGTATCAATAATTATTATATAGATACTAAAACTGCAATGGACGATATACCTGTTGGTAATTTTGATGATCTAAAATTAGCAAAATACAAAGGTGGAATATATATTAGAACCAGTAAAGGCTGTGTTCTAAATTGTACGTTTTGTGATGTTAGAAGTTTATGGCCAAAGTATCAGTATCAATCTACAGATAAAACAGTTGAAGATATACGTATTCTTACTAACAAGTATCCTGAAATCAAAGAAATAAAATTTGCTGATAGTTTGCTAAATGGTAGTGTAACAAAGTTTAGAGATTTAATCACACAACTAGCAAATGAAAAATTTCCAGTTTCTTATGAGGCAAAAATAATTATTCGCCCTCCAAAGCATATGCCAGCAAGCGATTATGAATTACTTGCAAAAGCAAACTTCAAAACATTATTACCAGGTGTTGAAAGTGGTAGCGAAAAAGTACGTGAACATATGGGTAAAATATTCTCTAACGATGACTTACTATTTTTTATGGATAATATGCAAAAAAATAATCTACAAGCATTGTTTTTATTCATTATAGGATACATCACAGAAACAGAAAAAGACTTTCAAGAGACTTTAGATTTAATAACATTAATAAACACAAAATATCCTGATGTAGTACCAGCTATAGCTATGGGCGAACAATTATTTGTATTACCAGGCACACAATTATATGATATGGAAGAACACTTTGATGTATTTGATCATACACATTGGGAAATGAATGGTATAACTAAAAATGTAAGAGAGGATAGAAATAGAAGATTAATAGATCATGCTACTGAATTAAATATCACTGCATATGCAAGAAAAGCATCAGAAGGTGATACTGTATTAAAGTTGGCCAGTTAATTTTTTATATATTCCTAACTCTTCAAAGTAAACATCATGCACAGCAATTCTAAACAATAATCTATCTTCGGTAGGTTCTGCTACACCATGAGAAATTTGTGTATTTAATATGGTAAGTGTTTGGTATGTAAGTTCAAACTTCGTATCATTGTTTTCGCACACCACTGGACCTGTATTTTTACTTAAAGGCAATAAGAAAGCAACTTTGCTCATTCCATCAATGTGCATAGGCATACTGCCTCCAGCCTTTGTCAAAAAGAAATCACATCTAAAATCTTTGGTAGGTACGCCAAAATCTTTGAATAATTTCATAATATACTTTTTTAATTTCATGTCATAATTGCTAACATGCTTAATATAATGGTATACCATTTCTCTACCATACATAGTGTCTTGATATTCTTCATGTTCAGCATAAAGTTTATTTGTATCTACCCATTCCATTTGATCCATGTAAGGATCGAAGAATTCTTTATCTCCTTTTACATCAGTTTTGATTACAAAAGGTTCGATTAATGTTGCTTGCATTTCCAATGCTCCCAAAAGTTATTATAATTATTATTGAATTTTACTAATCCAATACTTTGCCAAGATTTTTCGTCTGAAGCATTAGGTGACACTAAAAACGGACCTTGGTTGTATTCCCATTTGTGTGTACTTCTGTCATTTAATGCTTCAATAAATTTACTAAAAAATTTTACAGCTCTCATTTCTCTAGAAATGAATGCTTCGCTATATCCTAATTTAGCAACTAATAATAATTGTTGTTGCACACAATGAAATGTACTTGGACGTAACAGTTCTCTAGTAAATTTAATTCTACTATATGATTTATCATGGTAAAATCTATTCAAAATCCTAATGCTATTTGTAGGATAAAAATCTCTATTGTAAGCAGTAGCAAATCCTACTATCTTATTATTCCTTTTCCAAACACTAGCCACATCAAAATCAGCAAAATCTAAAAACGTATAATTTTTTACTAATCTATGATCATCTTTATAGTATAGCTCTTTGCTAAATTCATTTAGTTCCTGTGTAAGTTCAGGATAATCCTTAGGATAAAAAGAAAAAATATCTGCAGGTCTTGTATCACCTTCATCTGATGCAGGACTAAACAGTAAATTTTTGTTTATTTCTTTTATTGTAAGTAACATAAATCTTCTTGTCCATCTAAACTGATTACTAAGTGTACTCTACCTTCGCTTCCGTTGTTTTCTACCCAATGTGTCATGCCTGTGTTAAGGAACCAAACACTGCCATCAGCGGGCATATGCATTTGATGCACACCTTCTTTATTTTTTACAAACACTAATGCATCATTGTTTGTTATAATAGGTATATGTACACGTATGCTGTATGTTGTATTATAGTCTATATGTGGTTTAATCTTATGTCCAGGCGCCATATAAGCGAATCTAGTGCGTGTTACACGCCCCTTAAAGGTGTCTAGTATATCATTCCAGTATCCGGTACATATATCTTTACGTTTAGAATAGTTTCTTTCGTCTAGTACAGGATCATAAGACACATCATCTTTGTTTGTGCTTTTTCTATATGTGGCCACATTGTTATCTGCATCAATTTGTCTGCTCTTTGTTTCACCTGCAAATTCAGTTAAACTTAGTTGTTTATAAAATTCACTTCCATATATGGCTTGTTCTTTTTCATTAATAAATTTTTTCAAATGATTTAATTTTGTACTGCTGTTATAAAAATCCCCATATGCACTCTTAGGATTACTTGCATTAAGATCATCATATAAAGATATATCTTTGAACTTTTCAAACTCATGCAATATTTTATCCATATCAAATTGATAAGGTAATTTAGAAAAAGGTGGTAATTGTTTTCTATCTAATCTTTTCATAAATGCGCCTGTTTTGTGTACAAGTAAAATCCGTTTTCTATTAAGATTTTATCATTATCATTTCTATCTTTACTAAAAATCCAATCTTTGTATTGTTCTACATTTACAAAATAACGTATGATATTTATATGCATGTTATCTATTAATACAACTTCTGATTTTACATCATTAAGTGCTGCTGGTTTTTCAACATGTTTATAAATTAGTTCTAATGCTTCTTGTTTAGTGTTTACCTCTAAAGGTAATTTTACTAATGAGCTGTATATAATTTCAGACATTTTTGTGTTCCTAAAATACCATCAAATTGAGGTGTAACATCTACAATCTCACAAGAAAACTTTTTCTTAAGCCAATCATCGTTATAAAAAGTTAACATATATTCGGTGTTATCTGCATGAGGTATATTATGCATGTTTTCAATTACATGAATTTGTTTGCCAGTAGTTACTAATACACTCACAGTTTTTTTGTTAAATATTTGTTCTACAAGATCATCTGTATACATATCAAAATATTCAGATCTATGTTGTAAAACTTCTTTTATATTATTTTTGTCTAGGTTAGATAAAAAAGTTGGCAAAACAATATCACAAGTATTAGTTAATTTAGACACTGTATCATAAAATTCTACAAAATCAGTGTGTGTAAAAACACTGTATGCAACTGCAACATCATAATGGTTTAATGTTGGCCACTCCTTATCTGTGTAGTTTACATTATATTGCCAATTGTAATTTTTATAATGTAACCAATTGTGTTCAGGAAAATTTTTATTATTAGATTTTATAATATTTTCATCTATATCTAAACCCGTATAATTTTTATAGTTTCTTTCGCCCAAAAGAAAATTA
>MDTC01224990.1_pt1 | contig 19336 bp, 14 predicted proteins | sample 811181 | NCBI WGS metagenome assembly MDTC01 (sample SAMN05326644, study PRJNA326480) | marine metagenome | isolation source: seawater | place: Pacific Ocean: North | collected 2011
CGATGTTCTTGCCCTTGAATTCAATCTCCAGCGCCTCTCTGTTGTACCGTTTGCCGTGGCAAACCTCACAGGGGACGGTGACATCGGGCAGGAACTGCATCTCGACCGTCTTGACGCCCGCGCCTTCGCACGCCTCGCAGCGGCCACCCTTCACATTGAAGCTGAAGCGACCCTTCTTGTACCCGCGCGCCCGCGCCTCCGGGGTGCCGGCGAACAGCTCCCGGACGAGGTCGAACGCGCCGGTGTAGGTGCCCGGGTTCGACCGCGGGGTGCGCCCGATGGGCTGCTGGGAGATCCGCACCAGCTTGTCGACGTGCTGCACGCCCTCGATCGCGTCACAGCCGTGGGCGGGCCTGGTCTCGCCGGCGAGCGCCCGCTTCAGCGACCGGCGCAGGACCTGGAACACCAGGGTGCTCTTCCCGCTGCCGGACACGCCGGTGACGACCGTGAACGTGCCCAGTGGCACGGACAGATCGACCCCGTGCAGGTTGTGCATGCGCGCGCCGCGCACGACCAGCCGCTCGCCGCTGCCCTCCCGCCGGTTCTCCGGGACCGGAATGTGCAGCTCTCCCCGGAGGTATGGCGCCGTCAGCCCCCGCTTCATGCGCGCGAACCGTCCGGGCGTCGTGCTGGCCACGACGTGCCCGCCCTCCCGACCAGCGCCGGGTCCGACGTCCACGACGTGGTCGGCCGCCCGGATGGTCTCCTCGTCGTGCTCGACCACCAGCACGCTGTTGCCCCGGTCGCGCAGGCGGAACAACGTCTGGAGCAACCGGGCGTTGTCCCTGGGATGCAGGCCGATCGACGGCTCGTCCAGCACGTAGGTCACGCCCTGCAGCGCGCTGCCCACCTGGGCCGCCAGGCGGATCCGCTGCGCCTCCCCACCGGACAGGGTCGCCGCCGATCGGTCGAGGGTCAGGTAGCCGAGCCCGACGTCATCCAGGAAGGCCAGCCGCTCCGCGATCTCGTGCACCAGCTGCTGGCCGACCGAGATCTCCTCCTCCCCCACCAGGGTGAGGTCCTCGAAGAAGGCCCGGGCCCGCCGAATGTCGAGCCGGACGTACTCGGGCAGGCTGCGGCCACGGAAGGTGACGTTGCGCGCCACCGCGTTCAGCCGGGCGCCCTCGCAGTCAGGACAGGTGTGCCGTGAGCGGAAGGGCTGCAGCCCCTTGTGATGGGTGTAGCGCCAGACCTCCTCGACCACCGGGAGCAGGCCCATCCACCGGCGCTCACGCTCGTCCACGCGCCCGCTGGCCCGCACGGTGCGCGTCTTGTACGTCAGCCCCGCGTCCCCGAGCAGCAGCCGCTCCAGGGGCTCCCGCGTCCACTCCGCGAGCGGCTTCGACCACACTCCGCCCAGCGCCTTGGTGACGTGCTTCAGGACGTCCACGTCCACGTGGCTGAAGGGCACCTTGCCGTCGTCGTTGAGCGCCTTGAAGGCGCCGGGCAGGCGCTCCTCGACGTCCACCAGCAGGTCGACCTCGAAGTCTTCCAGCACCCCCAGGCCGTTGCAGGTCTGGCAGGCCCCCTGGGGCGCATTGAAGCTGAACAACCTGGGTTCCAGCTCCGGAATCGACGCCTCTGGGTGGTCCACGCACGCGCGCTGGGTGGCGTAGGTGCGCTCGTCCCAGCCCTCCTCCGTCTGCAGGAGCACGACGACGACCCCGCCCGACACGGCGAGCGCGGCCTCCACCGCCTCCGCGAGCCGCGGCCGATCCGCCAGGCTGGGCTTGAGCCGGTCGACCACCACCTCGATGGTGTGCTTCTCGTACCGGGCGAGGGTGATCTCCTCGTCCAGGGCGCGGATCTCGCCATCGATCCGGGCGCGGGCCCAGCCGTCCGTGCGCAGGGCGTCGAGCTCCTTGCGGTACTCGCCCTTGCGGTCCTGGACCACCGGCCCGAGCACCTGGATCCGCCGACCGCTCCCCTCCTCGAGGACCGCGTCGACGACGTGCTCCAGGGTGAGCTGGCTGACCTCCTTGCCGCAGATCGGGCAGTGGGGGGCGCCGAGCCGGGCCAGGAGCAGCCGCAGGTGGTCGAGGATCTCGGTGACCGTGCCCACCGTGCTGCGCGGGTTGCGGTTCACCGTCTTCTGGTCGATCGAGATGGTGGGGCTGATCCCCTCCACCGCGTCCACCGCCGGCCGCTCCATCTGCCCGAGGAACTGGCGGGCGTAGGACGAGAGGCTCTCGACGAAGCGGCGCTGGCCCTCCTTGTAGAGGGTGTCGAACGCGAGCGAGGACTTGCCCGATCCGGAGACGCCGGTGAACACGACCAACGCGTTGCGCGGCACGTCGACGTCGACACCGCGCAGGTTGTGCACCCGGGCGCCGCGCACGGTGATGTGGGAGGGCTCGCTCATCGGTGGACTACCTGCCCCGCGCGAGTCACCGCGCAAGGACGGCTAGACTACACACTGGACAGATGTTCAGCAAGCCCGGGACGTCCGGACGCCTCGTTATTCGCGCGACTCGGGGACGGCGCGGAGCTCGGCGATTCGGACCGTGGCCTCGACGAAGTCGTCCTCGACGGGGATCTCGATGCCGTCGAGCCAGCGGTTGTACATCTCCTCCTGCATCTCCTCGTCCATCTCGGCGGTCTGCTCACCGAAGGTCTTCGTAGCCATGAACACGCCCTCGGGCGGGTCCTCGCCAGCCTTCTCGGCGGCCTCGACCTCCTCCTCGGGCGGGTTCAGGGTGCCGACCATGGTGGAGGAGTTGGCCTGCAGCTCGCCCTCGATCTCGAACTCCTGCCGCGAGAGCTCGACGCCCTTGCTGTCCTTGATGACGAAGGACAGGACGATGTTCTCCATGTCGTAGTCCGAGGTGTTCTCGAGCATGACCTGGAAGACGGCGGTGGGCTCGTCCTCGGTGCCCAGCCAGGACGCGTTGGAGACCTTCGCGTACTGGTCGGGGTTGTAGAGCGGGTCCAGCTTGGCGCGGATCTTGTCGTCGCCCATCTGGTAGACGGCGAGGGTGTCGTCCACGAGGACCCAGCCCTCCTGACCGGCCTTGTTCTTGACGCGGTAGTAGTCGCCGCGCTTGGCCAGCAGGTCCAGCTTCTCGTCCTTGGCCAGGTTGCTCACCGCCGACGCGCCGGCCTCGGGCTGGGAGAGCAGGGGCTGCGCCTTGAGGGACACGACCTCGGAGTAGGCGAGCGCGCCGCCCTCGCCGAGAAGGCGCTCCTCCCCGGTGGGCAGCTGCTGGAAGAAGTAGACCATGCCGCCGAGGCCGCCGACGAGCATGATGCCGAAGATCCCGTACAGCACGGCCTTCATGGCCCCGCCGCCGCCCTTGCGGAACTCGATGTCGTCGTCGTCCGCCAGCGAGCTCCTCACCATGCCCTTGAGCTCGGGGATCTCGACGGCGTAGAGCCAGTCGGCAGCACCCTCGGGCTGGATCAGATCTCCTGCGTCGAGGTCACCCCGCTGTGCGAGCGCCTTGAGGTCACCGAGACCCCCGACACTGAACTGACTGTCACCCCGGTTGACCAGCCACTGACCCATGATCGACTCCTAGACGCGGTCTCGGACCGCGGATCCACCCTGCCTGAAGCTCGGTTGTACCTTGAGCGGGATCCGCGTGACAACCCTCGCCTCCGCCATCACGTCGGTGTTGACGCGATTCGTACACCGAAGGCGGAGAGCCGCCGCGCGACGCTACCAGCGGAGGTTGACCCAGCGGCTGGTCGACAGCCCGGTGTAGGGCGCGCCCCAGCCATCCGGGTAGTGGTCGCAGAACTGGGTCGTTCCACCGCAGAACCCTGCTGCAAAGCCGATGGTCAGCGTGCGTTCCACCAGCCCGAAGTCCTCGAGCGGCACGTCGAACTGCACCGTGCGCGCGTCGATCTGGGTGACCGTGAAGCTCCCGAGCGGGGTGAACCCACCACGGTAGCCCCGCATGGTGCCCGACGTGCCCGCCGCGACGAGGTTGTAGTAGACGTAGTCGGCGCTGGGGCTGGTGGACCAGGCCTCGATGAACAGGCCCGACATGCCGCCGAAGTCCTCGTACGAGGTCAGCTGGATCTGCAGGGTCTCCCCGTCGCTGCGGTAGCGCCCGTTCTGGAAGTCGAACCGGTAGCCGTCGCGCTCGTCGCCGGCCTTGTCGTCCAGCGGGGTGATGCGGATCCAGGGACGCTCGCCGAGCACCAGCTTGAGCGGAGACACGTAGGTCTCCTCGCGATCGGTGCAGCGCACCTCGAAGTCCAGGGTGTCCCCGATCGCACCGGAGGTGACCGTGACGTCGAAGTCCTCATTCGTGGTCGAGCCCGCGCTGACGATGCCGGCGAACACACTGGAGGTATCCACCGTGGCCGACGCCGTGCCGCCGGTCTGGACCATGGTGCAGGTCGTCGCGCCGAAGGTGTTGAGCCCGCCCACGTTGGTCAGCGCGACCTCGAGGGTCGCCGTCTCCGAGGGGTCGATCAGCCCGTCTCCATCGCCCTCGGCGGAGTCGTCGATGAGGACGCCGGTCACCGAGATCAGCGGGTAGGGCACCTGCACGTCGACCGGGACCTCGAACGTCTCGTAGTCGTCCTCGACCGTGGCGATCATGCGGATGGGCAGGGAGCTCTTGCGCTCGGCGGCCACGTCGAATGCGAACGTGGAGCTGATCAGGCTGCCACCGCGCCAGCCCTCGCTGCCGGACAGGGTCTTGGGCCCCGCATCGGTGAGGGTGACCAGCGGATCCGCCGTGGACAGGGTGACGGTCGTGACGCCCGACGTGGACTCGCCCCGGTTCACCAGGTCGAGGACCCAGCTGACGCTGTCGCCCGGGCCGATCGGCGAGGGCGTGGAGGTCTGTCGGCTGAGCGTCGGGTCCGGCGGCCGCGGGAGGAAGTAGACCTCCGGAGCGAAGCCGAAGAAGGCGCCGAGGTCGGTGGAGACGAAGGCCTCGCCGCCCGCGCTGATGGTGAAGTCGGTGACCTCGCCGACGGGGCCGTTCTCGACCCGCACCCACCAGCGGTTGCCGCCGGGAGCCGGGGGCAGCAGGCCCGCATGCTCGGTGATGTCGAGCTCGACGGTGTAGTCGCCGCTGGTCTGCACGTCGGCGAACAGCGGGACCTCGAGGGCGGGGTCTTCGACACTGCCAGCGCCCAGGGTCAGGCGCACGAGCTGGGCGGTGTCGACCTCGTCCAGGGGATCGAGGCGGTAGGAGAACGACAGCAGGCTGGGCTCGCCGATGAGGATCCGGTCGGCGTAGTCGTAGGTGTCGGTCGCCGTGGTCATCGTGACGTCGAGGTCGACCCAGCTGTTGTCCAGCGCGTCCCCCGCCACGGTGAGGGGCACGTCGATGACGACGCTGTCGTTGCCTGGGATGGACGCGACCGGCGCGATGGCGTCGAAGGTGAAGTCACGGTCGGCGCTGACCAGTACCTCGACGTCGGCTGCGGCCACGTTGGTGCGGTTCTCGACGGTCAGGCTCAGGGTGCCGCTGTCGCCCGGGGACAGGGGGTCCGGGGTCCAGGACAGGTCCGTCACCCGCAGGTCGGCGGCGAGGGCGCGCACGCTGACGTCGTCGATCCACCAGATGTCGGCCTGCCGGCCGGTGTAGACCCAGGCCAGGTAGGCGGCGGGCGCACCGCTGTAGGCGGACAGATCGACCGTGTCGGACCGACCCCACGCGCCATCGAGGGGCGCACCGAGGGCGGTCACCAGCTCGTAGTCGCCCTGAGCGGGGTCCGGGGAGCCGGTGGAGATCCACAGCTCATGGGTCGAGAGACCAGGATCATCGCCGAACTCCATCCACGAGACCTGGATGGCGGACATGGAGGTCAGGTCGAGGGGCGGAGAGACCAGCCAGTCCTCGATGTCCTGTTCGACCGTCGAGGGGGTGCGACGGTGGAAGACGCTCTTGGAACCGCTGTTTCCGCGGCCATTCGTGATGACCCACTCGTACCCGCCGAACTCCTGGGTGTACTCGTCCCAGGCGATCTCGCGGAGCATGTCGTTGGGCACGTCCTCGAAGTCCTGCTCGTAGGGCAGGGTCACGCCGACGCGGCGGACGTCGCTGACGAAGGGCTCGCGGAGGCCGGCGGTGGGCAGGAAGCTGGCCTGGCCGAACGCGTCCTCGCCCTTGAAGTAGACCTCGATGCCCGGTGCGACGACGTCCTCACCGGGGACCTCGGCGATCCAGGTGTCCCCGTCGGGCATCATGGTCACCGGGATCCAGGTACGCGCGCCGATGGTGCGGTAGTAGCCGATGACCCGGTCCACGCCGTCGTCATCGGTGGCGGTCACCGTCAGCGGCAGGGCGGTGCCCTCGACGAGCACGTCGGTGGGCTGGTCGGTCCAGACCATGTCCGGTCCGGTCGGCGCATCGGGGGTGTCGGTATCGGTTGGGGTGCCGCCGTCACACGCAGCCAGTCCACCACCGAGCACGAGCGCCGAGGCGAGGAGCCAGGTTGCGCGGGTCATCCCTCACCTCCGACGTCATCGCAGCGCGCGGCCGGGGGCTGGATCAGCGCCCCCTGCCAGCTGGTGGCGCCGGGGGGCGGCAGCGCGCCATCCCAGCTCGGGGGCAGGGCGCCCTCGGCAGGAGGCGGTGCGGACTGCTCGGAGCCCATGGACGCGTCCTCGTAGAGCCAGCAGTAGGTCAGGCACTGGAAGGACACGATGGCACCGGTGCTGTCGGCGAAGGGGTAGCACTGGAAGCCGCTCGGGCACTCCTTGCCACCGCTGCAGTCGACCGTGCAGTAGTTGTTCCAGCACTCGTTGGAGCCGTTCTCGTCCCCGCCGTTGCAGTCGTTGGCGACGTTCCACGGGTCGCAGGGTCGGCAGTAGACGCCGCCGGCCTCGTAGCAGTCCCCCGTTCCGACGTTGCAGAACTCCTTGTACCCGCAGTCGATGTGGGTGTCGGTGCAGCGCTGATCCTCGCACTCGGCCAGCTCGAGGTTGCAGGCGCTGCCCGGGTAGCAGTCGTTGTCGTTGTCGCAGCCGGCGGCGCACAGGCCGCCCGCGCCGCAGACGTGCTCCATCGGGCAGTCGAGGTTCGACTGGCAGGTCTCCTTGATGCACTGGCCGTCGATGCAGATCTCACCGAAGCCGGTACACGGCAGCTCCTCGGTGCACTGGAAGTCGGTGCCGCCGTCACAGGAGGCGAGTCCGAGGGTCAGCCCGACGACGGCCAGGGTCAGCGTGGCGAGGCACGCGCGGAGGAGCCTCACTCCTCACCCCCACCGGTGTCCTGCGTGCTGCTCGTGCCCAGCGGGCGGTAGTTCGCCGTGATGTAGAACTGGGCGGGGGGGATCTGCGACTCGTCGAACACGATCGCGTTCTCCTCGGCATCGAAGGTGAAGTCGACGTCGATCTCCAGCTCGCGCACGAAGCCCTGCTCGTCAGGCTCTTCGTACAGCTCGACCTTGAGGGTCTCGAGGACCGGCCGCTCCTTGAGCGTGAACCGCAGGTCCAGACCGGAGATGTTCAGGCCGAGGTTCTGGACGACGGGCTGGAAGTCCCGGGCGCAGATGGACTCGGACAGACCGCCGGTGCGCGCAGCGAAGTCGATGTAGCGGGAAGCGTAGTAGGCGACGCCATCCTCGGACTCGCAGGACACGTCCAGCGGATCCTGCGTCGGGGTGGTGCCGACCAGCGCGTTGAGGGTGAACCAGCCGTCCTGGCGGAAGGCCCGGTCGCCCTTGAGCTCCTTGAAGAAGCGCTCGTACTCGGGGACCGAGTAGGGGCTGGTGTCGTCCTCGTCGGAGACGATGAGGATGCCCAGCGTCGCGTCCTCGCGGAGCCACGCGTAGTTGTAGTCGGTGTAGTACGGCTCGGTGAAGGTGAGCCGCGCGCCCTCGAGGCCGTGCTCGATGCCGGTGCCCTGGGTGCCCTGGGCGATCATCTCGGCGAAGCGCTCGTTGCTGTCCTCGGTGTCCGGCCTGATGATCGGATCCCGATTCTGCAGGGAGAACCCGGATGGTGCCGCGAGGTCCACCGGGACGCCGCAGTTCTTGTCCGTGTCCGTGGAGCGGCCGATCACCAGCGCCTGGTAGGGGGCGATCTCGTAGCCCTCGGGCAGGGAGACGTTGTTGTTGCCCTCGTCGTAGACGCGCATGCCGCCGATCTGCAGCGTGTCGTCCGTGACGTTGGTCAGCTCGAACCACTCGCAGGTGCTGTCAGGCCCCTTCGCATCGACCATCATCTCGGTGATGACGAGGTCGCGGAAGCGCGCAGCGCGCGGTCCGTCGTCCGACACGATCTCGGGCGGGGTGGTCGCGCCGCCGCCGCAGTCCGGGTTCCACTGGCCGGGCGAGCCCTTGTGGCCCTCGACGTAGTCGGTGGGGGCCGGGCACCAGTTTCCGTAGCTCAGGTTGGAGTTCGGATGGTACTTGTCGGGCGCCAGCTGCAGGGCCGTGCCCTCCTCGAACTCCCACTCGAGGTCATACTCGACCCGGTCGAGCTCGCCGGTGTCGACGCCGCGGATGATGATCTCGTCATCGCCGCCCAGGAGCAGGCCCCGGAAGCGCTCCGACTCGACGTCGGTGGTGGTGACGGCGATCTGCCAGTCGACCTCGGCCGTGGCGAACGTGTCGATCAGGGTGTCGAAGTTGTTCGCGACGTTGTTCTGCTCCTCGACCATCGAGCAGGAGTTGTCGATGACGACGAGCAGGTCGAGCTGGTTGCGGCGGTTCTGCTGGAAGACGTCCGTGACGTAGATGTCCCGGAAGCCACGGTCGCTGCAGCCGGCGAGCGCCGCACCGGTGACCCCGACGAGCACGAGCAGGGCGGGAGCGGAGGAGAGGACTCGGGACATGCTCACTCCTGAACGCCGGGGTCGGTGATGACCTGGGACACTCCGAGCTCTCCGACGAGCAGCTCGAGCATCGGGTCGACGACGGCGGGGTTCTGGGCGTCGAGGTGGAAGGAGGAGAAGACCAGGCGACCCTGGAACTCGCCGCCCGTGTCGATGGTGACCAGCAGCGGCGCCCGCTCGATGGTCTGGGTGCCCTCACCGCTGGCGTCCCGGTAGGTGATGGTGCCCTCGATCCAGACCTTCACGCGGTCATCGCTGGTGTCGATGCCCTCCATGACCGCCCAGTTCGAGAAGTTGAAGTCGACCGCCAGGTTGCCTGCTTCGTCGAGCTCCAGCTTCTGCCGGAGCTCCTCGTCCACGACGTAGCCCTGGACCCGACCGATGTCGCCGCGCTGGGCATCGTCGAGGACGGCCTCGTCGCCGAGGAAGTCGATGGAGCCGGGGAAGGCGCGGTTGACGAGGTCGTAGGACCAGTCGGTCACCACCAGGGTGCCGCCGCCGCGCACGTACGCGAGGGCGTTCTCGACCGCGACAGCGTCGCTGATGATCTGATCGTCGGGGGCGAGGCCGGTGTAGATGTGATCCCCGAACCCGCGCGACCCCGACGAGAGGAAGACCGCGCCGTGGTTGATCAGCTCCTGGTTGCGCTCGGAGGTGAACAACCCCTCGACCGAGAGCTGCGGCGGGGCGAAGTCGTCCGGATCCTCGACCCACGTCGCCGTGGAGATGATGCCGTCGTAGCGGACGGTGTCGATCTCCTGGCGGTTGAACGTCTCCTGGATGTTGTCGAAGTCTCCGATGACGACCGCGATGGTGCCGTCGATGCGCCTCGTGAAGCCCTGGTCGTTGCAGCCCGCAGCTGCCAACGAGGCCAGCGCGACTCCCCCGACAAGCAGGGTGATGCGCGGGGTCCTGATCATGGCGTCTCCTTCGTCCGTGCCCACGTGGCGGTGCCCTCCGACCGACCTGGTCAGATGCGGTCTACTCGAGGGTCAGGCTCGCACCCGTGGACAGGGCGGAGTCGGACTTGTTGCTCTGGATCGAGGAGAACGGGAAGCCGAAGTAGGGCCCCTCGATGTAGCTGGTCGCGCTGAAGCTCACCGGGGTGGCCTGCAGCTGGGTCAGCTCTCCCGGAGCGTAGGTGTGCTCTCCGTCGTCCCAGGGGATCGAGCCGGCGAAGCCGCCCTCACCCGTGGCGACCAGCACGCCGCTGATCTGGGTGCTGAAGATCGCGTTCGGGTAGGTCTGGGCCGGGGTCCAGGTGTACTCGAAGGGCTCTTCGCGATTGTGCACGTAGTCCCGGCAGATCTCGGGGGACAGGATGTAGTAGTCGGCCGGCACGGTGGGCTGCACGCCGGGCAGGATCACCTCGGGGATGCCGCCCTCGACGCCCTGAGTGTGCAGGTCGTACATCTTGTTGAAGCGGTAGTCGTCCAGGGTCAGGTCGATGCCGCGGTAGACGATCTGACCGGTGCTGGCGATGACGTCCTTCTCGAGGGTGACGACGTTCTCGTCGCTCTCGAACCAGACGTAGTCACCCGCGTCGACGGTCTCGGGGTTCGGGCAGTCCTCGGGCTGACGCTCGGGCGGCACCGGGAACACACCGTTGATGTCGTAGGGCATGGGGCCCTGGCCCGGAGGCGGCGGGCTGCCGCACGGCGGGTCCAGCGGGATGACGAACGCGGCGAACGCGCTCACCTGCTCCTGCAGGTCGCACGAGCCGTTGTCGATCTGGCGGCCCACGTCGAAGCCGAGGCTGATGGCCACGTTGTCCAGGCTGGGCGGCGCGTCGAGCACGCTGAACGCGTCCGGCAGCAGCACGGACTCGTCGCCGTTCGTGATGTAGACGTCGCGGGTGCCGATGACGGCGGCGTTGGACACGGTCAGGCGACCGGCCATGTTCTCGCCGTCCAGGTACTGGGTCGTCGTGACCTGCACGTCCGGGTTGTTGCCGCCGTCGTCCCAGAACTCGATCCGGGTGCCGGCGGCCCAGTCGGTGTCGAGGCAGCGGACGGTGAAGGCGATGGTGTCGCCCTGGTAGCCCTGGTCGGGCTCGAACTCGCAGGCGATGAGCGCGCGGTCGACGGTGAAGCCTTCGTACAGGCCGACGACCTGGGGCCCGTTCTCGACCAGCACGTCGCGGGGGCCGGGGCGCGCGTCGGGGCGGATGGACAGGGTGGCCATCGCCAGGGTCGGCGAGAGCACCCGGAACTCCATGACGTCGATGCCCTTGCCGAAGTTCGCCCACGTCTGCCCGTTCTCCCACTCGACGCCGCGGCCCGCGATGGCGACGTCCAGCACCTCGCCCATCTTGCCGTTGCCAGGGTCGACCGTGGCGATGGACTCGTTGATGACCTCGAAGACGTCCCGCAGCTCGAACTCGGTGCCGTCGATGGTGATGACCGCGTCCCGAGAGCCGAGCTCGGCATCCGGGTCGACGATGATGTCCGCGTAGGCGCCGAAGCCGTCCTCGACCGTCACCCGCTCCACCGTGATGCCGTCGCCCAGGGACAGGTCGGTCGCGCCGAAGACGAACCGGGCTCGGGTCGCGATCATGTCGACCGTGAGCGCCTGGCCTCGACCCGCCGAGTTGGGGGCGATGGACAGGCTCAGGGGTGCGCGCTCATCCGCGGTGTCCGTACCGGGATCTTCCGGCTGGCACGCACCGAGTGCGAGGGGGATGGCGAGCGCGAGCGGGACAGCAAAGGCGAAGGGGCGGGTCATGGGACCTCCAGCCAGGCATATACGGGCACGGAGAATAGCGGTCGAGCGGGCATCCCCGCAAGGAGGACGACACACCGCCGAGCGTGCTGGCTCGTCGGATCCGCTCTTGCGTCGACGTACCCTTGAGTGTGCCGATACAGCGCGAGTCATCAAGTCCTTTCTCACGTTCTCGGAGTGCGGCGCACCGGTGGCGCGTTCACGGGGTCTCGCAGGGAGGTTCGACGTGGCAGCCAGGATCCTGACGACCGTGATGCTGCTCGGCCTCGCGGGATGCGCGCGCGCGAAGGCTCCAGCGGCCGCGCCGACCACCGCGGAGGAGGCGATCCGTCGGATGTCGAGGGCGAGACCGTCTGGCCCTTCGTCTTCCGGAAGCGCTAGCGGTGATGCTTCGGGTTCGGGTGCGTGATCTGCGCCAGCTTCACCAGCGGCTCGTCCGTGGGGCAGACGTCCGCCTCCTTCTTCGCGCAGGCCCCGCAGGACACGACCTCATCGCCGTCCCCGTTGCGGATGGATTCCCCGCCGCACGAGCCCCGCAGGGCGCGGTTGGAGAAGATCACCCCGAAGGCCATGAGCGTCATGGCCACGGCGAAGAAGCCGAGCGTGATCAGGATCTCCATGGAGCCTCCAAGAGCGATCCGTAACCGGAGCCGCGCAGGTCTGCAGGATGCCGCGCGCGACCGCGGGTGACTCTCGGCTCAGCCGCCGGCGGCGTGAGCCTCGATCATGTCGAAGGCCTCGGAGTCCCCCTCCTTGCCGGTCCAGCACTTCAGCATCTCCATCCGCGGCGACACCAGACACTTTCCGGGCAGGGCGCTGCCGTCGTAGGGAGTCAGCGACACCGTGTCGACCTTCGGATCCGCCAGGATCGGGCCCTCGGTGGACACGGCCTGCTGGTAGGCCACGACACTGTCCGAGGTGGGCGTGCCACCACGAGCGTTCTGGAAGAGGATGACCAGGTAGTCGGCGGGCACGTCGGAGCGGGAGCGGAAGGACTCGAGCATCGCGTCGTGGCCGTTCACCTCGGCCTTGCAGACCCCGCACCACTCGGCCGTGAAGAAGAGGATGTGGTAGCTGCCGGCGAAGTCCCACAGGTCCACGTCCTCGTGGCACGCGTCGGCGAGGCCGATGTTGGCGATGGTGTCGCCCTCGGAAGAGCCCACGCCGGTGAGGTCCCCCGGGTCGTCGTGACGCCAGCCGCAGGCGTAGCAGACCTCGTTCTTGTCCGCGGGGTCGGAGCCGCACTCCAGCTCCTCTCCGTCGTCGAAGCCGTCGCCGTCGGAGTCCGCGATCTCCGGGTTGAGGTAGAGCTCCCACTCTTCGCACTCGGAGAGGCCGTCGCCATCGACATCAGCGACCGAGTCACACTCGAAGCCACCGCCACAGGACACGAGGAGCAGCACGGACATCAGCGCACGCATGGGACCTCCCGGGAGCACAGCACCCGCCCCCTGGGCGGCTGGGGGCCAGAGCGTGACCACCGTCACGGAGATTTCTTGCGGATCCTGTCGGAGACCACCTCGACGTGGCGATCCATGCCCCCGGTCGTGCGCAGCTGGAACTGGCCCTCGTCGAAGAGCAGCAGCGCCGCCTCGGTGTCGGGGAGAGACTCGATGAGCGCCAGGCCCGCGTCCGGCTCGAGCACCATCAGGGTCGTGGCCAGGCCGTCGGCGGTGCGGCAGTCCGGCGCGACCACCGTGGCCGAGGCGACGTGGGTCGTGACCGGGCGTCCCTGCCTGGGATCCATCGTGTGGACCAGCGTCTTGCCGTCGACCTCGTAGTGGTTGCGGTAGTTGCCCGACGTGGCGACCGCGCCGTTGGTCAGGCTGACGACCAGCGCGAACGCGTCGGGTGCAGCGGCCGGGTCGGGGATGTTCACGCCGACCCGCCACAACGGACGCTGCTGGGCGGGGCCGGACACCCGGACCTCCCCGCCGACCTCGACGAACACCTGCGCCAGCCCGTCGGCCGCGAGTGCGTTGTGGATGCGGTCCACCGCGTGGCCCTTGGCGATCGCCGACAGGTCCAGGGCGGTGCCGCCGACGTCGAGGGTGGCGCCGTCCGGTCCGCGGTCGAGCACGACCTTGCGCCAGCCCACCCGTTCGCGGACCGCCGCGATCTCCTCGTCGCTGGGCAGATCATCGCGGCGCTCGCCGAAGAAGCCCCACAGCTCCATGAGCGGCTGTACGGTGGGGTCGAACGCACCTCCACTCACCTCGGCGAGGTCCATCGCGGCGTCGACCACGAGGGCTGTGTCCTGCGACACCGGGGTCGGTCCCTCGGCGCGACGCGCCCGGGACAGCTCGCTGTCGTCCCGCCAGGTGCTCATGTGCTCGTCGACCTCGGCGAGGACGCGCTTGACGGTCGCGTCCACCCGGGCGGCGTCCCCGGCCCCTTCCGCCTCGACCCAGGACACGTTCCAGGTCGTGCCGAGGGCCTCGCCGTGGGCGCGCTGAATGACGGGCTCGGGAACGGGCCGGGCGCCTGGCTGCGGAGTGCAGGCGGCGAGCAGGAGGGCTGCGGTGAGGTGGCGCATGGGGGTCCCCTTGGAAACGGACGGACCCCGCCAGGCGGTACCTGACGGGGTCTTGCGATGCGGCGTCCGGGTCGATCAGCCGAAGTCGTCGAAGCGGATCATCTCGGGCGGAACGCCCAGATCATCGAGCATCCGCAGGACGGCCGACAGCATCAGGGGCGGACCGCAGATGTAGTACTCGAGATCCTCCGGGGCCTCGTGGTCCTTCAGCTTGAGATCGTAGAGCACCTGGTGGATGAACCCCTTCGGGCCCTCCCAGTTGTCCGCGGGCAGGGCGTCCGAGAGCGCCAGGTGGAAGCTGAAGTTGGGGAACTCGGCCTCGATGGCCTGCAGCTCGTCCCAGTAGAACATCTCCCGCAGGGAGCGGGCGCCGTACCAGTAGGAGACGCGGCGGGTGGTCCGCTCGGTGTGGAAGAGGTGGTAGATGTGGCTGCGCAGCGGCGCCATGCCCGCACCACCGCCGATGTAGACCATCTCGCGGTCGGTGCGGTTGATGTGGAACTCGCCGTAGGGGCCCGAGATGAACACCTTGTCGCCGGGCTTGCGGCCGAAGATGAACGAGCTGCAGATGCCCGGAGGAACATCCATGCCGCGCGGAGGCGTGGCGATGCGGATGTTCAGCATGATGATGTCGCCCTCGGCCGGGTGGTTGGCCATCGAGTAGGCGCGGTAGACGCCGTCCTCGTCGCAGAAGCCGACGTTGTCCCAGACCTTGAACTTGTCCCAGTCCTCCCGGTACTCCTCGCCGATGTCGAACTCGGTGAAGGGCGTGCGATACTTCGGCACGTCGATCTGGATGTACCCACCGGGCTCGAAGTCCATGGTCTCGCCCTCGGGCAGCTTGACCACGAACTCCTTGATGAAGGTGGCGACGTTGTCATTGCTGACGACGGTGCACTCCCACTTCTTGATGCCGAAGATCTCCTCGGGGAGGCGGATCTTCATGTCCTGCTTGACCTTGACCTGGCAGGCGAGCCGCCAGTTCTCCTTGCGCTCGGACAGGTTGATGTGGCCGGTCTCGGTCGGCAGGATGTCGCCGCCGCCGTCGATCACCTGGCACTTGCACATCGCGCAGGTGCCGCCACCGCCGCAGGCGGACGGGACGAAGATCTTCTCCGCCGCGAGCGCGGAGAGCAGCGTCTGACCCGGGGACACCTTGAGCGCCTTGTCCGGATCCTCGTTGACCGAGATTACGACCTCGCCCTGAGGCACGAGCTGCTGCCGGGCAAGCATCAGGATGAGCACCAGCAGCAGGATGACGCCAGCGAAGACGGCGACGGCGGCTGCGACGGTGAGCACGGGTACCATGTGTTCTCCTCCACCCAACCTGGGACGTGGGTCAATGACCGACCAGCACGTGCCGCAGTCGGCGGCGGGTGATCAGAGCTGGATGCCAGCGAAGGAAAGGAAGGCGATCGCCATCAGGCCGGTCACGAGCATGGTGATGCCCAGTCCCTTGAGGCCTGCGGGGATGTGCGAGTACTTGAGCTTGCTGCGGATGGCGGCCATCGCGATGATCGCCATGGCCCAGCCCATGCCGGAGCTGAAGCCGAAGACCACGGCCTCGCCGAAGTCGTAGCCGCGCTCCTGCATGAAGAGCGAGCTGCCGAGGATGGCGCAGTTGACCGCGATCAGCGGGAGGAAGATGCCGAGCGCGTTGTAGAGCGTCGGGCTGAACCGGTCGATGACCATCTCGACCAGCTGCACCATCGCCGCGATGACCGCGATGAAGGTGATGAAGGACAGGAAGGACAGGTCGACGCCCTCCATGCCCGGGATGAAGCCGAGCGCCCCCTCCTTGAGCAGGAAGTGGTCGATGAGCCAGTTTGCCGGCGTCGTGATGGTCAGGACGAACACGACTGCGGCCCCGAGGCCCAGCGCCGTCTCGACCTTCTTGGACACCGCCAGGAAGGAGCACATCCCGAGGAAGTAGGCGAGCAGGATGTTCTCGACGAACATCGACTTGGCCGCCAGGCTCAGGTAGGACTCGATGAGTTCCATGTGAGTTCTCCGAAATCAGGCTACCAAAGCACTCTATGCCTCGGCGTAGCCCGTCCAGGTGCGCTGGGCCCAGATGATGAGACCGAGGATGATGAAGGCGCCGGGGGCGATGACCATGAGGCCCATGTCGGCGTAGCCGAAGTCATAGACGGCCTGGGGCACCAGCTTGATGCCGAACAGGGCGCCCGAGCCGAGGATCTCGCGGAAGAGGGCGACCAGGCAGAGGATCGCGCCGTAGCCGAGGCCGTTGCCCAGCGCGTCCAGGAAGGACGGCCAGGGCTTGTTGGCCATGGCGAAGGCCTCCGCGCGACCCATGATGATGCAGTTCGTGATGATCAGGCCGACGAAGACGGACAGCTGGACCGCCAGGTCGTACACGAAGGCCTTGAGGACCTGGTCGACCACGATGACCAGCGACGCGATCACCGAGAGCTGCACGATGATGCGGATGCTGCTCGGGATGAAGTTGCGAAGCAGCGAGATGGACACGTTGCTCGCGGCGAGGACCGCGATGACCGCGGCGGTCATGGTCAGGGCCAGGTTGAACTGGACCGTGACCGCGAGCGCCGAGCAGATCCCGAGGACCTGGACCGTGATCGGATTGTTGTCCGACAGCGGGTCGACGACGAAGCCGCGCTCCTTCTTTCCGAAGGAGATGAGCGGCTCGCGCTGTGCCTGGATCTCGGTGGCTGGAGAGCTCATGATCAGCCTTCCTGGATCTTCTTGAGGTAGTTGGCGTACTCGACGTTGATGGCGCGCTCGACCATGGCGTCGACGCCACGGCTGGTGATGGTCGCCCCGGACACGCCGTCGACACAGTGCGCAGCGTCTCCGCCGCAGCTCTTGGACACGTCGATCGGAGCGAGCTTGCCGCCCTCGACGATGCTCTTGCCGACCCACTGCTGCTTGAACGGGGCCTTCGTGATCTCGGCGCCCAGACCCGGGGTCTCCTTCGGAGCGTCGAACGCGACCGACATCACGGTCTTGCCGTCGGGCTCGAGGGCGATGTAGCCGGAGAGCGGGCCCCACAGGCCGTTGCCCTGCAGCTCGATGGCGTAGGCCTCCACGGTGTCGCCGGACTCGGCGACGCGGAGGTAGACCGGGTGCACGGTCGCATCCTCGCCCTTCTTGGTGGCCGCAGCGCGCAGCTCTGCGAGCTTGGCCTTCTTGGCCTCGGGGTCTTCGAGGTCCGCGTGGACCTCCTCGCCCTTGTCGTCGACGAGGATGAGCTTGAGGCGCTTGTCGAAGAGCGCCTGGGTCTCCTTCTTGTCGAGGCTCGGGCGGTTGCCGGCCTCGTCCTTCGCCGGGAGATCGACCGCGTTCAGGATGCTGGTCTGGAACGCGGCCAGCTCGTTGGCTTCCTGCAGCGGACGCAGGCCCATCGAGGCGCCGGCCACGCCGAGCGAGCACACGATACAGACCACTGCTGCAAAGCCGACGATGTAGGTGGTGCTTCCCTTGTCCATCTGCGCCTCCTACTTCGCGGCCGCGGCGGCGGGGGCGCCGACGGGTGCGAGGCGCTTCTTGCGCTTGTTGGCCGTCTGGCGCACCACGACCCAGTCCAGGAGCGGCGCGAAGACGTTCATGAAGAGGATCGCGAGCATCACGCCCTCCGGGTAGGCCGGGTTGACCACGCGGATGAGCACGACGAGCACGCCGATGAAGAAGCCGTACAGCAGCCTGCCCACCGGTGTGATCGCGGAGCTGACCGGGTCGGTCGCCATGAAGACGATGCCGAAGGCGAAGCTGCCGATGACCAGGTGGTACCAGGGCGGCAGGGTGAACAGCGGGTTCACGTCGGCCGCGTCCACGCCGGGCATGCCGCCGCCGACGAGGAAGTAGAACACGCTGGCCATGGTGAGCAGGCCGACGACGCCGCCGAGCATGGTGCGCCAGGAGGCGAGACCGGTGGCGATGAGGAACACCGCACCCAGCAGACACGCGAGCGCGCTGGTCTCACCCATGGAGCCGGGCACGAAGCCGAAGAGCAGGTCGGAGAAGGACCAGCCCTGCGCGGCGAGCAGGTCCAGCGCCCGCGCGCCGTCCGCACCGGAGGAGACCGCCAGCAGCGGGGTCGCGCCCGTGTAGCCGTCGACCAGGGCGTTGACCGGGACGTCGCCGTTGACGGCGTAGGCGCCCAGGTTGGTCAGCGCGGTCCCCGGGGTCGCCGAGCCGGCGGCGTCCCAGATCTTCGCGCCCGAGATCGACGCCGGGTAGGCGAAGAAGACGAAGGCGCGGGCAGTCAGGGCGGGGTTGAGGATGTTCATGCCGACGCCGCCGAACACCTCCTTGCCGATGACGATGCCGAAGGAGATGCCCAGCGCGACCATCCACAGGGGGGTCGTCGGCGGCAGCGTCAGCGGGAAGAGCAGGCTCGAGACGAGGAAGCCCTCGTTGATCTCGTGCTTGCGGACCACGCAGAACAGGCCCTCCCACGCACCACCGACCGCGAAGGTCACGAAGTAGAGCGGGAAGAAGTGCCAGGCACCGCGCAGGATGTAGTCGAGGAAGCCGACCTTTCCGAGGATGCCGCCATCCGCGCCGACCAGGCCCTCATAGAGGTACGCCTGGTAGCCCGTGTTCCACAGCGCCATGAGGATGCAGGGAACAAGCGCGAAGTCGACGAAGATCATCAGCCGCTTGAGGTCCATCGGGTCGCGCACGTGCGCACCCTGATGGGTCTTCTCCCCCGGGGTGAGGAAGAAGGTCTCGGCCCCCTCGAAGAAGGGCCAGAACAGCGCGAGCTTTCCGTCCCCCTCGAAGTTGGGTCGCAGCTTGTCGAAGACGTTCTCTAGCGCCTTCATCTCAGGTCTCCTTCTCGTAGAGGTCGAGGCCCTTCTGGAGCAGCACGTCGAACTCGATCTTGGAGGGACAGATGTAGGTGCACAGCGCGGCCTCCTCCTCGGAGAACTCGAGCATGCCCATGCTGATGGACTCCTCGAGGTCACCCGCGGCCAGCGCCTTCATCAGGAACTCGGGCTCGATGTTCGGGGTGACCGTGACCCGGCGGTACTGGCCGACCGGGACCAGCCCGCGGTGTCCGCCGAAGAGGCCGGGACGAAGGTCCTTGTTCTTGCCGCCGGTCCAGCCGGACAGGTAGGCGCGATGCACGCTGTAGCGACCGAACGCAGGGAGCATCCAGGCCAGCAGCTTGCGTGGCACCTCGTCGGGGAGGACGTGCACGGCGCTGGCGAACCAGCCGCCGTAGCGACCGGCATCGATGGTGTCCCCGGTGAGGATGGAGCCGCGGATCCAGCGCATGGAGCCGTCCTTGACGCCTCCGACGATGTCCGCCACCGGCGCGCCGATGACCGTCATCACGAAGCGC
>MDTC01018578.1_pt1 | contig 19332 bp, 14 predicted proteins | sample 811181 | NCBI WGS metagenome assembly MDTC01 (sample SAMN05326644, study PRJNA326480) | marine metagenome | isolation source: seawater | place: Pacific Ocean: North | collected 2011
GCTAATAAAAAAGGTTCTATTATTTTTGATGTCAAATGTTCAAATATTCTTTCAACTCAAATTAAAGAAATGGGTGGTGAGCCCATTATGTCACCCACTGGTCATTTTCACATTAAGAATGCTATCAAAAAGTATAATCCATTACTTGCAGGTGAGATGAGTGGACATATATTCTTTAATGATAAGTGGTATGGCTTTGATGACGGTCATTACTCAGGCGCAAGAATAGTTGAGATGATATCGAAATCAAATATCAGCATTTCTTCGCTTAATAAAAAATTTCCTCAATCCTTTTCAACACCAGAACTTAATATTAGTGTATCTGATGAAAATAAATTTGAAATAATTGATAAATTTTCTTCAGAATGTTCTTTAAATGGAGAAAAAATTACAATCGATGGCTTACGTATTAATTTTAAAAATGGGTGGGGGCTTATAAGGGCTTCAAATACTACTCCAAATTTAGTTTTAAGGTTTGAAGGTGATTCTCATAAAGATTTAGTTATGATTAAAAGAGATTTTTTAGATGAACTTTCTCGCATTTGTCCAAATATTGATATAAATTTAGATTAATTAATGAAGAAGGATAGAAAGAACATTATCTTACAATCTCTTGCAGGCATGCTTGAGGAGAGGAATTTATCGAAAGTCACTACTGCAGCATTAGCTGAAAAATCAAAAATTACAGAAGCAGCGCTTTATAGACATTTTCCAAGTAAAAGATCAATCTATGCAGAATTATTTTCTTATTGTGATAATGCTATTTTTAAAAAATGTAATGAATTAAAGAAAACGGATATTGCACCAAAAGAAAAAGCTAAAAATGCTTTTATGTTTTTCATACTATTTATAGAAAAAAATAAGGGTTTTGCTAGACTCTTATCAAGAGAAGCTTTATCCGTAAATGAGCAAAATGTAAGCGATAGCGTTAATCAATTTTTTGAAAGATTTGAATTGGTCATGAGGCAAATTCTTAAAGAAGAAGAATCTAATTTATTTGCTCAGCCTGGAATTTCAGCTCAACTTATCATTACTACTCTGGAAGGAAGTATAAGTAGATATATTCGATCAAAATTCAAGGAGTCTCCCTCAACATATATCGATAATGTTTGGTTAATGCTTTCAAAAAGTATTTTTAAATCTTAATTTATATTTTCGTCAATAAAAAGCTCAAAATAGAAGTTCTCTTTTTCATCTTTATCAACTTTGCCTGTCGCTTTATTAACTTTCACAAATGATAAGTTTTCTGGAATAGGATCTTGATTAAGATCCAAATCATTTAACTTATATTCCATATAACTTAACCAAATTGGTAAAGCAATGGTAGAACCATATTCGTTTTCGCCTAAAGATGAAAAATCATCAGTTCCCACCCAAACTGTTGTAACTAAATCATTATGAAAACCAGAAAACCATGTACTTATTGAATTATTTGTAGTGCCAGTTTTGCCACCAATATCATCTCTATTCAAGTATGCAGATTTTCTTCCAGCAACACCATTTTTTAGAAATCCTTTGAGAATATCTTTAATCATATAAGAAATTCTCTCATCAATAACTCTCTCGCTGTTTTCAAATGGTTCCAGAATATAGTATGGTTTGCTAATGTTCATCTCTAAAGTGTTAAGCCATGGGAAAGCATTTATTTTAGAATTATCTTTATTTAAGGAATAGTCGTTATGTGAGAAGATTATTTCTCCTGATTTAGTCATTATAGAATCAACAAAATGCATATTTGATATGAAGCCTTTGTTAGCTATAACACTATAACCTCTTACCATTTCGGCTGGAGAAAAATTTCCTGATCCAAGAGCAAGAGAAAGATCATTTGGAAGTCTTGATTCATCAAATCCAAACTTTGATATATATTCATGAGATGACTTAATGCCTATCTCTCTTAAAAGTTTAATTGAAACAATATTTACTGACTTTATCAATGCATCTCGTAATGAAATTGGCCCATAAAATTCCCCAGTATAGTTTTGTGGCCTCCATTCACTCTCAAGATTTTTATCCTCGAATACAATTGGAGCATCGTTTACTAGTGTAGAAACGTTATAACCATTTGCAAGACCAGATGAATAAATGAAAGGTTTAAAGCTTGAACCAGACTGTGGATATGATAATTTGACTCTGTCAAAATTACTGGCATTAAAATTTTTACCCCCAACATATGCAACAATTTCCCCTAAATTTGGGTTGATAGATATAAGTGAAGATTCAGCATTAGGTATTTGATCAATTTTATAAAACTCTTCACTAGCTTTAAGGTAAACAAAATCTCCAAATTTAAGAAAATCGTTAAAACCATTTGGCTTTGGACCAAGCTCATTAATCGATATTTTTTTTCTGGCCCATGAATTTTCATCACTCCAATTTACCTTTTTTAAGTCAAAATTTTGATCGATCACAATTAATTCGTTATCGGAAACTTTTATGACTATGGCTTTTTCATGAGTCTTATAGTATGGGTGCTCGCTAAAGATGTTACTTAATTCGTTAGCAATATTGTCTTTGAAGATATACTCATTGTTAACATATTGATCATCAAAAAGAAATCCTGTTTCTAAATTCTTCAATTTATTTATTTCATCTTTTTTAAATATCTTTTTATAGTTCTTGCTTTCCCTCCAACCGTGTCTTTTATCATATTTAAATAGTTCCTCCAAAACACTATCGTTAGCAATCTTTTGAGATTTTGAGTCTAAAGTAGTAAAAACTGAAAAGCCTTCTTTATATGCACGAAGGCCATATCTTTTAATAACTTCTTGTCTTACTAATTCTGCTAAATGACTTGCATCGACCTCATACAAATTTATATCGTTTGTTACCTTAAGGTCTTTAGAATAAGCCTTGTCATATTCCTCTTGATTTATATATCCTAAAAGTAACATTCTCGACAAGATCCAATTTCTTCTTTGTAGGGTTCTCCTGGGGTTGCTTACGGGATTAACTCTTGATGGTAGTTGAGCAATTGCAGCTATCGTAGCTGACTCGCTGATATCCAAATCTCCAAGATTTTTATTAAAATAAGTGTTAGAAGCTGCTTCAATTCCATAAGATCTGTTACCAAGAAAGATTCTATTTACATATAATTCAAATATTTCTTGTTTTTTTATATTGCTTTCAAGTTCAAGGGCTAGGAAAATCTCTTTAATCTTTCTTGTTAGTGTTCTCTCACTTGTCAATAAATAACCCCTTACAACTTGCATTGTAATTGTACCGCCTCCACCTTGGCATCCTGATTGGCTCAAGCATCTTATGATAGATCTTAATAGGCCTGAGTAACTTACTCCTTGATGATTAAAGAAATTATCATCTTCTGCAGCAAGAAATGCATTTTTAATATGGTCAGGAATATCATGATATTTTGAAGGCCGCCTTTTAATTTCACCAAACTCACCTATGAGAATTTTGTCTTTTGTATAAACTCTTAAAGGCATTTGTAATTCAGATTCATTAACAAGTTTGATTTCTGGAAAAGAAGGTCTCATAAAAAAATATAATGAAAGAATTGAAATAATTGCAAGGCAACAGAGAAAAATACCTGAGAAGAAAGAAATTTGGACAATTTTTCGCATACTATATTTTAAATGTTTAATTTTAGAGAATACATCATTTAGAATTTAAAAAGTGTAATTATTATCTAAGGTGTTAAAATCCACCATATAATTATGAATATCTTTATTGTTGGTCCGATGGGTTCCGGTAAATCTACCGTGGGTAAAATCATATCTAATGAATTATTTCTTAATTTCTTTGATACTGACGATGAAATAGAATCAAGAACTGGAGCTTCTATAGATTGGATTTTTGATCTAGAAGGAGAAGAGGGATTTAGAAAAAGAGAAAGTTTAGTTCTTATAGAGATGGTTGAAAAAAATTCAATAGTATTATCAACCGGTGGTGGTATCATACTTTCGTCAAAAAATAGAGATTTATTGTCATCAAGAGGAACAGTTTTTTACCTGTCAACGCCTATATCAGTTCAAGTTGAAAGAACCGCGAAAGATAAAGATAGGCCATTACTTAAAGATGGAGATCCATTTGAAATACTATCTAAGCTCAATAAAGATAGAAAAAATTTATATGATTCTGTTTCTGATCACACTATTGAAACTGATAATAAATCAAGTCAAGAAGTTGCAGAGGAAATTATTAAATTAGTCAAAGATTTATAATGAGTATAATTTCTACAGGAAAAGGTTTAAATAAGTATGATGTTCATATTTGTGGAAACTCTATCCCAACTTCTCAACTAAATAAGCATCTTGGTTTGAAGAATAAAATTTTAATAGTTACTGATGATGGTATACCAAAAAAACATATTACTAAACTAAAGAAACTGATAAAAAATAAAAATGTAAAAGTCTTTGTTATTGGACAAGGTGAAAAGTCTAAATCATTCAAAACATACCAAAAAATAACTAATGAATTGTTCAAATATAATTTTGACAGATCTGATATTTTGGTAGCTTTTGGTGGAGGTGTAGTTGGAGACATTACAGGTTTTTGTGCTGCAACTTTTTTAAGAGGCATAAAATATATACAAATTCCTACAACCTTATTATCTCAAGTTGACTCATCTGTTGGAGGTAAAACAGCAATTAATGTTCCCCAAGGAAAAAATCTCATTGGTTCCTTCTATAATCCTAACTATGTACTTATTTCAACTTATTTTTTACAAACATTATCAGACGCACAATATAAATCTGGATTGGGTGAAGTAATAAAATATGCTTTCATAAGAAACAAAAAACTAAAAAAGATCATTCAAAATAATGCAAATAAGATAGTTACTAAAAATGAAAATATTCTTAAACTAATTATTTCAGAATCGATCAAGACTAAGTCAAAAATTGTAACTTTGGATGAAAAAGAAAGCGGAATAAGAGCAATATTGAATTTTGGACATACTTTTGGTCATGCTATTGAAGCACATCATAAATACAAAAATATAACCCATGGTGCTGCAATCACTTTAGGGATGATAATTGCCGCAAGGGTATCTTTTTTTGAAGGGCATATACTTAAAAAACAACTTAAAAGCATTATTGAAATAATTGATTCATTAAATTTGAATTCTGATTTTAAAAAATATAAATACTCAGATTTAAAAAAATTTATGTCAGCAGATAAGAAAATTTCCGAGGGGAAACTTAATCTAATATTAATAGATAAAAACTTTAATGCTTTTAAAACTTCAAATTTTAATAATAAAAATATTATTAAGGCTTTAGCTTAAGCGGCGCTAGCTGTAGTTGCTTTTAATAAATCTCTTACATTTGATGCTGCTGGCATTACAAGCCAAAAATTTGGTTCATAGGCATCAAAGTCTTCTAAAATTTCTTTAGCTTTTTGGCTATTAGTATGCTTTATATGATTTAAGATAATCTCTTTAAGATATTTTCTATGAGGTTGCATATCCTCGGTAGTAATTCTCTCTAAATTAACAAGACTTCTATTGCATTTATCAAAGAAAGTTCTATCTTCATCAAGTACATATGCAAAACCTCCTGTCATACCAGCACCAAAATTTGAACCTACAGTACCAAGAATAGTTACTTGTCCCCCAGTCATGTATTCACAACAATGATCACCGGAACCTTCAATTACAGCTTTTGCTCCAGAGTTTCTGACAGCGAACCTCTCTCCAACTGAGCCAGATATAAATATTTCACCGCCTGTAGCGCCATAAAGACAAGTATTTCCAGCTAAAATTGTTTTTTTATTATTTGCTGAATAATCAGAAGAATTCTTAATTATAATTCTTCCCCCATTAATTCCCTTTCCAACATAATCATTTGCGTCGCCGTCTAAAGTTAAATTTAAACCTTTTGCATTCCAACAACCAAAACTTTGTCCAGCTGAACCAATAAAATTAAGATCAATTGAATTTTTAAGTCCGTTCTCGCCAAACTTACTTGCGATATATCCAGATAAATTAGCACCAACTGATCGATCGGTATTTGAAATTTTAAAACTATATGAACCTTTTTTATTTCTAAGAATATCTTTTTTAATCTTCATAAATATCTGTTTTGAAAGATTTGCTTTGTCCCAGGGATCATTTTTTTTAACTTTACAAAAATGTGGTTCTTTGATTTTTTTATCAATATGTAAAACTTTTGATAAATCAATAGATTTCAAATAGTCATCGATTTCAGACAGTTGCATTAAATAATCAGTTTGTCCAATAATATCTTCTAAACTATTCACACCAAGTTCACTAAGGTATTTTCTAACATCATTTGCAATAAAATTAAAATAATTAATCACTTTTTCTTTTTCGCCAACAAAGTGCTGATTAATAAGATCTTTTCTTTGTGTTGCAACTCCAGTAGCACAATTGTTAAGATGGCAAATTCTCAAATATTTACACCCCATTGCTATCATAGGACCCGTACCAAAACCAAATGATTCTGCTCCAAGCATTGCAGCCTTAATTACATCAAGACCAGTTTTCATGCCCCCATCCGCCTGAAGCCTAATCTTATGTCTAAGTCCGCTATCTCTTAAGCTTTGATGAGCTTCAGAAAGACCTAATTCCCATGGAGACCCAGCATATCTTATTGATGTCAATGGACTTGCTCCGGTTCCTCCGTCATGACCAGATATAGTTATAAGATCAGCGTAAGCCTTTGCAACACCAGAGGCAATAGTTCCAACACCAGGTTCAGAAACAAGCTTTACTGATACTAATGCCTTGTTGTTAACTTGCTTTAAATCAAATATTAATTGAGCTAAATCTTCAATAGAATATATATCATGATGAGGCGGAGGCGATATTAAAGTAACTCCGGGTGTTGAATATCTTAGTTTTGCAATTAAATTATCAACTTTACCCCCTGGAAGTTGGCCTCCCTCTCCAGGTTTAGCTCCTTGTGCAATTTTAATCTGCAATACTTCTGCATTAACAAGATAATGAGGCGTTACACCAAATCGGCCTGATGCAATTTGTTTGATCTTCGACATCTTTGTCGTGTTATACCTTTCTTTTGCTTCTCCTCCCTCCCCAGAGTTTGATCTTGAACCCAAACTATTCATAGCCTCTGCTAAAGTTTCGTGTGCTTTAGGAGATAAGGCTCCTAGGCTCATTCCAGCTGAATCAAATCTCTTTAAAATTTGTTTTTTTGATTCAACATTATTTAAATCTGTCTTTTTACCATACTTTATTGATAAAAGATCTCGCAACATTGCAGGAGGTCTTTTGTCTACAAGTTCAGAATATTCTTTATAAACTTCGTCTGATCCAGAAGTAACTGCCTCCTGAAGTTTCTTAACTATTTCAGGATTATATGTATGATATTCTCCGCCATGAACATATTTAAGCAAGCCTCCGACACTAATGTCTGATAAGTTTGATCTTGCATAAGAATCCAGCTTTCTTATTTCCTTATCAAGATCATATAAACTTTTGCCTTGAATTCTTGTAATAGAATTCGTAAAGCATAAGTCCACCAAGTCATCATTAAGTCCCACGATCTCAAATAATTGTGATCCTCTATAACTTGAAATAGTAGAAATACCCATTTTAGAAATTATTTTCAGCAATCCTTTATTTATTCCCTTTCTATATCTTGCACAGTTTCCATGAGGGGTTCCTTTTAATTCATTCCTTTCTGATAAATCGAGGATAGTCTGATAAGCTAATGAAGGATATACTGCTGTTGCGCCAAACCCAATAAGACAAGCTATTTGATGAGTATCTCTTGCTGAAGAGGTTGATATAAGTATATTGGCATCTGACCTTAAACCTAATTTAACTAATTTTTGATGTACAGCACCTACTGCTAATAAAGCATTTATGGGAAGTTTATTTTTTTTTGGAAGCTTTTCAATTAGGTGAATTATTACGTTTCCATCTTTCACCTTTTTTATAACTTTATTTTGAAGGTTTTTAAGTGCATTTGCTAAATTATCTTTCTCTGAATAACAAAGCTCAACTTCAATTGTCTCGAAATGCTTATTTGTGATTATTGATTGGAGTTTCTTAAAAGACAAAACTGGAGAAGTTGTGACAAGTCTTTTTGCATGTTCTGGCGTCTCATCAAACACATTGAGTTCTGGACCATAACAAGTTTCTAGTGACATTACACTCGACTCTCTTAATGAATCTATTGGTGGATTAGTAACTTGAGCAAACTGTTGCCTAAAAAAATCATATATTTGTCTATGCATTTTACTCATGACCGCCAGTGCAGTATCGTCACCCATAGATCCAGTTCCCTCATTCGAATCAGTTGCTAAAGGTTTAATGACAGATGTTCTTTCTTCTTTATGAAGTAAAAATAACTTCGAAGAAATATTTAGGTCATTGCTATTAATTTTCTTTAATCCAGGGCCTTCATATTTATCTAAACTCGACTCGATGTAAACTGTCTTCTCTTTAAGCCATTCTCTATATGGAAATTTAGATTTTAAATCATTGTCAATTTGGTTTTGATTAAGAACTTCACCTGTAAAAGTATTAATCGCAAATATACCCCCTGGTGAAACTCTACCTTTTTCAACAATCTGATCATTTAAAATAGGATTCACTCCAGTCTCAGAGGCTATAGTTATATTATTACTTTTATCAATTTGATATCTTGCAGGCCTGAGTCCATTTCTATCTAACATACAAACTGCCCATTTTCCATCAGTCATCACTATTCCAGCTGGTCCATCCCATGGTTCCATATGCATGGAATTATATTCATGAAAACTTCTAATATCAGGATCTAATAAGTATGAATTTTGCCATGCTGGTGGCATAACCATTCTAATTGCTCTAAAAAGTTTTACTCCACCATTGATTAAGACTTCTATCATATTGTCTAGTGAGGAAGAATCTGAACCAGTCTCATTTACTAGTTGTTTAAATTGATGAATTTTTGGGATTCTTGGACTTTTAAATTTTGAAGATCTTGCTTTTACCCAGTTCCTGTTTCCTCTTATTGCATTGATTTCGCCATTGTGTGCTAACAATCTGAATGGCTGAGCAAGATGCCATCTTGGATGAGTATTTGTAGAGAATCTTTGGTGAAAAACACTTATTGAGGCAGTAAATTTTTTTGACTTTAGATCTAAATAAAAATCTTGAATAGCATCTGGTAGCATTAAGCCTTTATAAACAATAGTTTTTGAAGAAAAGCTGCAAAAATATAATTTTTCATCATTTAGGTATATTTCTTCAATAAACTTTCTAGCTTGAAATAAATTTGTTTCAAATTTATCCTCATAAAAAGTTGAATCAGTAGATTCAATAAATAATTGATAAATTTTTGGTAAGCATTCTGTTGCAATTTCTCCAAGTACGCTTATATCGGTAGGCACTTCTCTTAATGCTTTCAAAGTTAGATTTTCATTTTTAAGAATTTTTTTAATATTGGGAAGAAAATGCTCTAATTTTTCAGTACAAAACATTTGACCAATAGCAAATTCATTTTCTAAATTTATTTTTTGCTCCTCTAAAATAATATTTTTAAAAAATGTTTTATCTAAATCGAGAAGAATTCCACAACCGTCTCCAGTCTTTCCGTCTGAGCCAATTGCACCTCTGTGTGTCATACTCTTTAAAGCATCAATAGATTTTAAAAGAATTTCGTGCGATCTTTCGCCATTTGCATTAGCAATAAGCCCAAATCCACAATTATCTTTAAAATCTTTTTTTGAAACTAATCTTGTCATTATATATAGGGTGCAACTTTAATAAGAATAAGACTATATCATACAATGCTATCTTTTCAAGTAAAAAAGTGTCATACTATGTCATACACTTTTAAAACTATGGCCAATAAAAATAAGCAATATAAAATTGAGAAAGGTCTTTTGTTGTTTACACAACCAAGGTCTCCTTATTTTTATGGGAAAATAAGATTAAAAGGCAAATATCTTACTAAATCATTCTCCCCTATTTCTGATTTTAAATTAGCAAAAGAAAAATTATATCAATGGAAAGAGGAAATTACTGTTGAATCAGATATTCAAGAAAATCATTCACCTGATAGAAAAACATATATTGATGTTGAACAATTAGATAATAATTTTCAGTTTTTAGATGTTGGAAGATTTGATCCTGCAAAAAAATCTGCTAATGAAAGGAAAATAAACTTTGTTGAGATTTATGGAGAATATAATCAGACACAAGCTACAAATCAAGCGCATAGGTGTCTTGATTGTGGAAATCCATATTGCGAATGGAAATGTCCTGTTCATAATTACATTCCAGATTGGCTAAAACTTGTAAATGAAGGAAATATCTTAGAGGCTGCTGATTTATGTCATTCCACTAATAGCCTGCCAGAAGTTTGTGGAAGAGTATGTCCCCAAGATAGATTATGTGAAGGTGCATGTACACTTAATGACGGATTCGGTGCTGTTACAATTGGTTCTATCGAAAAATATATAACTGAAAAAGCATTTGAAATGGGATGGAAGCCAGATCTATCTAATAGAAAATGGACTAATAAAAAGGTTGCAATAGTTGGTTCAGGACCAGCAGGCATAGCATGCGCTGATATCTTAACAAGATCTGGTGTTCGCAGTCATGTGTTTGATAAAAATGAAGAAATTGGTGGATTGCTTACTTATGGTATTCCTGAATTTAAATTAGAAAAATCTGTTGTCAAAAGAAGAAGGAAGGTTCTTGAAGAAATGGGAATTAAGTTTCACCTTGGAAAAGAAGTTGGTAAAGATATTCCATTTAAAAACTTACATGATAAATATGATGCAATATTCCTAGGAATGGGTACCTATACATCTCTCGAGGGAGGCTTTAAAGGTGAAAAACTACCAGGAGTTTATAAAGCAATTGATTATTTAATTTCTAACACCAAAAAATTATTAAATATGAATAATGGGAAATCAGAATTTATAGACTTTAGGGGGAAAAATGTTGTCATTTTAGGTGGTGGTGATACTGCTATGGATTGCAATAGGACAGCTATAAGACAAGGCGCAAAATCAGTTACGTGTCTATATAGAAGAGATGAAACAAACATGCCTGGGTCAAGAAGAGAAGTTAAAAATGCTAAAGAAGAAGGAGTTATTTTTAATTTTAATATTCAACCAATTGATATTCTTGGTAATGACAAGGTCGAAGGAGTCAAAACAGTTCAAACTGAATTAGGGGATCCTGATCAAAATGGAAGAAGAATACCTATTTCAATTCCAGGATCAGAAAAAATTTATAATGCTGATGTAGTTATTGTTGCTTTTGGCTTCAGGGCGAGTCCTGCAGATTGGTTTAAAAAATTTAATATTCAGACAAAAAAAAATGGATTAGTGATTGCAGATGAAAATCAAAAATTTAAATTCCAGACCTCTAATAAAAAGATTTTTTCTGGAGGAGATATGGTAAGGGGTTCAGATTTAGTTGTTACTGCGATATGGGAAGGAAGAGAGGCTGCAAAAAGCATACTAAAATATATCGCATAACATGAATAATAAAAGTTCTATTTTATTAAAAGCATTAAATAAAGAAAACTTACCGACACCTCCAATTTGGTATATGCGACAAGCTGGCAGATACATGCCCGAATATAGACAAGTTAGAAAAAAGTTTAAGAATTTTTTGGATATGTGTAAAAATCCAGAAGTTTGTTGTGAGCTAGCCTTGCAGCCAATAAATGCTTTTAATCTTGATGCAGGAATATTATTTTCTGACATACTTACGATTCCTGATGCTCTTGGATTGGAAGTAAAATTTGAGGAAAATAAAGGCCCAATATTTAATAATCCTATTAAGTCGATAAAAGATATTGAAAATTTAAAACCTTTTTATCCAGAAAGCTTATCTTACGTTTATGAAGCTGTTTCAAATATTAAAAATTCTTTACCTAATAATATTCCGCTCATTGGATTTACTGGGAGTCCTTGGACTTTAGCTGCATATTCTATTGAAGGACGTTCATCAAAAGATTTTAAAAAAACGATTAATTTTATTAAAACACATGAGAAATTCTCCCACATGTTATTAGCTAAATTTTCGGATGCATGTTTTTTATACATAAGAGAACAAGTTAAATCTGGAGCTGATGTCATACAAATTTTTGATTCGTGGGCAAATGTTTTAGATGAAGAAAATTTTTCAAATTTTTCACTTCAATATCTAAAATCTTTAATTTCTGCACTAAAAAACGATACAATAACTAAAGATATTCCAATAATTTTATTTTTAAGAAGTCCAAAGTGTTCAACCTATGAACTCATAAATACATCAACCGATTGCATAAGCCTATATACCGATATGCAAAATTTTCAAATTGACATTGCTTCAGGAAAGGTAGCGATTCAAGGAAATCTTGATCCAAAAACTCTTCTTGAATCAAAAGATATTATCAAAAAGGAATCTTATAAAATTTTAAATAAATTTAGAGATTATCCTGGATATATTTTTAATTTAGGGCATGGGCTAACACCTAACATTAATCCAGATAATGTAAAATTTTTAACAGATATCGTTAGAGAATTCTAACTATCCCATAACCTAATGAGACCTTCTTGAGTGCAAGATGCAACTAAATCACCATTCTCTGAGAAAATAGAACCTCTCGAAAAACCTCTTGCATTTCTTGTAATCGGACTTTCTATACTGTACAAAAACCATCCACTTAAATTTAATTTTCTGTGAAACCACATAGCATGATCTAAACTGGCATTTTGAAGATTCTTTGTTAAAAAATTTACTCCAACAGAATTATTTGCAGCTGCAAGAAGGCCCATATCAGATATATAAAGCAAAAATGCTTGTTGAATAATTTGATCATCTGGAATAAGTTCACCAACCTTTATCCAGGTATTTTTATATGGTGGCATTCTTTTTGGGTTAAAGTAATCTTGTTCTTCAACTGGACGCATTTCAATTTCTTTTTGTTTAATAAACATAGGCATATCATCTTTATTCATATTTAATTTTTTTAATAATGCTTCCCTGAGCTCTATTTCACTTTTTAATGATTGTGGAGCTGGTACATTTGGCATATCAATTTGATGTTCTAGTCCTTTTTCTTTTTTTTGAAAAGATATTGAACAATTAAAAATTACTTCATTATCTTGTATTGCTTTTACTGTTCTAGTCGTAAAACTTTTCCCATCTCTTATACTATCAACAGAAAAAATTATTTGTTTTGTCATGTCACCTGGTCTTAAAAAATAAGAATGGAAAGAATGAGCGAAATGTTGAGTATTAACAGTTTTATATGCAGCAACTAATGATTGTGCCATTACCTGTCCACCAAAAATGCGTTTATAACCTACGTTTTTACCAGACCACAAAAATGTATCTTTTGTAACTTTTTTTAATTTAAAAAGACCAAGAGACTTTTTTAGTAATGAAATATCGCTCATATTAGGTAGCGCTTAGCCCACCATCTATCAGAATTTCTGTTCCGGTTATAAATGAAGATTCATCTGAAGCTAAAAATACTGCAGCATTTGCAATGTCTTTTGGTTCAGCTAATTTTCTAATTGGTATTTGCTGTATAAGCTTTTGTTCAATATTTCTCTCAGGAGCAGCATCAATCATGCTTTGAACCATTGCGGTTCTAGTAAAAACAGGATGAATTGAATTACAACGAACTAAATTAGTTGATTTTGCACAATGTAATGCTATTGATTTTGACAAATGCCTTACTGCGGCCTTAGATGAGTTATATGCAGAAGTATTATGCGACGCAACAATACCGGACATTGATGAAATATTAATTATTGAACCATTACCTGAGTCTCTCATAAGAGGAAGAGCTAACTTGCATCCCAGAAAAACAGAATCTAGATTAACATTATGAACTAATTTCCATGTATCTATATCCATAGATTCAATATCGCCCCCATTACCGATGCCAGCATTATTTACTAATATATTTAAAGCACCAGAGTTCTCTCTAATTTGATCAATAACTTTTTGCCAATCTTCTATATTTGTTACGTCATGAGTAATGCAAGAACATGAAAGCTCTTTAGCTGTTTCATTTAACTGCTCTGCATTAATATCACTTATGTATACTTCAGCACCTTCTGCTATCATGGATTTTGCCATCTCTTTGCCAAGACCTTGTGCTGCGCCACTTATTAGAGCTACTTTATCTTTTAGTCTTGCTGTCATAATGAATATATATTGTAAACTTATCATCTTACATTGTTTGCAAAAAAACTAGAACTTTAAACTTTCAAAAGGTAGGATATGCATCTTTAAAATAATTCTTTAAAAATGAGTAATAAAAAAATAGATCTTTCAAATAAACCAAATTTAAAAGTTAGTGTTGCAGATACATTTCAAATTGATTCAAATCTAACTGTAAAAGCATTTAAAAATAAGACTGATTGGGTTCCTGAAATTGATGAGTCGTATGTATTTGATAAACAGACCACACTTGCAATTTTAGCTGGATTTGAACATAACCGAAGAGTTATGATTCAAGGTTTCCATGGTACCGGAAAGTCAACTCATATAGAACAAATTGCTGCAAGATTAAATTGGCCTTGCGTTCGAATTAATTTAGATAGTCATATAAGCAGAATTGATTTATTGGGAAAGGATGCTATAAAACTTAATGAAGGCAAACAAATAACTGAATTTCAAGAAGGACTTCTTCCTTGGTCTATTCAAAATCCAGTTGCTCTTGTGTTTGATGAATATGATGCAGGGCGTCCCGACGTAATGTTCGTTATTCAAAGAATCCTTGAGGTTGAAGGCAAGTTGACACTTTTAGATCAAAATAAAGTAATTACACCGCATCCGTCATTCAGACTATTTGCAACTACTAATACAGTTGGCCTTGGAGATATGACAGGTTTATATCATGGTACACAGCAAATCAATCAAGGCCAAATGGATAGATGGCATGTTTTATCGACACTTAATTACCTTAATCCCTCCCTGGAATTCAAAGTAGTTAACTCCAAATTAGGCAACCTAAAAGGTGCTAAAAATATAGAGATGATTAAAAATATGATTAAACTTGCTAATTTAACAAGATCAGGCTTTGCCAATGGAGATATTTCTACACTTATGTCGCCAAGGACAGTAATTTCTTGGGGCCAAAACTATAAAATTTTTAAAGATATAATCCGATCTTTTGAATTAACATTTTTAAACAAATGTGATGATATTGAAAAATCAATTGTTAAAGAGTATTTCCAAAGATGTTTTGATATTGATATTGATGAGGATCGAAAAAATTAATAATCATGCCTTTAATTAAAAACAGGGAGCGACTTCAAGAGGCTGCAGTTTCAACGGTTAAAGCAATATCACAAAATAAAAAAATTTCATCAAATACTGGACTTTCTCAAAGACCTCCCAAAAAAAATAACATATTAATACCAGCTGCTCCAAGATCAAAACATGATTTGAATAAATGGAGAGGCGAATCAGATTTTCAAGCATTTTGGCACTTGTTCCATAAATCACTTGAAGAGGTGCAGCTTATTCTTCCTGCCAAAATGATTTTTAATGAATTAGAAATATCTAGAGTTGAAATAATTGGCTCTAAAGAATATAAAGGATGTAAAAAAAATATATCTGCCTTCACAAATGAACGAAGTAGCAACTTAGAAGATCATAAATCACTTAACTTTATTTCATATGGAGCTAATTTATGGTTAAAAGATGCAGCAAACTTTGATTTAAGCGAGGATTCAAAATATGTTTTAAGCAAATTTATTGAAAAATACAAGATTGATGACTCTCTAAATACGTTAAAACAAGATCTCACTTCAAATATAAATAATCAGAAAATTTTTCAAAATTTATCATTAGAATTCCTTAAAAAAATTAATTTATTAAATGAGGTTTATGAAGAAGAACATGAAGAAAATTTAGACGATTCACTAGGAAATTCAGATAACATCGAGGATGAAAAAAATCAAACAAGTGAATTATCTGAGGAAAATGTAGACGTTGATATTATTGATGTTAATCCTCAAATGATCGAAGACACGCAAAACCAAATTGAAGGAATTGATGATTTATCAATACAAGAAGAACTTGAATCATTGAGTTATCCAAAAGACGAATTTAAAAATTTTGTAAAAGATTATTCCATATACACAACAAAATTTGATGAGGTTATTGAGGCTAAAGATCTTGTAACTCTTGATGAGTCGATACGGTTGAGAAATCAACTCGATAATCTAATTAAACCTTATTTACCAACTATAGGAAAACTTGCAAACAGACTTCAAAGATTGCTTTTAGCAAAACAAAATACAGATTGGACTTTTAATCTGGAAGAAGGTGTTTTAGATAATGCTAGACTTAATAGAATTATTACAAATCCAAATTACCCTTTAAGCTTTAAACAAGAATCAGTAAATAATTTTAAGGACACTGTTGTAACACTCTTAATAGATAATTCTGGTTCTATGAGAGGAAGATCAATTAGCTTAGCAGCTATTTGTGGTGACATAATCGGAAGCACTTTGGAAAGATGCCAAGTAAAAACCGAAATATTAGGCTTCACAACAAAACATTGGAAAGGTGGTGATTCAAAAAAAATGTGGATTATAAATGGTAATAGTTCATATCCTGGAAGATTAAATGATATTAGACATATTATTTATAAAAGTGCCGACAATAGTTGGAGAAGATCAAGAAAATATTTTGGTGCAATGCTAAGAGAAGGTCTACTTAAAGAAAATGTGGATGGAGAAGCTTTGGCATGGTCTCATGAAAGGCTGATCAAAAGACCAGAAGAAAGAAAAATACTTATCGTTATTTCAGATGGTGCGCCTGTAGATGATAGTACCTTGTCTGCAAATAGAGAAGATTTTTTAGACAATCATCTAAAAGAAATAATTTCAAAAATAGAAAATGATAGTCCTGTTGAATTGCAAGCAATTGGCATTGGTCATGATGTTACAAAGTACTATAAAAATTCACTTACCATAAACAGGGCTGATGAACTTGGAGAAGTACTATTAGATGAACTAACAAAACTTTTCAACGACTAACAATTATTATAAAATATACGAATTATCAAGAACTAAAAAAAATAAATACTTTACTATGAAGATACGAAGACAAAGCGGTCCTCCTGAGGATTTAATATATTTTGACGAAGATATTAATCTAACTCAAAACCAAGTTGAAGATGTTGTTGAAATATTTAATACTCCCCTTACAGGCTCTTACAATTGGGATTACTCTATTTCAGATAACAGAATTAAGAAATTATATGAATTAGGTAAAGAGCTTAATTGGAATGGGTCAATCGATCTAAATTGGGAATATACACATCCTGCAGATGAGAGAATAGTTGAACCAGATGAAGAATTACCTCATGAAACACTAGAAGCATACGAAAAACTTTCTGAAGAAGAAAAAATTCTATTTGACAGACATTCTACAGCTGAGTTGATGAGTCAATTCTTGCACGGTGAGCAAGGTGCATTATTAGTAGCCTCACAACTTGCCTCATGTGCACCAACATACAATGCAAAGCTTTATGCCGCTTCTCAAACTTTTGACGAGGCTCGTCATGTCGAGGTTTTTAATAGATATCTTCAAGAAAAAATTGGCATACATTATCCTATTAATCCATCTTTAAAATTATTATTAGATAAAATTCTTACTGATGAAAGATGGGATTTAAAGTTCATTGGAATGCAAATAATAATAGAGGGTTTGGCATTAGCAGCTTTTCAAATGTTAAAGTCAATAACCAAGGATCCGCTTCTAAAACAGCTGCTTCATTATGTTGTTCGTGATGAGGCCAGACATGTCACGTTTGGAATTAATTACCTTGAAGAGTTTATTAAGACGCTTTCCCCTGAGGAAATTGAAGAAAGAGCTCAATTTGCCTATGAAGCATGTGTTATTTCTCGTGAAAGATTAATTAATACAAAGGCAGAACAAAGATTTTTGGGGATGTCAGAAGAAGATGCAAGAGCATTTCAAATGGAAACAAAATCATTTGAGATGTTTCGAAATTTTTTATTTTCAAGAGTTATTCCAAATCTTTCAAGAATTGGCTTATTGACAGATAGTGTTAGACCAAAATTTGAAGCTTTGGGATTGTTGGAATACGAACATGCTCCTGACGACTTTGAGTGCGATTGGGCTGAAATGAAAAAGCCATTAGAAAAATTCGGTCAGATACCAACATCTTTATAACACTCGACCCTAAACATTAATCATATTGATTATTAAATTTAAATTGGAGGAATAAAATGTCTAAACATGCAGCACTTGATACATTTGGTAGGTCTGGGAATCCAGTTATAAGATCTTCTGCGTTTAATTCTAGAGCTTCTTCTGATTCAGAGAAAATGACACTGGATGGAGCAGTAAACAAAACAGCGATAATGTTGGCAATTGTAGTTACTACTGCTGCAATTTCATGGAATTTTCCAAATCCATTTATAGTAATGATTTCATACCTTGGAGTATTTACTGCATCTATTGCAAGTATAATTACTTTTGGTTTCTGGATGCCTTTTATTGGATTCATAATAAACCCTAGGCCATATTTGGCTCCCAAAACATGGTTAGTATTTGCAATTGGAGAAGGTTTTTTTATAGGTTTAATTTCATTAACATTTGAATCAATGTTTCCTGGGATAGTCCTTGAAGCAGTATCATTAACATTTTGTGTTGCTGCAACATTACTATTCTTATATAAGTCTGGCATTGTTAAACCAACTCAAAATTTTGTTCTAATGATTTGTTCTGCCATTTTTGGCATATTTTTGTTTTATGTAGGAACTTTTATATACACTTTAGTTACTGGAGTATCTCCAGAAATATTTTCAGGAAGTAGTAATGCTTCAATAGGGTTATCCTTATTTATCGTAGCTATGGCAGCATTTAGCCTTGTTCTTGATTTTGATATTATTGAGCAATCTGCTGAGTATGGTTCTCCAAAATATATGGAATATTTTGGAGCTATGGCTTTGGTAACAACTCTTATTTGGCTTTATATTGAAATTTTAAGACTCTTAGCAAAGTTTAGAAAATAGTGTTCTCTTCAAATCCGTTAATTTTGATTCTTGGGCTAATTGCTTTTGTAATTTTTTTCTATCTACTTAAAATTAGAGCATCTAAAAATCAAATAGAGTCTTTTAAAAATCAAAAAAGAATGAATTGGTCATGGTTATGGTTAAGGTATGGAAATAATAAAAAAGAATCAAATATTATTGAGAGTGAAGCAAAAGAGGTAAATGATAATGAGGAAAAATAAGAAATTGCTTAAAAATTTTATAATATTATCTGCTTTGATATATTCTCAACAAATTATCAGTTCGGATTTATCAAGAGAGCCTCAAATAATTCAACCTGGCGCTCCAGGTAAACCTTCAAAGGTGCTTGATGCTAAAGAAGCTACAAATATTGCTAATACTTCTTAC
>MDTC01191532.1_pt1 | contig 19322 bp, 17 predicted proteins | sample 811181 | NCBI WGS metagenome assembly MDTC01 (sample SAMN05326644, study PRJNA326480) | marine metagenome | isolation source: seawater | place: Pacific Ocean: North | collected 2011
AACAAATAATGGTGTAGTTAACAAGAAATTAATCCTTCAATAAGAAGTAGATTAATTTAAATATTAAGAAGCCCAAGATTTTCTTGGGCTTCTTTTTTTATGTTTTTTATTGTGCAAATGTGTAAATAACACATGTAGAAATGATTTTGAAAAAAATATATCGAATATTTAATCATTTAGTTAATTAACACTTTTACTGTTTGATTATTTACATTTAGTAGATAAATTCCAGTTTTTAGTCTATTAGTTTTAATTTTATGATACTTATTTATTTCTTTTGAATTATACTCAATTCTTCCATTTAAATTATAAAGTGTGATAAATGTTTTTTCATGTGATTTTATAATTATAGAATTTTTTTCATGTGTAATACTGATATCATTTTTTTTAACTAAATCAATATTATCTAAAATTGTTGTGTCGTTTAGTGTTGAGTCACTACTAAAGTATGAAATACCTCCAGATAAATTTCCTAATATAACATCAGGCATATTGTCATTATTTATATCAGAAAGTGTGATTGATGATTTCCCGCCATCCCAAATATATGAAAATGAACTATTTATTTGTTGAAATTGTCCATTTAAGTTATTCTCTATGTCCGTATAATGATAAATTTCACCAGTATAACTACCAATAAATAAGTGATAAATACCGTTGCTATCATATAAAGTTGGTTTACTAAAGCCTGAGCTTATGTACTGCTCATCAACGTCAATTCCTCCCCAATTTTCAATAATAGTATCAAAAATTGCATTTGAAGATGTACCATTATTTGGAAGGTAATTAATTGAACCATCTTGTTCTCCAATGATTAGATCTGTTAGACCATCTCTGTTGACATCTATTAATTGAGGGTGGGCAAACTGACCAATGTCGATTGATTGGAAATTAGCACTAAACAAATTAAAATTTCCTGATCCGTTATTTTTAAATAAATGTAATTTCCCATCAGCATCTCCTAAAACTAAATCTTTATTGTTATCACCATCAATATCTCCAAATGTTGGACTTAAATTTAATGCAGGTAAGTTTAAGGTTGTATTTAAATTTAATGTAGATAGGTTAAGCCAGTCTCTATCAACAAGTGTATACGAAGGGAATGTACTGGTTCCTGTATTTTTTAAAAGAGCTAATGATGATGTAGGATTGTTATTTGGATTATGATATCCGTAGTTGCCAATAATAATATCATCTAAACCATCATTATTGTAATCAAAAAAAACTGGGTATGCAGAATTTCCAAAATCTAGCATATCTGATTGTAAAAAATTTGTTTTTATAAACTCAAAATCTGGTTGGCTATTTTGCCCAATATTTTCATAAAGCCAGCAACTTTCAAAATTTTCAGAATTATTTTCTGTATTAGTAGTTACTATTAAATCTTTGACTCCGTTGTTAAATATATCTACATAAAATGATGCAGGATATACATCAATATTTGCGGGAATAGTATTTGTGAAATTCTGTGGAAATAAAGAATCTACAGAAGTAATTATTGCGTTCTGACTATTCCCACCATTAATTAATAAATTTAAATTATTATAACTTATATCTCCTAATACTAAATCTTTATCGTTATCATTATCTATATCAATTGCTAGTATAGTAGATCCAGCATGTTTTTGTCTTATATTATTATTTGCAATTTGAGGACATTGGCAATTTTGGCAATTTAATATATATGAGTTTAAACCTTCGTAAAAAAGTCCCCAGCAACTTTCAGAAAATTCAAAAATAAGCGAATCACAGTTGTTATATAATTCCATTGAGAGGTTTTTATGATATTCAATAAATCCTCCTAAAATTGAGAATGTAAGTATATCCAAATCCCCATCGTTATCTACGTCAGAAATAGCAGGAATATCTACTGGACTAATATAAATATTTAAAGGAGTTGGTCCTCCGTAATCACTTCTTACTAATGAATCAACTTCAATAAAACTAAGTTCATTAATTGATGTGTTTTTGTAAACAGCCATCCCTGCCGAAGAGTATGTGAAAATATCATTTTTTCCATCGCAATTGTAATCCTCTAATAATACCCAGTCATGTATTTTAGGAAAATTCTCTCTGTAATTAGGAGTATAAATGTAATTATTATTATCAATTATAAATGGCAACAATTTATTTCCTGATTTATCAAAAACTATTATATCTATGTTTCCATCAAGATTTAAATCGACATTTGAAAATTGTGCTGAGTTAATACCTCCTGATAAAGCAGAAGTAAATTGTGTATTATTTTCTGAAAAAATTAAAGTTGTATCTCTATTTATAATCCATTGTGAAGATAATATTTGGCTTGATAAAGTCAGTAATAAAAAAGTAGATACAATTTTTTTCATTTTTTGTAAAAATAGATGATTCTTTGATTATAAACATAATATTTAAAGTATTTATGCTATAATTTTCTTATTTTGTTTTTTTGTTTCATCAGTAATTGTATTATTAGCTTTATAATTTTATATTTGCCGACTCGAAAAAATATGATTAAAAATAAAGATTATGCAAAATAAAAAAACAATCAAAGTTTTTGCTATACTTTTCGCTATAGTATGTCTGTATCAACTTTCATTTACATGGAAAGTAAACCAAATTGAAGATGATGCAGCTATTTATGCTTTAAATGTTAAGAATAATCCAAAAAATATTAAAAAAGCAGAAATCAAGGCAAGTAAGTCTTCATCTGAACAGCAAAGAATTGCTGTCAAGCAGTCTGAACTAAATCAAATTGAAAAGGCTGCTGAAAGATCATATCTTGACTCTATGAATAATGTTAAGGTGTTGGGTCCGTACACTTATTTTGATTGTAAACAGAGAGAGCTTAATCTTGGATTAGATTTAAAAGGGGGAATGAATGTAACATTAGAAGTGAGAGTTGTTGATGTTCTAAGATCTTTAGCTGCTGCAAATAAGAATGATGAAGAGTTTAATAAGGCTATAACTAACGCCTTAAAATTACAGGAAGATAGTCAAGATGATTTTCTTACATTATTTTCTCAAGAGTATGAAAAAATATCTCCTAAAAATGGTTTAGCAAATATATTTTTAACTCAGTTTGACGAAGGTCCAAATAAAATTAATTTACAATCTACAAATGAAGATGTTATTTCTGTACTTAAAATAGAAGTTGATGCTGCAATAGAGCGATCTTTTGAAATTTTAAGAACAAGAATCGATAGATTTGGTGTTACGCAGCCTAATATTCAAAAGCTTGGTGGTGGTCAAATATTAGTTGAACTTCCTGGAATAAAAGATGTTGAAAGAGCAAAAAAACTTCTTCAATCGAGCGCTCAGCTAGAATTTTGGGAAACATATGACTTAGGTAAAATTGGAGGAAGAGATAAATCTATTTTAACAAGCTCATTTGAAAAAGCTAATAACTTTATTGTAAATAGTAATTTAAGTAGTTCAGTAAATAAAAAAGATTCAAGTTTGGTTTCTAAACAACCATTACTTTCAATAATAAAGCAAAATCAATTAAATAAAACATCTCAAGGTCCTGTTATTGGATATGTTGAAGTAAAAGATACTAGTAAGTTAAGAGAGTATTTATCATCTACAAAATCTTTTTTCCCAAATCGATTGTTTTTAACACTTTCTGTTAAGGCATTTAAAAATAAAAAGGATAATTCAGATCCAAAAAATGGATTGTTTGAGTTAATCGCATTAAAGTCCGATATCGATGGAAATCCAGCAATGTTTGGCGATGTAGTTGATGATGCTAAATCTGAAATTTCTGGAAAGTCAGCTGAAATTATTATGGATATGACAGAAACATATCGTCCGAAATGGGCTAGTTTAACAGAAAGAAACAAAGGAAAGTCAATAGCGATTGTTCTTGACGGATTAGTATATTCTCACCCAACCGTTCAAAATAAAATTGAAGGTGGTCGTTCAAACATAACTGGCGATTTCTCTTTGGCTGAAGCTAGAGATTTAGCAAATATTTTAAAAGCTGGAAAATTGCCTGCACCTGCAAAGATTATTAACGAAGAAGTAGTAGGTCCTTCCTTAGGTCAAGAAGCTATTTCTGCAGGAATGAATTCTTTTTTATATGCTTTAATCTTTGTTTTAGTGTATATTGCTTTTTATTATGGAAGAGCAGGTATTGTATCTAATATAGCTTTAGTTGTAAATATTTTCTTCATTTTTGGAGTTTTAGCCTCATTAGGAGCAGTTTTAACTCTACCTGGAATAGCAGGAATAATATTAACTATAGGAATGTCTATTGACGCGAATGTACTTATATATGAAAGAGTTCGTGAGGAAATGACTAATGGTAAGGGGCTAAAACTTGCAATAAGCGATGGGTATAAGAGTGCTTATAGCTCAATTATAGATGCTAACGTAACTACTTTATTGACAGGTATTATCTTATATACTTTTGGATCTGGACCTGTTAAAGGATTTGCTACAACATTAGTTATTGGTATTTTAACATCTTTGTTTTGTGCAATTTTCATAACTAGATTGATAATCTCGTCTAGATTAGATAAAGGAAAAAAACTTTCTTTTTCTACTAAAGTGACAAAAGGCGCATTTAAAAAGATTAATATTGATTTTGTTGGTAAAAGAAAGATATTTTATGTTATTTCTTCAGCTGTTATATTAATTGGAGCATATTCATTATCAACGAATTGGCTTCAGGAGGGTGTTGATTTTTCTGGAGGTCGAACATACGTTATTAGATTTGATAAGGAAGTTGATAATGAAAAACTTAAATCTTCTTTGGCTGAGCAATTTGTTGATGAAAAAGGATTGGTTTATACTCCTGAAGTTAAAACATTTGGTCCTAATAATCAAGTTAAAGTTACAACATCTTATTTAATTAAAAATGATGATGTTCAGACTGCTGACAGTATAGTTAGGATGAAATTGTTTAATGGATGTAAGTACTTACTTCCAAATGATTTTTTTGATGAAATAAGTCAAGTACAGAGTAATATTGATCAACTAAAAAAACAAATTAAAAATACTACAAATGATTCTGAGTTAAGTGATTTGAAATTGAAATTAGATGATTTATTAGTGAATAAGAAAAATGCAGAAAGAAGTACTTATGATATATTTTTTGCAATGGCAGATAAAAACTCTGATAGTGAAGAAACTTTATATGTGCAGAGTTCTCAGAAAGTAGGGCCTACAATCGCAGACGATATAAAAAAATCTGCATTTTGGGCTGTTTTGATTTCTTTAGTCATTATTTTTCTGTACATCTTACTTAGATTTAGGAAATGGCAATTTAGTCTTGGAGCTGTTGTAGCTGCATTTCACGATGTTTTCATTGTTATGTCCTTATTTTCTTTATTTTACGGAGTATTACCTTTTTCACTTGAAATAGACCAGGCGTTTGTTGCTGCTATTTTGACAATTATTGGATATTCATTAAATGATACAGTTGTTGTTTTTGATCGTGTTAGAGAATATTTAGTACTTAATAAGAAAAAGAAAGTTCATGAAATTCTTAATAAAGCTTTAAATTCTACTTTAAGTAGAACAATTAATACTTCATTAACAACCTTTTTTGTTTTACTTGTAATATTTATCTTTGGAGGAGAGGTTATTAGAGGATTTATGTTTGCTTTAATGGTTGGTGTATTAGTTGGAACATACTCTTCATTATTTATTGCCTCACCAATAATGTTAGATACTATCAAGAGAAAAGAATAGTTGTATTTTATAACTTTGATTTAAATTAAATTTTAATTATGCTATTGTTTATAGGAGCACCAGAAATTATTATAATTATTTTGTTTATTCTAATATTTTTTGGATCAAAAAAAATTCCTGAACTAGCTAGAGGAGCTGGCCGCGCTATTCGAGAAGTTAAAGATGCATCAAATGAAATTAAAAAAGAAATTCGAGATGGAGTCAACTCTGTTAATGATGATCTTGATCAAGAGTAGATTTGCATGTTTCCTTCTTGTTAGTTTATTTACATTTACATCACGCTCTTATATTTATCAAGTTTTGATGTTGCTTAAAATTATCTAAAAATAGGAATTTGTGAAGTTGTAAATGATCCAAAATAATGTAATAGTAATAGTATCACTTTCCTAAATTTTTTCATATTTACTAGTATCATACCATTTTAACAAATAATCAAATAGGATATATTTTATTACAATTTTTAATAAATTGTTAATAAATTAATATTTTCTAAAATCTGTGATCTTTGTTTGACACAATACTTTTATTTAATTTGTATAAAAATGATAACTTTTTAAAATTATAAAATATGAAGAGTAAGTTAGAATATATTTGGCTAGATGGATATTTTCCTACACAAAACATGAGAAGTAAAACTAAGCTTATTGATGATTTTGACGGTAAGTTAGAATCATGTCCAATTTGGGCATTTGACGGAAGTTCAACAAAACAAGCTGAAGGGAAATCTTCTGATTGTTTGCTAAAACCTGTAGCTATTTTTCCTGATCCAACTAGATCTAATGGATATCTTGTTATGAATGAGGTTTTAAATTCAGATGGAACCCCACATGATTCTAATGCAAGATCTAGAATTCAAGACGATGATAATGATTTCTGGTTCGGATTTGAGCAGGAATATTTTATTATGGATGTTGAAACACAACTTCCTTTAGGTTTTCCTATGGGAGGATATCCAGGTCCTCAAGGTATGTACTATTGTTCTGTTGGCGGAAAAAATACTCATGGAAGAGCATTTGTTGAGGAGCATGCTGATTTATGTATAGCTGCAGGTATTAATTTTGAAGGAATTAATCAAGAAGTTGCATGTGGTCAATGGGAGTTTCAATTATTTGCAAAAGGAGCAAAGAGAGCTGGAGATGAATTATGGATAGCGCGCTATTTACTGGATAGATTAACTGAAGATTATGGATACTATATTGAATACCACCCAAAACCAATTAAAGGAGATTGGAACGGATCGGGAATGCATGCAAATTTTTCAAATTCCACTCTAAGAGAGTGTGGTTCTCAAGATGTGTATGAAAAAATATGTGAAGCGTTTCGTCCAGTTGCGGATCAGCATATTGCTGTATATGGAGAATACAATGATCAAAGATTAACAGGTTTGCATGAAACAGCTTCTATAAATGATTTTAGTTATGGTATTTCAGACAGAGGCGCTTCTATCCGAATCCCTATTATTACTGTAGAAAAAGGATGGAAGGGTTGGTTAGAGGACAGAAGACCAGCTTCAAATGGCGATCCATATAAGATTGCGGGTAGGATAGTAGAGACAGTTAAATCTGCAAAAATTTAAACTTTTAACATTATTATATTTATAATTATTGTTTTACAAACATTCTTTTTGTAAATTAATGATTATTTTAGCGCTAATAATATATATAATATGAGAAAGATAGTTTCAATATTTACAGTTTTTTTTCTGCTTTCAGTGGTTATTCAAAGTAATTTATATGCTCAGAAAAAAAATAGAAATCTAATCAAGGCTGAAAAGTCTTTTAGTGTTGAAAATTATATGGATGCCCTTAAATATTATAAAAAAGCATATAAAAAGGCAAAATTAAATTCAACTAAAGCTGAGATATCATTTAAACAAGCCGAGTGTTATAGACTTTCCGGTAATATAGACTTAGCAGAGATTTATTATGAAATTGCTATAATGATGAAGTATCCTGATGCTATAGTATTTTTAAAGTATGCTGATGTATTAAGAATGAAGGGAAAAATTGATAAAGCAACTGAACAATATAATATATATAAAGAATCAAATCCCGTTGACTATAGAGGAGATTTAGGAATTAAGTCATGTGAATTTGCTTTAAAGTGGAAAGATTTACCAACAAGGTATATTGTTGAAAATCTTAGGTTTGTTAATTCATTTTACAATGATTTCTCTCCATCATTTGGAAATTCTGATTATTCTAAATTATTTTTTGTTTCTTCTAGAGAGGGAGATTTATCTGACAAAAAAGATGGAAGGACTGGTCAGTTTTTCTCTGATATTTGGTTTACTGAACTTGATAAACAAGGAAATTGGAGTTTTCCTAAGCTTATGGCTGAACCAATAAATACTGTTGGTAACGAAGGTCCTCTATTTGTTAATGATAGAGGAACTGTAATGTATTTAACACAATGTAAGTTTGAGAAGAAAAAGGATCTTGGATGTGGGATTTTTGTCTCTGAAGCTAAAGGAAAGTCATGGATGCCAACCCAATTACTTCAGCTTAAAACTGATGGATATACTGTAGGTCATCCAACTTTAAGTAGTGATGAAAATGTAATCGTCTTTTCTTCAGATTTGCCTAACGGATATGGAGGAAAAGATTTGTGGATGTCAGTAAAAAGTAAAAGAAATACATGGAGTGATCCGGTTAACTTAGGAGCTTTAGTTAATACACCTGGAGATGAGATGTTTCCTTTCTTAGCTGAGGATGGAACAATATATTTTGCCTCAAATGGACATGTTGGGATGGGAGGTTTAGATATTTATAAAACATCTACTGATGATTACGGAGCATACATTCTTCCTGTAAATTTAAAATCTCCAATTAATTCCTTTGGCGATGATTTTGGAATGATTATCGAGAAAGGTGGAGAAAGAGGGTATTTAACTTCTAATAGAGCAGGTGGAAGTGGAGGTGATGATATTTATCAATTTGAATTATTAGCTTTAAATCTAGTCGCTCAAGGAATTGTTACCGACGCAAGAACTGGAGCTATTCTAACAAATGCAAAAGTTGAATTTATTGGTAGTGATGGAAAAATGAGTGAAGTATATACAGATAATACTGGAAAATATTCTCAAAAACTAAGACCTATTACGTCATATGAGATCTTTGTAAGCATAGATGGTTACGAAAAACTATCTATCAGAGAAACTACTGAAGGAGTAGAAATTGATAAGGTATTTATTAATGATGTACAGCTAAATCAAGAAAAAAAGAAATTAATTTTACCAATTGTTAATTTTGATTTTAATAAGCATGATCTTAGAAAAGAAAATATACAACAGCTAGACAATTTAGCAGCTGCATTAATTGATCATTCAAATGTAGTTTTAGAAGTTCGTGGTCACACAGACGATGTAGGATCAATTAATCAAAATAACCGATTATCTAAGAAAAGAGCTGATATTTGTGTAGAATATTTAATTAGTAAGGGAGTTAATCCTGAACAATTAATTTCAAAAGGTCTTGGTAAAAGTGAACCATATATAATTTTACAAAAAGATGGTAAATTTAAAGTAGGTGATGTTTTAACAGAAAATTTTATAAAAAAATTAAGATTTAAAAAGAATAGAAAGAAAGCTAATCAATATAATAGAAGAGCATCTTTTAGAATTTTAAACCAAGATTTAAACAAGAATAATTAATTTAGAGTTATAGGTTTTTAAAAAGTGTCTTTACTTTCATGTAGTATGACACTTTTTTTTTAACATGAAGACAGATAGATATAAAAATAGAGGGGTATCTGCAGACAAGGAAGATGTCCATGATGCAATTAAGAATATTGATAAAGGACTATTTCCTAAAGCTTTTTGTAAAATAGTTCCTGATCATTTATCTAATGATGATGATTACTGTTTAGTTATGCATGCAGATGGAGCTGGTACTAAGTCATCATTGGCTTATGCTTATTGGAAGGAAACTGGTGATCTAAGTGTATGGAAAGGTATTGCTCAAGACTCATTAATTATGAATATTGATGATTTATTGTGTGTTGGCTGTACTGGAAAAATTATGTATTCATCTACTATCGGAAGAAACAAATCTTTAATTGGAGGTGATGTAATTTCTAAGATTATAAACGGCACACAGGAACTTATTGATGAATATCGAAATTTAGGAGTTAATATTGTAAATACAGGAGGAGAAACTGCTGATGTTGGTGATTTAGTCAGAACAATAATTGTTGATTCCACTGTCATTTCTAGAATTAAAAGAGAGGATGTTATAGATAATTCAAATATTAAACAAGGAGACGTTATTGTTGGTCTTTCGTCTTTTGGAAAAGCGTCATATGAAAATGAATATAATAGTGGTATTGGAAGTAATGGATTAACATCTGCACGTCACGACATTTTTTCAAATATTTTATCTTCAAAATATCCTGAGAGCTTTGATTCAAGAATTGACAAGAGTTTAGTATATTCAGGCTCAAAAAATTTAACAGATTTCATTGAAGGTGTTCCCCCAATTCATTTAGGTAAACTTGTTCTTTCACCAACTAGAACATATTCTCCAATTATTAATAAAATTTTAGAAAAATTTAGATATAAAATTAATGGAATGGTTCATTGTAGTGGAGGTGCACAAACTAAAATACTTCATTTTGTAGATAATTTACATATTATTAAAGATAATATGTTTCCAGTTCCTCCATTATTTAAGTTAATTCAAAGTGAATCTTCAACAGATTGGAAAGAAATGTATAAAGTTTTTAACATGGGTCATAGAATGGAACTGTATGTGCCAAATTATATAGCAAAAGATATTATAGATATTTCTAAATCTTTTAATGTAGATGCAAAAATTATTGGTAGAGTTGAAAGTTCTCAATCTAAAAAATTAACAATTTCCTCTGAATTTGGAACCTATATTTATTAAATGATAGATAAGTTAAATGATATATATGTTAGGTACTTAGAAGTGGAAAAACTAATTTCATCTTCAAATGCAACAGACGATATGAAAGTTTTTGTTCAGTTAAGTAAAGAGTACAAAGATTTAGAACCAATTATTAAAAGTTATAAATCTTATAAGTTGCTATTAGCAAATATTGATGAAGCAAAACATATCATTTCTAATTCTGATGATATAGAATTAAAGGAGCTTGCTAAAATGGATCTTGAAGTCAATATTCCAAAAAAGAATCAAATTGAAGAAAAAATCAAGTTTCAATTAATACCAAAAGACCCTGAGGATGAAAAGAATGCTGTAATGGAAATTAGGGCTGGGACAGGAGGTGACGAAGCATCAATTTTTGCAGGTGATCTATATAGAATGTATAGTGCTTTTGCTCAATCAAAAGGTTGGAAAATTGAACTTGTTGATTCTTCTGTAGGAACATCTGGTGGATTTAAAGAGATTATTTTTAATATTAGTGGTGAAAATGTTTATGGACAACTTAAGTTTGAATCTGGAGTTCATAGAGTTCAAAGAGTACCTCAGACTGAAACACAAGGACGAGTACATACATCTGCTGCAACTGTTATTGTACTGCCTGAAGCTGAAGAGTTTGATGTTGAGCTTAAAAATTCTGATATTAGAAAAGATACTTATTGTTCGTCAGGTCCTGGAGGTCAATCAGTGAATACAACCTATTCCGCTGTGCGATTAACTCATATTCCAACTGGAATTGTAGCTCAATGCCAAGATCAAAAATCTCAGCATAAAAATTATGATAAAGCACTTAAGGTATTAAGATCTAGAATATATGAGTTAGAATTGCAGAAAAAATTAGAAGAAGATGCTAAAAATAGAAAAACAATGGTATCTTCAGGTGATAGGTCAGCAAAAATTAGAACATACAATTTTCCTCAAGGCAGAGTTACAGAGCATCGAATTAATTTAACAAAATATAATTTACAGGCAACAATTAGTGGAGATGTTCAGGAATTTATTGATGAATTACATTTAGCAGAAAATGCAGAAAAACTTAAATCAGGATCAATAGATGACCAAAAGTGAATTAATAGAACAGATTAGGAAAAAACGTACTTTCTTATGTATTGGATTAGATACTGATATTGAAAAAATACCTAAGTATTTGTTAGAACACGAAGATCCAATTTTTGAATTCAACAAATTAATTATTGATTCAACTAAAGATTTATGCGTGGCTTATAAGCCAAATCTTGCGTTTTATGAGTCTTTAGGAGTTAAAGGAATGTTAAGCTTACAAAAAACAATTGAGTATATTCCAAGTGATATTTTTACTATTGCAGATGCTAAAAGAGGAGATATAGGAAATACATCAAATATGTACGCACTTACTTTTTTTAATAACTTAAATTTTGATTCGATTACTTTGTCTCCATATATGGGAAAAGATTCCATTGTTCCTTTTTTATCATATAAAGACAAATGGGTAATTTTACTAGCATTAACTTCTAATTCTGGAGCTAATGATTTTCAAAAATTAAAAGTTAAAGATAAATTTCTGTTTGAAAAGGTAATTGAAGTTTCTTCTAAATGGGGTTCTGATGAAAATATTATGTATGTTGTAGGTGCAACCAAATCAGATAAATTGGTTGAAATAAGAAAGTTGATACCTGATAATTTTTTATTAGTTCCTGGAATTGGTGCTCAGGGAGGTGATTTAAATGAAGTGGCTAAAAATGGAATGAATGATCAGTGTGGATTAATTATAAATGCTTCTAGAAGTATTATTTATGCTAGCCAAGAAACTGACTTTTATAAATACTCAAGAACTGCAGCGAAAAAAATTCAGCAACAAATGGAAAAGATATTAAATAACAGAGGAATCTAAAAAGATATTTTGTAAATCAATAGTCCTATCCATTCGTGAATAAGATCTTCCCAGGTTTCTATTGCACTAACACTAGGGAGAATAAGATTGTCAAGTCGAGGTTGAATATATGTTGGAGAACAATCAGTTGGGAAGATAGTTGTATTTATTCCAAACTTATCAAAGCAGTATTTAGCTCGTTTTATGTGTTTAGCTGAAGTGATTAATAAGAATTTTCCATTAGGAAATGTTGTTTTTAAAATCAGTGAAGAATTAAGCGCATTTTCTTTTGTATTTCTTGATTTATTTTCAACTATTATATCATTTTCAGGAATGCCGTTTTTAACTAAATGTTGTTTCATAGCGTCAGCTTCTATATAACCATCGTTAAAAATTAATCCATTTCCACCACTTAGTAATATTTTTTTTATGTAGCCTTGTCTGTATAATTGTTCAGCTTCAATTAATCTATCTGCTTCTTTATTAAAATTATGAGATGCAGTTTGTTTATCATAGCTTGATATACCTCCTAATACTATTCCGATATCATATACTTTGTTTATTTTTTGTCTTTTTGGTTCCCACAATTTAGATACATAACTTGAAATAAAACTATTACTTATGACAAACAAAAAGATTAGCGTAATAAATAAAATTTTTTTTCTTGTTTTTTTAAATAATATACAAATAACTAACAAAATGAATAGCCAAAAAAGTGGTTTGGTTAGAAAATTTAATAATTTGGATAGAATATATAACATAAATTCTCAGTTACATTTATAAAATTAATAAAAATGTTTAATTTTATAGCAAATACAAATTATAATGTTTAAAATTTTAAAAAGCTTTTTAGAAATTAGAGTGTTTGGAGTGAGTTCTTGGATAAGTGATGTTTTTAGTATTAATGTTTCATTAGTAAGAATATTTTTTATTTATGCAGCTTTTACTAACACCTTGGTTGTGTTGATTTATTTAACAATAATGTTCTTTATGAAAATATTTTATCATTTTAGATATAGAAAAAGAAAAAGTGTCTTTGATCTTTAAATATGGATAATTTACAACTTACATTAACTGTCCTATTATTGGTCATTGAAATAATTGCTTTTGCTTGGTTAATAATAGATATTCAAAAATCAAAAAAAAATCAAAATAAAATTATTGAACTTGAACACCAAATATTAAAAGTTGAAAATTCTATTATGGATTTAGAAAAAATAATAGTTAGCAAGATAGATTTACTGATAGATAGAAAAGAAGATACTAAATGAAAGTCCTCATAACAGGTAGTAATGGTTTGTTAGGCCAAAAGCTTGTTTACAAGCTAAAACATAAAAATGATATTGAATTATTTGCCTCTTCAAAAGGTGAAAATAGAATTTTTGATAAAAGTAATTACAAGTACATCAGTTTAGATGTTACAAATGAAACACAAGTTTCTAAAATTGTTCAAGAAATTAATCCTGATGTAGTAATTAATGCGGCGGCAATGACAAATGTTGATGATTGTGAGGACAAAAAAACTGATTGTATTGATTTAAATGTAAATGCAGTTCTTTTCTTAGCAAATTCGTGCTATAATATTGGGGCACATTTAGTTCATATTTCTTCCGATTTTATTTTTGATGGTAAATCTGGACCATACAAAGAAAATGATTCTCCTAACCCCTTGTCTTTTTATGGAAAATCAAAATTAGATTCTGAAAATTTATTAAATGAACATAAAGTTGATTCAACAATTTTACGAACTATTGTTGTTTTTGGAGTTGGAGAAAATTTAAGAAAAAATAACTTCGTAGTATGGGCAATATCATCATTTAAAAATAATAAAAAATTAAATGTAATAGATGATCAGTATAGAGCTCCAACCTTAGCTGAAGACTTAGCAGATGCATGTGTTTCAGCAGCGAAAAAAAGAGTATTAGGAACTTTTCATGTTTCTGGAAAAGATATTATGAGCATATATGAAATGGTTGTTAAAATTGCTAAATATTTTAATTATTCTTGTGATAATTTGAATAAAATAAATACTAGATCTTTGAGTCAAAAAGCAAAGAGACCTCCAAAAACTGGATTTATTTTAGATAAAGCAATAAAGTACTTGAATTACAAACCACATTCTTTTGAAGAATGTTTAGGTATAATTGATAAACAATTAAATAAAACCTTATGAAAAAAAAACTATTATTTTTTTTATTTATGATGCCATTTATGATTCATGCCAATGGTATTGATACAAAAATTGATCAATCTTTTAAGCCAATATCTGATTTTTTTAGTGATCTTGTTTTTTTTAAAATTTTAGATATTCCTTTTGTTTTAATTTTATTAGTTTTTAGTGCGCTGTTTTTTACTTTGTATTTTGGATTTCCAAATATTAGATATTTTAAAACTGCAATAAATGTAGTTAGAGGTAAATATGATAGTATTGATAATGATAATGTTAAACAATCTGTTATTGTAGATAAACATTCTTATGATGAAAAAGATGGAGAAGTAACTCATTTTCAGGCATTGGCAACGGCTGTTTCTGGTACAGTGGGCAATGGAAATATTGCAGGTGTTGCATTGGCCATTGCTTTAGGAGGTCCCGGAGCAACTTTTTGGATGATTATATGTGGTTTATTAGGTATGTCAACAAAGTTTGTTGAATGTACATTAGGAGTGAAATATAGGGATGTTGGTGGTGATGGAACTGTATATGGTGGTCCAATGTATTACATTAAAAAAGGATTAAAGGATAAAGGTTTTGAATTTTTTGGAAAAATCGCTGCCATTTTATTTGCAATATTTTGTATTGGTGGTTCCTTTGGAGGTGGAAATGCTGCTCAATCTAATCAAGCTACAATTGTCATTAAAGATATATTAGGTTTAGAAAGTACTGCTTCTGGAGCTATTATTGGATGTGTTTTAGCTTTATTAGTTGGTATTATAATCATTGGTGGTATTAAAAGAATAGCTAATGTAACTGAAAAGATAGTTCCTTTTATGGCAGTATTGTATTTAATTGCATGTCTTTATATAATTTTTTCGAATTTCTCTTTGATTGATGATGCAATAGCTCTTATTTTTAAAGAGGCCTTTAATCCTACTGCAATAGGAGTTGGATCTATTATAGGAGTTTTATTAGTTGGTTTTAAAAGGGCAGCTTTTTCAAACGAAGCAGGAGCAGGTTCCGCATCAATAGCTCATTCAGCTGTAAAAACTAAGTATTCAGCATCTGAAGGATTAGTTGCTTTACTTGAGCCATTTATTGATACTGTAGTGATTTGTACTATGACTGCACTTGTTATTATTATATATAATTTTGAAGGGGCTTTTCAATACGGAGGAGATGCAGGAGTAGTTTATATTGATGGTGTTGGCTACGAAGGAGCAGGTATTACTTCCCAAGCTTTTGCTCAGTATATTCCATTTTCTGATATTTTCTTAGCTATTGCGGTTTTTTTATTTGCAATTACAACTATGATTTCTTGGTCTTATTATGGTTTGCAATCTTGGAAATTTATATTTGGAAGAGGGAAAAGAGCAGATCTTCTTTACAAGTTATTGTTTCTTATGTTCATTGTTATTGGTGCTGCTTCAAGTATGAAATCAATTTGGAATTTTTCTGACGCAATGATTTTTGCAATGATATTTCCTAACATGATTGGTTTATTCTTTTTGTTTCCAGAAGTTAGAAAAGAATTGGTTAAATATTTAAAAGCTATAAAAAAATAGTATGAGTCTCAAAGAAAAAATTGATCAGTGTATCAGAACATTTATAGATTTTCCAAAAAAAGGAGTTAATTTTAAAGACATTACATCTTTGCTGTTACGACATCGGCTTTCATCAGAAATTGTAGATGAATTTATTCATAGAATTGATGCAGATAAAATAGATGCTGTAGTTGGAATAGAAAGCCGAGGATTTTTGTTTGGTTTTTTATTAGCAAATAAAATCCAAGTTCCTTTTATTCCTATAAGAAAAGCTGGCAAACTTCCAGGTGAAAAAATAAAATTTTGTTATGATTTAGAATATGGTTCTTCAACTGTTGAGATACACAAAAAAGATATCAAAAAAGATTGGAATGTTTTGATACATGATGATTTGTTAGCAACTGGAGGAACTGCAGTTGCAGCTGCTGAATTGATACTGAAATTAAATGCAAAAGTTGCAGGATTTTCTTTTATTATTAATTTAGATTATCTACAAGGCATAAATAATTTAAAAAAATATTCTAATAACATAATTACTTTAAAAGATTATTAAAAATGGATTTTAGTTACAATGAGAATCAAAAAATGATTACTGATATGATTCAGGCATTTGGAAAAAGCAATATAACTCCATTTGTTAGAGAGTGGGATGAGAATCAATTTTTTCCTATTGATGTTTTTAAGAAACTGGGACAATTAGGTTTAATGGGAGTTTTAGTTCCTGTTAAGTATGGAGGAGCTGGATTTTCTTATGATGAATATGTTACTGCAATTGAACAGTTAGCAATATTGGACCCTTCTATTGGATTATCAATGGCTGCTCATAATTCATTGTGTACTGGTCATATTTTACAGTTTGGATCTGAAGATCAAAAGAAGAGATGGCTTCCGAAGTTAGCTTCTGGAGAGTGGATTGGAGCTTGGGGGCTAACAGAACATAATACAGGATCTGATGCCGGAGGGATGTCAACGACTGCAACTAAGGACGGTGATTTTTGGATACTTAATGGGACAAAAAACTTTATTACACATGCAATTACTGCAGATATTATCGTTGTAATCGCAAGAACAGGTGAGAAAGGCGATTCACACGGAATGACTGCATTTGTTGTTGAAAGAGGAGCTGTTGGTTTGGGTTCTGGCAAAAAAGAAGATAAGCTTGGAATGAGAGCATCTGAAACTGCAGAGGTAATTTTTGATAATTGTAGAGTTCCACAAGAAAATGTTTTAGGTAATATTGGTGAGGGATTTATACAGTCTATGAAAGTGCTAGATGGTGGTCGAATTTCAATCGCAGCACTTTCTTTAGGAATTGCTAAGGGAGCTTATTTTTCAGCTTTAAAGTATTCAAAAGAACGTGAACAGTTTGGGAAAACTATTTCTCAATTTCAAGCAATTGCTTTTAAGTTATCAGATATGGCAACACAGATAGAAGCTGCAGAGCTACTTATTTACAGTGCTGCAAATAAGAAAAATATTGGTGATAACGTAACATTAGAAAGTTCGATGGCAAAATATTATACTTCAGAGATAGCTGTAAAAATTTCTAGTGAAGCTGTGCAAATATTAGGGGGTTATGGCTACACGAAAGATTTTCCTGTTGAACGTTTTTATCGAGATTCGAAATTATGTACTATTGGAGAAGGGACTTCTGAAATTCAAAAACTTGTGATAGCAAAACAAATTTTGAAATAATTTTTGTTAGTTGATAAGTTATTTGTATTTTCGCGAGCCAAAAAAAAATATAAATGTTAGTAATACCCGTAAAAGAAGGAGAGCAAATTGATAGAGCTCTAAAGAGACTAAAAAGAAAGTTTTTGCAGACTGGTACTTTAAAGAAACTTAGAGAAAAAAAACAGTATCTTAAGCCTACAGAAAGAAATAGAGTTAAGATGCAAAAAGCTGCCTACACTTTATCTCGTATTCGGGAAATGGAGTAGAATCATAACTATTTTTATAACCTTTAAATATTTTTTTCGTATTTTTATTTAAAAGGTTTTTATGAACTTAGACATTTTTTTAATCTACTTATCTTCAGAAAAAAGATTTTCAAAACATACTATATTATCTTATTCTACAGATTTAAAACAATTTTTAAATTATCTTTCTGAGAACTTTAGTATTCATAATGACCCTTCACAGATTAATTTTAATTGTATAAGATCATTTGTTTCTCATCTATTAGAAGAAGGTCTTTCTCCTAGATCAGTTAATCGAAAAATTTCTTCACTGAAAACTTATTTTAAGTTTTTAGTTAGAGAAGAATTGATTACTGAAAGCCCAATTTTGAAAATTATAGCTCCTAAAGTTGAAAAAAGACTACCCGTTTTTATAGATGAAAATAAAATTTTATCTCTTTTAAATGATGTTCAATTTGAAGATGGATGGATAGGAGAAAGAAATAAAATGATTATTGAAATGTTTTACCTCACTGGCATGAGATTATCGGAACTAGTTAACTTAAAAAAATCAGATGTTGATACATATAACTCTTATGTGAAGGTATTAGGAAAAAGAAATAAAGAGAGAATAATACCCTTGCCTAGCTATTTTATCGATAAAGTCAATAAATTTATAAGAAATAGAAAAAATTCTCATTATATTTTTACTGATTTGAAAGGTGGTAAGCTATATCATAAATTAGTATATAGATTAGTTAAAAAATATATTGGACAAGTCTGCAGTGTTAATAAAAAAAGTCCACATATCTTAAGACATACTTTTGCAACACATATGTTAAATAACGGGGCAGATATAAATGCGATTAAAGAGTTGTTGGGACACGCTAATTTAAGCGCAACCCAAGTTTACACTCACAATAGTATCAAAAAATTAAAATCTGTATATAATCAGGCTCACCCTAGAGCTTAAGAAATTTAATTAGAAATATTTCTAGAAATTAAAATGTTATCTTCATTATCGAGTGAATATCTTCTTAAAAAATTACTTCTTTTTATTGGTTGTATAAAAAATTTTAATAAATTTGCAGCCCTTTAGAGTGGATAGTTCATTAAAATACAGTGTAAAATTCAATATTAGCCGATATAGCTCAGCTGGCTAGAGCAGCTGATTTGTAATCAGCAGGTCGTGGGTTCGAGTCCCTCTATCGGCTCTTTATGGGGAGATACTCAAGCGGTCAACGAGGGCAGACTGTAAATCTGCTGGCTATGCCTTCACAGGTTCGAATCCTGTTCTCC
>MDTC01099716.1_pt1 | contig 19320 bp, 30 predicted proteins | sample 811181 | NCBI WGS metagenome assembly MDTC01 (sample SAMN05326644, study PRJNA326480) | marine metagenome | isolation source: seawater | place: Pacific Ocean: North | collected 2011
CATGATATAATCTCTTACGAGTCCTGATCTTACAATATCATCCCATCCAAACTGAATAATAGAAAAGTTTCTGAGTTGTTCTATTATTCTCATAAACTTAAATATTCCTTCTTTTTCATCATTAAATCTAAAATCAGTTTGTCTGTAATCACCACAAAATATTATTTTAGAATTTCGGCCGACTCTTGTTATAACAGAGTCAAGCTCATGAAAATTAAGGTTTTGCATTTCATCAACAATAATAATGGAATCGTCAAAAGTTGAACCTCGTATATAAGAGGTCGACTCGAACATTACTTGCTGAGAAGATATAAGTTTTCCCCAAGATCCTTTATCGTTAAAAAGTTCTGAACATATATTCTTATAAGGAATCATGTACATTTCTTTTTTTTCTTCTGCAGAACCTGGCAAAAACCCGATGTCACGAGTTGGTACTGCAGATCTTATTATTATAATCCTTCTGTAATCAGAGTCTGGCTCGAGCATTTCTTCGAGTGCCATAAACAGTGCTATAAAAGTTTTGCCAGTACCTGCCGAACCCGCAAGGACGAGATTATTTTCTTCGTCCCACGCATCAAAGGCCAATTGTTGATTTGTAGTAATAGGATTATACTCGAGCAAATCATCAATTCTAACCGTCATAGAATTATTTTTTTTCATTAGTTGTTTATGGTATTATTTTTCGATGAACTTGTTTTTACTCTACTTAAAACATCTTTAAATCCGTCTGGCACTTTACTATGTAAATTACCCACACCTCCTACAATTTTAGGAGCAGACATGACTTGTACTAATTCGGGCATTTCATCTAACGTCATTTGCAATTCATCCCACGTGCACATAGTATCCCACTGATGATTCGTAGTCGTATCTTTTAAAGTATATGTTGGCATAAATTTATGTGATGACCAGCCCTAAAAAAGGGCTGATCAAAACCTCCTATTGCATTAAAACTTGTTTCTCAGTTATATGTTTGATTAAAAATTGTTTCTTCTTCATAAGTTTGCCTATTAAGCTATTATCTTGTTTTTCCTTCGATCTTAATTTTTCAATATAGATTTCTAGTTCACTCACATCTTGTCTTAGTCTCTCAAACTGAGCAGTCATGCAATTCTTCCTTTACTTAACAATTAACTTAGGAAACGCCTCCTGAACTAATTTTTTAGTAATACCGCCACCAAGGGTTTCTTTATCTTTCATTTTTAGTACAAGTTCGGCGTCAGCTGGGTGAATCGCTTCGAGCATATCAATAAACATTCGCTCGCGACGAATGCTAGGGAGCTTATCACCCTCAAGCCCCTTTACGAAAAACTTAATTTTTTGTATTTGTTTGTGCAAATTAGAAGGTACACTTTCCTCTTTAGCCGGTTCATACGGAGGTAGACCAGGAGGAAGAGAAAAGTTTACCATATCATCAAAAAAGCATCTTAATACATCGCCCAATGCCGGACAATTATTTTGCTGTAATGTCGCAATTTTATCTTTTTTAGATTTAGCGCTTTTTACTTTATTAATTATTTCAAATATATTTAATGATACTTTGTTCACCATTATATAAAATCCTTTATATCATCGATCAAGCGCCGGCAACGTTTTTCAACTAAAAATGGAAATACTTTGCTTTTGTTTGACCATCTATCTTGCTTATCATAACTATGTATAATATTTTCTTTTAGCACTTCAGGAGTTGACTCAAGATCGATAAGTTTTCTGTTACGTTGTATATTACGTAGTACTTCTTGACCTTGAGAAGTGGGATCTTGCATAAGTGCTTCGATAATAGGTTTACGTAGCGGTGTCTGTCGAGATCCATCTACAAAAACATTGTCACCGCTTAATACGTTAGGCACACCGTCAGATGTATCGCCTTTTAGTATAAGTTCTAATAGCTGTTTACGTGGATGCTCTTCTTTAATAAACTTCTTTGTCATAGGAGAAAACTGTGCAATGTTTTTATACTTCTGCAGTTGAGCAAAATCTTTATCTGCAGAAATAATCATTACTTCTTCATGCTTACCAAATTCTTGTGTATTTTGTGCAAGAACACCAATGATGTCATCGGCTTCACAGCCATCAACTTTGATAGTCTTGTACGGAAAGTTTTCACCGAGTTCATCCCATACTAGATTAATAATTCGAAAGATTTCTTGCCAATCTAGTTTTGAATCTTTACGATTCTTTTTACGAGCAGCTTTATACTGTGGAAATGCACCATAGCGCCAGTTGTTACCCGCATCACCTGCGATAACGACTTCACCGTATTTTTCTTTAAACTTAGAACGATACATACGAATAGAATTAAGAATCATGTGGCGAACCATGTCCTCTTGTATATCTAGTTTTTGAGTTACGATATTGCTGATTGCAATGGCGCTGTAGTCAATAAGAATCATAATAATCTCCTGATGTATAAGTCTATTCTAACACATCATCATCTGAATGTACACTTAAAATGTGCTTTCTATGAATTTTTCCTCCAATAAAAGCATTGTAGTATTCTTTTGGTTTTAGTAGTACATCATACATAAATTGATATTTCATTTCGTAATAAGAGCATTGGCCTTTAGTCTTACATAGTTTTAATATTTCACGGTGATAATTATCTTCGCCCCTTTCTTCGACTAGAAGTTTAACCTCTTTGCTTGAACCAAAATATTTACGCCAGTCAGATTCTGTTCGTGTTCTGACACGGCGTTTTCTTTTTGAATTTTTTGGTAGTATTTTTGGTTTCCAGAAAAACTTTTTACCGATATATTTCATACCTGTATCTTTTTCGGTAATTACATAAACAAAACCTTGGTATTCTTCAGGAGTCTCATCGAACTCCTGATTTTTATAATACCACATTTATTTTTCATCTCTTAGCCATAAGAATTCATCTAAAGCTTCTTCAAAATGTAAAGTATGTTCCCAATGAACATTTTCACCACAGCCTGAACAATAATCCGGCGTTTGGCCTCTTTCATCAGGGTCGTCAATTATTAATAGTTGTATAGTGCCGCAATTATCACATTCTGCATAATAACTAAATTCATAATCATGCAATTCTGTTACTGGATCGACTGCTTTTACCATATAATATTACTCCTCAATATAGTCTATATATCATGCTTCACACGAAGCACACGACATAATATCTCTAACCAGTTCTTGTGCTGGATTTGCTGATCGCTGATAATAAAATGTCTTGACACCCAAACGCCAACCTTCGATGAGTAATGCATTCACGTCCTTTGTAGAAACTTCAGGATGAATCATAAGATTAAGAGATTGAGCTTGATCTATATATTTCTGTCTTGTAGCTGCTTGTTGGACAATAGACAATGGCGTGATTTCACTGAACGTTTTGAATACTGATTTTTCTTCATCAGACAAAAATTCTAAGTGTTGTACAGAACCACCACGAATAAGAATAGTCTCCCACGTTTCGAAGTCATCTTTATTTTTATCTGCTAACAATTGCTTTAAGAATGGGTTCTTATATGTGAATTTACCTTTTGCTAAATCCTTTGTAAAATAGTTCGAAGCAAGTGGTTCGATAGATGGAGACACTTGACCAAGAATAAACGATGACGATGTAGTCGGTGCAATAGCACAACGTGTCAGATTACGTTCACCGAATCCTAGCATTCCTACTGGTTCGCCATATTCTTCTGCAAGTTCTTTTGTGGCTACTAATGATTTATCATCAACAAATTTAGAAATCTTAATGCATTCCATCTGGGCCATTAAACCTTCGAACGGAATCATTTTAGATTGCAGATACGAATGCCAGCCAAGAATACCAAGACCAAGAGCTCTCCATGTTTTAGCAAAGTTATGAGATGATTCCATAAATTTAATATTAGCAGTTTTATCGATGTATTCTTCCATCACTGCATCTAAGAAATAAATCATGGTTTCTACGGCATCTGTGTGTTGCCATTCTTCAAAAGTAAGTGCATTCATCGATGCCAAATTACATACAAATGACTCATCAATAGACGAAGGCAGAGCTATTTCTGAACACAGATTTGATGCCCAGATGCGGCGTCCCGTCTCACGTAGAGCGCGTGGAGCGTTGTTGTTTACAGTATCCGAGAAAAATATGTATGGATATCCAGACTCGCGCCGCTTGCGCAAAACTCGGGCCCATACTTCTCTTTTAGCTGTATCTCCTTCAATCATCTCTGTCATAAACTTATCTGATACACAAACACCAAGAGATAGATTATGAATAGAAGATCCTTCTTCTCGACATTCTAAGAATTCCATAATATCTTCTGATTCGATATCAAGATAAACTGCCATTGATCCCCGACGTACATTACCTTGTGAAATGATATCAACAGTGGTTTCAAACATATTAGCATAATGGACAGGACCATCAGCTGAACCGCCAGATTTAATTTCTGATCCCCGCGGGCGCAGGTCACCCAGGTACGCGGAGGTGCCCGCTCCCATTTTAGTTTGCATTCCTACTTCACCAACCTTAGTGAGAATAGAATCAATAGAATCTTCGATGAATACACCATTACAAGAAATGGGCAAACCTTTTTTCGTACCAAAGTTTGACCACACCGGAGATGATAGCGAGTAATATCCACGACTCATGTAATGATAGAACTTATCTGAAAATCCTTCGATATCAAGAATCGTTTCTGCAGACTTTGCTATTTCACGTACTCTTTCTTCGAGAGTCATATTACCGTCAATATAACCACGGCTTAAAAATAAACGTGAATCTTCATTTGCCCACCACCAATTTCCTGTTGTATCAATCATGCTATCTCTCCTTAAAACAAATCGTCTGCAGTAATACCTTTTCCTTTTGCGTATTCAACTGGACGCTTTTGGAAGAAGTCTGTCATATTAGCACCAAGTAATTCTTCGTCAAACCAATAAGTCTGATCGATATGATGCTGGTTATAATAGATTTCAGTTGAGTCAAATCCAATTTGATCAAGTGAATCTCTCATACGTTTAGCAATAAATGATTTAAGAATATTAGCATCTAATCCTTCAACAGAATATTCACCCATAATCCAATCAATCACGGCACTTTCAGCTTTTAATGAGTCTACACATTCTTCACGAATACGAGCTTCCATTTCTTCGTCAAAGAATTCTGGATACTCTTCACGCATTGTGTTAATAAGCTTGATACCAACTTGTGCATGTAACATTTCTTCGTTACGTGTATACTGCACTTGCTGAGCACAATCTTTGAGTACGGCCTTGTTGCGATTGAAATGCATAATAATATAGAACTGACTAAATAGACTTACGTTCTCTACAAAAAGCGTAAAAAGAATAATCGAATAGATGTATTGCTTCTTCTCATCTTTATATTCTCTTTGAAGATATTTACGCAGATAATCTACACGGCCTTTAATTACTTTCTCTTCAAGATTTTTTTCGAATACATCACTCAAATGAAGTACGTCCAATAACTTTTCGTATGCTAAGTTATGAATGACTTCTGAATTAGCCATAGCATATCCAAGATCACGAATAGATGGATGTGGCATCTTATCGCCGATATTTGCCCAGAACGTTTTCACTGCAACCTCAATTTGACCAATGGCCGATAGTGCACGGACAACTACTTCTTGTTCCTCTTCTGTTAAATCTGTTTTAAATTGTGAATAATCTGATCTAAAATTAAATTCATCAGGTGTCCAGAAGCCTTGCCAAATAGCATCGACGAACTGTTTAGTCCATGGATATAAATCGGGTTTACGTGAGATTTGTTCTTCGAATAGCATGTATTACTCCGTATGCATACAAAAAGAGTTAGCTCTAAATCAAATTATTTAGAGACTCGTTTTTTAGTTTGTGTGATTGTTTAGTTGGTTCTATTATATATCATTATCCCAATTTATAACACCCTTAATTTGAAGTTTTTTTAAAGCTTTTTCACTTTTTTCTTCGGTGTCATAAAGGAAGGCGAAGCTAATTCTATGATCAGCCGCAACGACTCGGTGCCAGTTTGAAGTACCATGAAAATGGTTTGTTTTGGCAGACCAACCTATCTTATCATAAATTTTATTATTGTGTGTTTCTAGATAACTTTTATCTGATTTACTATACGTAAGTAATACATTATAACCTTTAGCGTCATCATTGGTATGCCATCCTAAAAAGCCAGAAGGCGGATAGTATATTTGTAATTGACAACTGCTACAATTAGTCATATTCTTTATATGTTGTACCCAATCATAGATAAATAGGTCATTTAGTCTCACCAGATTATATGAGTGTAAATATGGTGAATGAGTAATTGGTTTGCTAAAATCAGTTAGGTTATCTTCTTCTATAGAACCATTCAAATCGCACGCAAAAGTATTATAAATCTTTTGACTAAAAAAATAGTCAGAAAGTTCATTTAGCATATGTACATTTCCGGAAAAGTGTGTATAATAAATTAGGGCTTTTGAGTAGGCGGTAGTAGGTCATCTACAGGATCGTCTGTCAAAGCTTCTTCATAATAAGCAATGATAGCCTGTTGATCTTTTACATAACGTCGAAGATCAGCAATACCAATTGCTAGATTTTCATAACCCTTTGGAGTAATAGTAAAGAGTACTACGTTGCCAGTTTTAGTATTAATTTCTTCTAACTTAGCGTCAAGGTTTTCTTCAGTAATTACAAACCAATCAACCGGAGGAAATTCAACTTTCTTCGGTCTTTCTTGTATTGGAATATTTTGTTCTTGATATTCAGTCGTTACTACTACTTCCGGTTCCGGAGCTCTGCTCCCCAGACACCCCGCTAGTAGCATCGGGCTTATCAGAAGGAGGAGTAGTTTCGTTTTCGATCCGTCCAATAAGTTTGTTAACGGCGTTATTAACTCTGTCTTCAAGTCCTTGTGCATTTGTTAATGCCTCCATAGTCAAATCGATTTTTGCAAAAACACCTCTCAATTTATCTAGATGTTCCTGAGATTGTTGCAATCTTTTAGTTAAATCTTTATTTAGTTGTTCATTCTTTTTTTGATCAGCTGCCATTTTTTCTACAGTAGCCTGTAATGTTTCTGCAGCTGTTTTCAGTTTTACATTATTTTCTCGTAATGTACCTATAGTGGCTTCTGACCACAGATAATAATTATATCCGCCGTATCCGACTCCACTTAGAAGTCCCATTACGATTATGATTAAATATAACTTAGCCATTATCTTCCATATGCCTTCTAAATCTTTTCAGAAGTACCGGAGTTTTATCTTTTCTGCGCCGACGATCTACAGCGATTTTAGGTTTAAACATAGCATCAGGTGGAAGAGAAACAGAAGCATTTCCAATTGATGTTGCAGGTGCTTCTTCTTTTTGATACTTCTTACCACCAATAGTAGCTTGTATCTTACCATTTGGTCCGGCTTTTTTCCAGCTTGGTGTCATGTCATCAACTCGTCTACGGTTATATGTACTTTTTTATTTGTACCTTTATGAGTAGCTTCGTATATATTCAATCCAAATATATTTCCGACAGGATAAGCTTCTGGTCCAACTACGACCCAATCCTTCGGTCTTACGTACTCATCTAAAGTATCTGATATAACTTTCTCATGTTTTACTTTATATCTGCCTGGCGATAATCTGCTATCATCAAGTAAAAACCATTGAGAGCCTTCTGTCATAATATCAGTTATATCTATATTTGCGTTTAGCATAGCAGATTTAATTTTCTTTTCTGTTACGCCAAATTCTTCTTTTAATAAAAATAAAGCGGCCGCATAACTAGCAAACTTAGAATCACCACCCGGTGCTTTTGCCATAATCTTTTTTATATTAAAAATTAGTCTATGGAATGGTGTATAATATTCACGATATTTGTCACGATTTTCTATATCATTCATATCAAATGATTTCAATCGTTTTCCCTTATCGTCTATAATGCCAGCTTTAAATGCTTCGGTATCTTTAAAACTTGTAGTAAGAAGTCTTAAAAACCTGAATGTATAAACTAAATCGCCGGCTCTTTTTATTATACCCATTAAATCTTCCTCAGAGCATCTATAACAGTTTGATCCATATCTATTTCAATATATTCGTTATTTGTAATATAATTTAAATAAATCAAAAATGGTTTGATTATAGCCCAATGCTCCTTATCTAACTTTAATCCTAATATATTTTTAGCCGGTTCTATTCCAAATACGTTAAATACTATTATCAAATGATTTAATAACAATCGTTCTGATAATTTACCAGTTTCTAAGTATCTATTACATAATCTCTTTACATATTTAAATCGCTTAAGATCTTCTTCAAACGATTCTGCATCAATAAACTTAGGATTATAATAATGCTTTGCTGCGTATATAAAAAGATTGTTTTCAGTTAATTCAATGTTCACTTAAATGTGCTACAAGATTTGCGATCATAGTATCTTTTTTTAATCTTTTATCTAATTCAATACCATGTTCGCGCCCATGTTCTTCGAGCTCATTCTTTGTCATTGCGGCATAATGATCACTCATTGCTGCTTGGATCTTGCCCTCAGTAAAAGCATCTTGTATAGCTTCTTCTACTACATCTGCTTTCGGGTGTGGGGCAATTCCATGCCATTCATTGATTTGAACTTGAGTAATCTTTTGACTTTTAAGGAGCTCACCGGTTCGTGAATGTACCCATCCTCTTACAGTAGGATGTGCTCCTTTGGGTCCTCTCATTTTCATAATTTATCCTTTCGTGGTATCCACTGCCATTTGAATTTTATCACCTGCTGCATTATCGCCATTTCTTGCAGGAGCTTTCTTTGTTACACGACCTGCAGCTGAAGCGCCATCATGACTCTTCTTTTCTAGATCTGCAGGCAGTTTATCTACTTTATGTTTTGCTTTGAAATCTTTTTCGTTTCCAGAAGCTTTCGAATCCATTTCTTCAGGAGCAGTAGCACTCTTATAATGTGCAGCTCTATTTTCTTTAATCTTATTATATACTGCCCACTCTACACCTTCTTTTTTTGGAATTTCAAAAGGTGCCTTCGGAAGAGATACAGCCTTTTTACCTTTTTCAGAAGGCGCAGAAGCTTTAGCAAGTTTTTTCATGAGCGCGGCATTCTTACTTTCAGTTTTATAACTAGCAGTAAGTTTATCTACGGCTTTACTAATACCCTTCTGGCGGTTTTTAGCTTTATCCATAGCTCGTTGAGACTTACCATAAGCCTTATACATATCTCTATCTTTATCAGCCATATCACCAGCATCTGAATGACGTTTTGCTTGAGCTGTTTGCTTTACTGCATCAGGACCGGCTTTCTTAATATAAGAACCTAAAGTCTTTTTAGAAATCTCGTCAACCTGCTCAACTTCTTCGCCCATATCTTGAGTAGTCGTTTCAATACCTTTTTTCTCTTTTTTAGTTTTTAGAGTAGGATTGACTTCTACTTCATCTTCGGCCATTTTCTTTTTCTTTGAAGCATTAATAGAATGCCCATGTGCTTCTGAAACAAGAATTTTAAGATCATCTACAGATACATCTTTTTCGATACCGTGCTTGAACATTACATCGTAATGTGTGACATAACCTTCGCCTTTAGTAGTCTCAACAATAGTATGCATACCAGAAATAGGTTGGCCTTCACCCCATTCTGCATGTTCTACATGAGTTGCACAGTCATGTTTAATTGGTTTATCAACCTCTTGGCCAGCAGCAGTAGTTACTTTTTCGTTTTTCTTTTTGCGCATCATCGCAAAATCTTTTCCATCGATGTCGCCATCTTTATCTTTGTCCAGCTTATGCTGACCACCACTTAGTTTTTCGGCCACCTGTTGCATGGCCCGAGCAATATTTTTAATGTCTTGCGTTTTCATTTTAGTTTCCTTACATCCAAATTTGGGCTGCAACTGCACTGGCCGCAACTGCGGTGAAAATCCAGAACAATTTATTAATTACTTGCACAGTGTGTGCATTTTCGTCACATTTCTTTTCTATAGTGTCTAGCTTCTCACTAAACTTGTTCATCCTAGTCCAGGAATCGTCGCGATATTTATTATAGGCTTCCATTTTTTCTTCGAATCGAGCTAGGGATATTAGTGCTTCCGCCATCTTATCCATTTTATCCTCTATACGTTCTAAACGGGCCTTTGTAGTTTCATCGGCCATTCCTGTATTCCTTTATTTGCACTATTTATATAACTTACCATTTAACCTTATCTGCCCAATAGGCAGCACTCATTTTACCTTTAGCTATATTACGACCGTGGCGAGCCTTAAAAGATTTACGCTTAGCCTTCATTTTCGCGGACTCACCTTTCTTGGGATCACCGGCAGTTGACGCGCCTTGTTGACCAAAGCGAATCGTCTTAACCTTATCACCATCTTTAGCTACTACAATATGAGATTTAGTTGGATGACTAGGTGTTCCCTTTGGTTTGTTATAACCCTGAACACCGGCAGATTTAATCCGAGGATCTTTTTCTTCGTAGAAGTTTTTAAAACTAATCATTATTTTCTGCTTTCAAATAATCTCTTACAGAATCTATATAATCAGTAGCTTTAGTAATTTTATTTTGGACCCATTCAGGTAGATTATCGTTATCACCTAACATGGCATCAAGTTCCTGAGCTGCATCCATCATAGTTTTTAGCTGCGTCTTAGCCATATCACCTTCTTGATCATATTCGCCAGGATCTTTAGCTTCTCTTACTTGCTTAAAAGTTTTCATTTCTTACCTCTAAGAGCAGCTAATGTTTTCTTCTTAGCATTATTAACTTCTTCACGGACTCTAACTTTAAACATTTTCTCAACGGTTTGTCTACCCATATGCTTCGACATAACTGTAATAATCTTTTCAAATACTTCAGTATCTTGACCGTTTACGAATTTAATAAAAGGCATTCCAGCTTTACCTGATGATAGCATATCTGCGGCTTTCATGAAGTCAGCCTTATCGATACCACCGCTTTTCTTTGCATAAGCATTAAGCTCAGTACCAGCCTTTTTCATTGCTGGAGTAGCGACTTCATCTAGTTCAACAGATTCTTTTTTACCTTTTTCGTTCTTAGAAGCCCATACTGCTTTACGCTGAGCATCTGAAGCATAACCTTCTTTTGTTACACGATTACGTTTTGTGCCCATGTGCATCCAACCGGCATCGACGTGCTTCTTAAGATCTTTCTTATCAACCTTCTTTGAAACTCTTGTGACTGGATGCATGATAGTAGCTTTAGTACCTGCAGTAGCCAAATGCTTATTGCCACCCGGTAGTTTAGAAACTGCTTCTTTCATATCTTTGACTTTACCATTCTTTAAATGGCGCTTAATGGTTTTACCAGCTTTTGTTTGCATAGTTATAATATGACCACCATCAGGGTGAGGCTTACGATCGATGATTTTCATTTTGTCACGCTGACCGACAGGAGTATTAGCTTCTCTAAAGTCTTTAAAGCTTTTGCCTTCTGATTTTAGTTTACCCTCCCGATCGCGATCAGCTTTTTCTTTATCCATGCGAGCCTTTTGTAATGGAGACGCTATACGTTTTGCTTGGCCTTGTGGCTCATCGTATGCTTCATTCTTCACAACTTCTTTATCTACAGAAACCATACGAATCTTTGGTTTTCCATCAGGTCCTACATACTTTTCAGGTTTTTTATCTGCTGATTTTACGGTCATTTATTTGCCTCTTACTTTCGCTGCCAGATCTTTATCTGCTTTTCCCCATGTACCAGATGATTTGGTAACAAATGAATTTACTCTTGCATGTCCCCATTGTGATGGAGTAGTACCAGGTCTATGTCCTGTTTTCCATGCGGCTACACCTCTATTATAAACCTGACGCAGAACGCCTAATGGCATGCCAGTTTTTTCTGCTTTCTTTTTTAAAGAAGCTGTCGCATCTTCTTCTATATAAGATTTAAAACTAATCATTAATCGTCCCCGTACATTTGTCTATATTTTAAGGTATGTTTAGATAATCTTGTTTTTGCTTTTGCATCACCAGGTGCAGGCTTATATGCCTTTGGATCGCTATCAGACATTTTGGCCTGTTTCTTAAACTGACGATCTCTTCTAATTTTTTGTGCCTTGGTTAAACCAACATGGTATTTTTTAGGCTGAGAACCTGGACGATCTGCAATTTCAGAATCTTGCTGTTCTTTTGGTACACAGTTAGGAACCATTCTGTTCCCTTTCTTTTTCATACCAACTTGCTTATGCGAATCCCAGCATGCATCTTCATTTTTAGCTTTAGCCATTTTAGTAGCAGTAGCAATCTTTACTGATTTCCAATCTTTACCGTAACGTTTCTTAAACTCGTTATCCGGTAAATCTTGTGCGTACTTTTCGCGATCTTTTAATTCCTTATCAGACAGCTTTCTTTCGTTCTGACCAGGAGTCATAGCTTTTGCTTTTTTGGTAGCAGCCGGTGTTCCCTCATCATGTTGATAAGCTTCTTCAATCTTTTCAACCGCATCTAACCACTGACGTGTTTTTCCGTCCTTTGTTTCTATAATAAGATAATTAGATCCTAGAACAGTTATTGTACCAATCTGATTTGTTTCTTTAATGATAACTTCTTCACCTGTTTCGAACAAGCTGCCTTTAATAAATGCTTCTCTAGTTTCTGATACGGTCGTAAGTTGAATATGTCTTTTAAATTCATTTTGCTCTTTTAACCCCATTCCTTTACGTACAGAATTAAACAAAGCTTTTGCATCTCTGTGAGGCATATTATTAGGAAGGCCTTGAGAAAAAGCAGCATAATCATTTTTCTTTACATTTTCACGTTGTTTAGATGCTGACATACCTTCAACACCTTCTGCATCAGGATCTCTTGCACCGGCACTTATAATCTTAATTGATTTAAAATTATAAAATCCGTGGCGGCCTTTCTGGCCATTGTATTTGTTTAACAAAACATCAAATTCTCTGAGTCTATCAGATCCTGCTATCATTGTTACATTTACATAGCCTTCGTCATATAACGCAACAAGAGCATCCATCGGCGTTTTTACTTTTTTATTCACCATAATGCTTCTCGCATGTTTTGGAAACATTTTGCGAGCATGTTTAATTTTATCTGTATATGATAATGGATTTTTGTTTTTATCTTGTGACTGAGATAAAAATACTTTATATGGATTTTTACCAGATTTCGCAGCAAGCGCATCTAACAGTTTACCATGACCAACGGTTGGTGGATTCATTCTGCCAAATGCAAAATAAATCTCACGTTCTTCTTCAACTAAAAACTGACTAAATGAATTTATCATTATCTTGCACGCTTCTTAGCCATTTCGTCTTTACGAACTTTTGGGAATAATTTTTTCGCCAACCGTTCAATCTTAGCTTTAGCTGCAGGTTGATCTAAACGTTTTTCAATTTCCTGCCTACGCGCGTAAGTTAATTCACCCTTTGGAATATCTCTGGTAATTTTCTTAAGCATAGCTTCACGAGCTTTTTTACGAGCACGTTTCTTTAACTTAGGAGAAGAAGCAATTCTACGAGCTGCACGTTCTCTACCTATTTTAATCTTAGATTTATACTTAAGCATTTGACGTGCTCTTTTACGGCGTTGCACCATATCAAGAGCTTCATCTACGTTATTACATTCTGGTCCGCAATTACAATTTTCATTGCATTCGCCATTACATTCGCAATCTGGTCCACAGTTACACGTAGTTTCTTTTACTGATTCGTTCTTATCTTGTTTTCTTTTCTTAGCTGCCTTTTTGATAATGCCATCTTCGCCAGGCATATAGTCTACAGCCAAAAAATCTTTAAAATCTAATGGTTTTGCCATTTTTATTTTCTTCCCGGTTTGTCCCATCCCTTTAATATATCTTTGCTGAAATTGTTGTATGAAAATTCCATACGATCAACCAATTTAACAGCATCACCACCAAGTGTATCAATAGCAACAAAGCCTTCGGCTCCGGTTACTTTATATCCATTACGAGTCTTTACAAATGTCTTTGTGTTTTGTAAGTCATTTAGTTTATTTATAAGTTTTAATTTCGCTAAAACGATAACTTTTTGTAATTCAAACATTTTTTGTAGTGAAGTTCTATTAGATGTACTAAAAAAAGATAGTATTTCATCTAGTTTTTTCTGCTGAGCAGCTTTTCCTTTATCAGTTTTTCTTGTATCTATTTCTTTTTGATATCGCTGTTTGATCCAGTTAATGAGCCCAGATACGTGTCGTCTTGTATCTGTAATGACTGTACCCGCTCTGACAAAGGAATTATTGTAGGTTTCAATAAGTTGAGCGAGTGATCTATTATTTTCGAGTTGCTTGAGCGTTGAGCCCGATATCTGGTTAAATAATTTACCAGCCTGCGATAGATACTCATTAACTTCCTCCGTATCTTTCTTTGTCATTGTTAATTTAGTAAGATCACGAAGCATAGCATCTTGTGACCATACATTTTTAGATTTCTTCAATTTAGATACATCAACACCATAGGATGCTTTCATTGATTCAAACGTTCTACCTATATATGTAGTGTGCCAGACTATCCCAATCTTTGAAGATTTAATTTCTTTTGCTGCTTCAGAATCTGCAGGCACCGCATAAACTATTGTGTTAGGGTGGAACGTAATATATTTTGTACCTCGAATATTTGATTTTTTAATATCTCCAGGCCCGTACAAGAAGTCACCCTGTACAACTCCTTTAATTCCCAGTTCAGGCAAGTGTTTAAGAGCCAGCTTAAGCTTATCAGCAAGATCACCAGAAGTGTCGGCATCAACATCAGAAGGTGTCTTATAAACCTTGGGGTTTTTATTGAAGATCCCCTTTTTCGCAACAAAAAATACTCCGTCATTAGGATCGATACCTGCAAAGATAGCAGGGGCACCATCCCACTTAACGCTAACACTTCCCTCATGAACTCCTCCTAGCATATCTCTCAGAGATCTTAGAGCCATAATAGCTTGTCTTGTACCTTTTACACCACCATAAAGAACCTTATCCTCGATATGAGTCATGTGTGTATTCTTGTTTTCGGTAATGTGCTGTTTAAAATTTTCCACTATGTAGCCTCTACTTTTACATAAGCTGATGAATCGTTTGTTTTTGCGCCTGCAACATTTACTATCTCTGAAATAAAATCGTTTCTCTTAGAAGCAGAAGCATTCATTAGTGCATATGCAATATGTGTTACACCAAGAACAACATGAATGAAATGAGCTTGACCTTGTTTTTCAGCTATTCCTACTTCATGATCTGATTTAGTATATCCTGGATGTACTTTCTTTACCATCTTATAAAAATTATCCATCAAAACCTTAGGAGGATTTTTACTTGCTAATTTTTGAGCTTGATCTTTGAGCATAGTATTAGAAGGCAAGTTAGTATTTAAATGTGTTTTAGTAGAATACGTGATTTGGTTGTAACCTGTACGACCACCTCTTGCACCTTTTTGAATAATTTCCATATTAAGAGGATTAAATAAATTTGGAGCTCGAATGTCTAATCTGCTACCACTATCAAAATATGCAAATCCATGTTTAGCTGTCCATATACCTTTGCCTTTTACAGTTTCAATAGTGACACCCTTAAATTTATGAGTATCTAAACTTTTCTTTTCTATATTGTATTCTGATACTTTTGGTTTTAGTTTTAAACTATTAATTTTCTTAAGAGAAATACCTACAATATCACGGCTTAAAAAGTTTTCAAGAGTAGTTTGATTACATAGAGCCTGGCTCTGATCGCTAATGCGTTCGTTGACATCTACTCCACTCCTGACAGCCCATATATCACCTGGATTCCATTTATCGTTCTGCATAGGTGGCAGACCTTCGTTCTTACGTGCCTTAGATTTTTTTGCATAGATTGCATTCATGGTTTTAGAACCACGATGAATGATATGATTTTTAGTTACGTAACCTTTATCTATTAAAGCTTTAGCAGTAACATATCCTGATTCGTGCCATGTACCATCTAAGCCTGCATATCTTTCGAATGGCACATCTACATCAACTTTATTCTTGTATTGTGATAACGTTTCTACACTAAAATGCGAGAATGGCTTTTTAGTTCCTTCTGCAAGCATAGCAGCAATAAAAATACATTGTAGGGATTCGGCATCAGCGGTTTGGCCGGTCATACCACCACCTTTACCTTGACCGCCGAATATCGGTGACTTGCCAATTTGCAAAGACATAATCATTTTACCGTTTTTTAGTTCGAGATTAAATGACTTCTCTTTATTATCAACATAATCATCAATTGATTTCATATTATTAGAAGTATTTTTTATTTCCAAATCTTTGCCATTAATATCTGGAACTGGGCTACCTGCTTTAATCGCATCTTTAAGAATATCAGTTCTTAAATCATTTGTTCGAGCTTTTATTTTTTCCCACTCAGTACGACTCATAGGATTGAACATCGATTTCTCCAGTATAAATGATTTAAATCTGAGCATAGTATCCTCTTGAATATAATACGTATCTATTTATACTAAAAAAATAAAGGGGCAAATTGCCCCTTAAGTGTACTCCAACTTGTCTATGTAGATCCTATTTCGTTTTTGTAGGACTCTATATTCATATTGATCATAACCAGAATCTTTTAGATCTTGATTAAGATTGTTTACCCACTTTTCATATTCATCAACACGATCACCAGGTTCAAGAACCCCCAACAATGAGGGGTTCTTTTCATCATTTATAATTTTCATATTTCAGATCCGCAATGCTCACATTTAATTTTGTAACTTTTTCCTTTAGCTTTAGCACATGCTTGTTTTATTCTTTCAAACTTACCAACATGCTCAGGTTTAAGATAGCTAAGAACAATTTGTGCAAAAATCCATAGTTGATTTTTTTCTTTATGTTTAGCGCCGAAGGTGTTTATCTCAGAACTATGTGATGGATAATCAAGCTGTTTCCAAGAAATTCTAAATTTTCCATTTTTTTCTGGTCCATATATGGCAAAGCCTTGTTCGGCCCCGCACGGATATATTGCCTTAAAAACATTAGGGGATAAACTACTAGCGCTTTCTATTTTTACCATAATATATTTCCTCAAGCGGCAGTAGCGAATTCTACTGCCTTGTTAGCGGCGTTGATCTTACGCCCTTGATTGTAACCGAACCACTGGTTATTCAAACGACTCTCTGTACTACGACCTTGAACGTGGTCAGTCATATATGTAACAGAGTTAAATGCCTGCCACCAAGTTCCTTGACCAAACTCTGCACCAGGCTGAGTTTCGATATTAGAAGCTGCTAGCTGAGCTGTACGTGACAAATCTTCGAAAGCTGAAACAGTACGAGACTCACGATGTGGGAATACTTCGTTATAGTATTGAATCAGTGATTCTGTGTTATAACGACGAGTTGACAAGAATTCTGCCATCTCTTTATACTGTGCAAACTTTTCAGAGGCAAGTCCCATTTGCTCTTTAACCATATCAGCATCGAAAACTGAACGATGGCCAACTTTTACAAAGTTTTTAGACTTTGAGTTTAGAGAAAATGTGAGCGTGTTATTGCATACAACACGAATGGGAGTAAAGCGAATATCAACAGCTTTACCATATTGGTGAGGATTGCTAAACAAAAGATAGGAGTCAACTTGGTCTTCGCCGAGAATAGTGAAAGACTCTTTGATTTTTGCGAGAGCGAATACATTTTTTCCATCCTTTAAAGATCCTGCTACATTCATTTCCATATCACCGGCCATTACGAAATCTGAGAAGAATTCGAAAGCTTGTGTATTTTGTACTGGATTCCAGTCGTCACCGACCATATCTAAAACTGAACCGTCAGAAGAACGAACCAAAGCTTTTTTACCAGGAATTTTTACACCTGATACTGTTTGTACTTCTTCTTTTTCGACTTCCCAATCGAGACCAGCTTTTTGCATCATCTGTTCGGGAGTCATGTCATTGCGTACTTCTACGCCAAGACCATGCCAAGGTACATCGCCAACATATGCGAGTTGAGCTTGACCGTTAATCATTTCTACTTCGTGTGCCATAATATAATATCTCCTTTTGATAGGTATATACTACATCATTGCGAAAAGAATGTACACAAAAAAGCGCCGAAGAAATGAATTTTTTTTTAATTAATCGTAATGCCCACCTAATACGGCAACCTTTTTTATTTCTCTATTATAAGCTTCTGTTTCTCGTTGTTTATAAGCTGCTTCGAATCCTGCTGAGCCGTATTCATTTCTTTCAGTGTTACCCCACAGTCTTATCATGTAGCTATCATATATCCTTTCTACCACCTTATCACTTTCATTAATATTGATAAGATGTCCTTTTACTAGCCAGTTTAAACGATTAGCTTCCTTACGAACGAAAGGTGAACACATAGCACAACTCCTTTTTCTGAGATATGCTATCTATAAAATGATAGCGCTGACTGTTGCGCTAACAAAAAAATATTTTAATCTGATAATGGATTATCGAGAGCTTCTTGTAATGTTTCTCTTAGATCGTCATTAAGCTTATCCATCTTAAATTCAAGATCTTTGATCGTATCTTTCATCACATTACGTACATCTTTTTCAGATGCTCTTACTGTAGCTTCAACTTCTCGAATAGAAGAAGTTACGTCTTTACTTTGTTGGTTCAGATCGTTACGAACACCGGCAAGTGTCGATTCTATAGAAGCTTGAGTATCTTTGACTCTGCGTTCTGAATCATCAACCTTATCTTCCATACGATCGATGTTGGCTTCTAATTTAAGAATATCATCTTTTAAACCAGACTTAATATCTCTTGTATAGTCTATGGCTTCATCAAGCTTGGTTTCAATAACATTATTACGAGCAGCTATAGCATCAGTATCAATATTCTGGATAATCTCTTTCATATCCATATAATCTTTATAAAATTCAAATCCTGCCCAAGCACCGCCTCCTAAGGTACTAAGAGCGGTAAGGACGGCGAACATCCTTCCACCTTTGAAGGTTGCTCCTCCGAATTCAAATTCTGCCATCGTTCATCCCCTTGTTCAGCTCGAAAGGCTTTGTGTTCTTCCCAAAGATGTTCTGCTACATTATATCCAAAAAACGTGAAAAACCCTGCGAAAATAGATACTGATACTATTTCCATTTTATTCCTCGAATTGTAGCTGCCTAAGCTGTTGTAATTCTCGCTCGAGTTTCATTACTTCGAGCTGTTTCTTTCTTAATTCTAAATCATATAACCTATTACAATCAATGCGTGACTTTACTCTTTTGCCAAGTGGTATCATTATTCTAGCATATACACCTACATCAGTACCACCATTAATATAGTTGTTCATCTGATCATAATCACCTTTATCTATTAGTCCTGTAACTCCGAACTCTAAGTTAGTAGCAGAACCAATAGCATTAGAACAATCAAGTTCTCCAGCTCTAAACTTATCTGATTGATAGTTGCCAGGAAC
>MDTC01132186.1_pt1 | contig 19320 bp, 17 predicted proteins | sample 811181 | NCBI WGS metagenome assembly MDTC01 (sample SAMN05326644, study PRJNA326480) | marine metagenome | isolation source: seawater | place: Pacific Ocean: North | collected 2011
AAATTGATTTTGTAGTTCACGCAGTAGCTTTCTCAGATAAATCAGAATTGTCGGGTGAATATTTAAATACTACTAGAGAAAATTTTTTAAGAAGTATGTTAATTTCATGCTTTTCATTTACTGAAGTTGCTAAAGAAGCGTCTAAGATAATCAAAGAAGGTGGTAGCATGTTAACTTTAACTTATGAGTCTACTAAAGCTATTCCAAATTATAATGTTATGGGTGTTTGTAAATCTGCACTTGAGGCGAGTGTTAAATATTTAGCAAGAGATTTGGGTTCTAAAAGTATTAGAGTTAATGCAATAAGTGCAGGTCCTATCAAAACACTTGCGGCCTCAGCTATTGGAGATGCAAAATTCTTATACAAATGGAATGAAGATCATTCCTTCTTAAAAAGAAATGTTGACATACATGATGTAGGAAATTCGGCTTTATATCTTTTAAGCGATCTGGCATCAGGTGTTACAGGTGAAATTCACTATGTTGATGCTGGATATAATAAGGTTGGCATGCCAGATCCCAAAAATATCAAAAATTAATTAAACAGCTTGCTTAATTGAAAGCTTAACTTTTCCTCTATCAAAACCTAGAACTTTAACTGAAACTTCATCACCTTCTTTAACGACATCACCAACTTTTTCTACTCGTTTTGCAGCAAGTTCAGAAATATGAACTAGACCATCTTGTTTTCCAAGAAAATTAACAAAAGCACCAAACTCCATTACTTTTACAACTTTGCCTTTATAGATTTTACCTACTTCAGCTTTAGCTACTAAACTTTTTATAATATCAATTGCAATTTTTCTTGATTCTTCATCTGGAGCTGAAACAGTTACTTCTCCTGTGTCCTTTACATCTACCTTAGCTCCTGATTTTTCAACAATCTCTCTAATAGTTGCTCCACCTTTTCCAATAACGGTTGCTATATCTTTTTTATCAACTGTAACAGTTTCCATTTTGGGTGTGTGTTTAGAAAATTCAGTTCTTGAAGTTTTTAAAGCTTTGTTCATTTCTTCTAGGATATGCTCTCTTCCAGCTTTCGCTTGATCCAAAGCTTTCTCCATAATCTCAAATGTAATACCAGTAATTTTAATATCCATTTGAAGAGAAGTGATTCCTGATTTAGTACCAGCTACTTTAAAATCCATGTCTCCTAGATGATCCTCGTCACCTAAAATATCTGATAATACTGAAAAATCTTTTCCCTCTTTAATTAAACCCATGGCAATACCTGCGACTGGTTCTTTCATTGGAACGCCGGCATCCATAAGAGCTAGTGAAGTTCCACAAACTGTAGCCATTGACGAAGACCCATTAGACTCTGTAATTTCTGATACAACTCTAAGAGTGTAAGGAAAGTTCTCTGATTTAGGTAATGAGGAGTTAATTGCTCTCCACGCTAATTTTCCGTGACCTACTTCTCTTCGACCAGTTCCTATTCTGCCACATTCTCCCACTGAAAAAGGAGGAAAATTATAATGTAACATAAATCTGTTTCTTTGCATCCCGTTTAAGCTCTCCACTCTTTGCTCATCATCTGATGTTCCTAATGTGGTTACCACTAAAGCTTGGGTTTCTCCTCTAGTGAATAAAGCTGAACCATGAGTTCTTGGCAATACACCAACTTCACATTTAATTTGTCTTACGTCAGCCAGACCTCTTCCATCTATTCTCTTTTTATCTTTTAAGATTGCTGTTCTTACAATATCTTTTTCTAGTGACTTTAATTGAGCCATAGCTTCGTTTTCACTTATATTCTCATCCTCAGAAAACATTTCTTTACATTTTGTATCTATTTCTGAAATTGTAGTTGATCTTTTTTTCTTATCAATTTCTTGGAATGCTTTTCGCAAATCAGCTTCGAATGCTTTTGCAATCTTCGTTTTAACTGCAGAGTGATCTTTAATTTCAACTTCCCATTTAGGCTTGCCAGATTTTTTTGCTAATTTTTCTATAGCTTCAATAATAGGTACAAAATTTTCATGTCCAAACTTAACGGCAGCTAACATTTCCTTTTCAGTAAGACCTGAAGTTTCAGACTCCACCATTAAAACCGCTTCTTTAGTTCCTGCTACGACTAGATCTAATGAAGATTCTTCTAACTCTTTTGGGGTTGGATTTAATAAATATTTACCATCTTTGAAACCAACTCTACTTGCAGCAATAGGTCCACCAAAAGGTAACCCTGAAATAGCTAACGCTGCTGAGCATGCAATAATAGAAAGCACATCAGCTTGGTTTTCTCCATCGTAAGATAGAACCGTCGGCAGTAACTGCACTTCATTCATAAAGCTTGATGGAAACAAAGGTCTAATTGGTCTATCTATTAATCTTGAGATTAATTGTTCGGATTCAGTTGGTCTTGCCTCTCTTTTAAAATATCCACCTGGAATTTTTCCAGCGGCATAATATTTTTCTTGGTAATTAACTGATAGAGGAAAGAAATCCTGACCATCTCTAAGTTTTTTAGCCCCAACTACTGTGGATATAACTACTGTTTCACCGCATGTTGCTATGATTGCACCATCGGCTTGTCTTGCAATTTTTCCTGTCTCTAGAGTTATTTTTTTTCCATTAATTTCTATTTCTTCTTTGTGTATTTTGAACATTATTTCCTTAAATTTAGTTGTTTAATTACTTTATTGTATGAATCGGGATTTTTTTTCTTCAAATAAGCTAAAAGTTTTTTTCTTCGATTAACCGATTTTGTTAAACCCACTGTAGAATGTTTATCTTTTTTAAATTTTTTAAAATGCTCTGATAATCTTGTTATCTTATCAGTTAACAGACCGACTTGAACTTCTGCGGAACCTACGTCCTTAGCGTGAATTGCTAATGCTTTAATTGTTTCTATTTTTTTCTTTTTCATTTTTTTTATTTATATTAATTATTCTTTCTATCTTTTCAGCATATTCAAAAGATTTATCTTCTATAAATGCAAGTCTAGGAAGAAACTTTATATCAAGTTTTTTTGACAGTGCTTTTCTAACAAGATGTGAGAACTCAGTCAAGATACTTACTGTTTTTTTAGACTCAACACCACCAAGCGGTATCACGAATACTCTTGCGGATTTCAGATCTGGCGTCATCTTTACCTCGGTTACTGTTATTACGCTGGTGTTTAGAGCTAAAATTTTTGCTTCATTCCTTATAAAAATTTCTCCAAGATTTTGTTTGATTAATTCTCCTACCCGTAATTGTCTTTGAGAGTATGCTGGCGCAGTTTTACCTCTAGCCATTTTAAATCTGCCTATTTATTTTTTCGGACTGATATGCTTCTATAACGTCTCTTTCTTTAAAATCTATAAAATCTTTAAAACTGATGCCACATTCAAAACCATTTTTAACTTCTTTGACAGCATTCTTCTCTCTAAAAATGCTGGTAATCTCTCCATCATAAACTACAACACCATCTCGAATTAATCTGGCCTTGCATTTATTTTTTATTTCACCCTCTGTCACTTTTGACCCAGCCACTTTTCCAGCATCAGAAACTTTAAAAACTTTAAGAATTTCTGCTGAACCAATTACAGTCTCTTTTGTTTCTGGTTCTAATAATCCTGAGAGACCTTTTTCAACTAATTCTAATACTTCATAAATAATATTGAAAAATTTTATTTCTATGTGTTGTTGCTCTGCTAACTTTTTGGCTTGATTATTTGGTTTAACGTTAAAACCAACTAAAAGTGCGCTTGAAGCTTTTGCTAAAGACACATCAGATTCATTTATCATTCCTATATCAGATAAGATAATATTTGCTTTAACCTCTGGGTGCTCTATTTTATTAATAGCGTTTTTTAATGCTTCGCTTGAACCCTGAACATCCGACTTAATAATAATATTTAATTCCTGTTTATTATTTTGATTTTCAAATATTGATTTTTTATCTTTAATAATATTGTTTTTAGGACCTGTTCCAGTTTTATTAAATTCTACAATTTCTTTTGCTTTATCTTCATTTTCTGTAACCGCAAACTCAGCTCCTGCAAAAGCTGACTCGTTCATTCCAAGGATTTCAACTGGCATTGATGGAAAAGCTTCGTCAATGATTTTTCCCTCATGATCTATCATGGCTCTGATTTTTCCATACGTGCTTCCACAGAAAAAATAATCAGCTTTTTTTAATACACCATTTGTTATCAACACAGTAGATACAGGGCCTTTACCTTTATCTATTTTAGATTCTATTACGACTCCAGTTGCCGGTCCACTATGAGAAGCAGAAAGATCTAATATTTCAGATTGTAATAATATGCTATCTTTTAGTTTATCTAAATTAATTTTTTGTGTAGCTGAAACTTCAACAAATAAAGTGTCTCCACTAAAATCTTCAGCAATCAATTCATACTTCATTAAATCATTTTTAATTTTTGTTATATTTTTATCTGGAAGGTCGCACTTATTAATTGCAACAATAATTGGTACTTTTGCAGCTTTTGAGTGTTGTATGGCTTCAATTGTTTGAGGCATGATTCCGTCATTCGCAGCAACAACCAAAACAACTATATCAGTAATTTTTGAACCGCGTGCTCGCATTTCAGTAAATGCAGCGTGACCTGGGGTGTCAATAAAAGTTATAATTTTATTTTTTTCTGTTTTAACTTGATAGGCTCCAATGTGCTGTGTAATTCCGCCATGTTCGCCAGAGACAACATTTGCATTTCTTAAAGCATCCAGTAGAGAAGTTTTACCATGATCTACATGTCCCATTATTGTTACAACTGGCGGTCTCTTATGTACTTTTCCCTCAATTTGATTTTTTTTTTTATTTATTTCTAAGCTAGGTGCAGTTTCGATGATCGGGTTATGTCCAAATTCCTTTACAATATATTCAGCTGTGTCTTTATCAATAATATGATTTATTGTTGCTACAACTTTCATATTAAACAAAAATTTAATTATATCTGCTGATCTTTCAGCCATTCGATTTGAAAGTTCCTGAATAGTAATTTGCTCAGGAAGGTTAACATCTTTAATTACTTTTACTGTTTCCTTTTTTTCATCTGAATTATCTGATTTTTTTTCTTTTAGCCTTGCTCTTTTTACAGATGCTAAACTTCTTTGTTTGATCTCTACTTCTTCAACGTTCATAGCTCTTGAAACAGTAAGTTTAAATTCTCTTTTAGGCGATAGAGGTTCTTTAAGTTTAAGCTTTGCTTTTGAGGGAGCTTTTTCGTCTTTTTTAATAAAATTTTTTGTAGCTTGTTGCTCAATAAAATTTCGAACAACATTTTTCTTAACTGGTTCAGTTCTTCTAAAGGATCCTGGCGATGAAGTTGGCTTGTTGTCCCTAGAAGACCTGAAAGGGACTTTTTTTTCTATAGAAAAAGTTTTTTTACCATCTCTTGAAATTGTTGAAATATCAATCTTTTTTGATACTCCTGTGGAAATGGTTAAAGTTTTTTTTTTTATTCTTTTGGTCGTCCATTAATGTTTTATTTAAACGCTATCTCCCTTGCGGCCATAATCAATTGATCGGCCTCTTCCCTTGAAAGAGAGAATTCTTCTAAATAACCTTCTATTCTAACTTTTTTTCCTTTTATTTCATCAAATCCACCAATTAATTCATCAGACGAAAGATCAGCAAAGTCACTTAATTTTTTAATATTCCTTTGGCCTAACAATACTAGCATACCTTGGGTAATACCTTTTAAATTTACCAAATCTTCTTCCATGCCTAATTCTTTTAATCTTTTAGAAATTTCTTCTTTTTCTTTGACTAAATTTTCTTTGGATCTGTTAATTAGCTCACTTGCAGTCGTTTCATCTATGCCTTCAATTTTAGTAATATCTTCTGGCTTTGCCTGAGCTATTTCTTCAATACCCTGCATGCCTTCCGAGACCAAAAGTTGACCTAGGGTTTCATCTACCTCTAAACTTTTAACTAAATTTTCTGTTCTTTCTTTAAATTCAGTCTGTCTCCTTTCAGAGTCTTCTTGATCTGTTAAAATATCAATTTCAAAATTAGTTAATTTTGATGCAAGTCTTACATTTTGACCTCTTCTACCTATAGCCTTGCTTAAGTTTTCTTCGGTCAAAATTACATCAATTCTTTTGTTGTCTTTATCAATTAGAACTTTTTGAATCTCTGCTGGAGACAAAGACTCAGAAATTAATGTTGGTAAATCTTCTGTCCATTTAATAATATCAATTTTTTCTCCGTGCAACTCATTCACTATAGTTTGAACACGACTACCTCTCATACCCACACAGGCTCCTACTGGATCAATCGAACTCTCCTTTGAGAAAACACATATTTTAGCTCTACTGCCAGGGTCCCTAGCAACAGCTTTGATTTCAATTATGCCTTCATAAATTTCTGGAACTTCTTGAAAAAATAATTTAGCTAAAAATTGTGGGTGAGCACGTGATAAAAATATCTGATGACCTTTAAGTTCTTTTTTAACCTCATAGCAATAAGCTTTTACACGATCGCCTGTTTTCAATATTTCTCTAGGAATAAGTTCATCTTTTTTGATTACACCTTCAGCTTTTCCAAGATCCATAATAACATTTCCATATTCTAATCTTTTTATGATTCCACTTAAAATTTGACCCTGTTTATCGATAAAATCCTCATACTGTCTATTTTTTTCTGCCTCTTTAACTCTTAAGCTAATAACTTGTTTAGCACTTTGTGCCGCAATTCTACCAAAATCAATTTGAGGTAAATCTTCAAATATTTGATCTCCAACTTTTAAATCTTTATTTTTTTTTTCTACAGTTTTTGCATCATTTAAAATAATCTGTTTGCTGGGATCTTCAACTTCTTCGACTATGTCTAAGACTTTTTGAATTTTAATCTCGCCACTTAATCGATCTATAAGAACTCGGATATTATTTTCAACTCCAAACTTTGTTAAAGCTGCTTTTTGTATTGCGCTCTCCATTGATTCTAAAACTATTTCTTTATCTATAGATTTTTCGTTGGCAACAGCTTCGACTATCCTTAATAATTCGACTTTATCTAATCCTCTATTTAACATTTTTTCCTTTTTTAGTTTGCTCCAAAAAAAAATGGGCTAAAGCCCATTTTGTAAACACATAATTTTTACTTATATTTAATGAAAATTTAAGGCTTTTTCAAGGTCACATTTTAAAAATATCAGTTTTATCAATTTTTTCCCAAGAAAATTCACCTTTATTTGTCGGCTTTCTTCCAAAGTGTCCATAGGCTGATGTAGCTTGATAAATAGATTTATTTAAACCCAATAATTCTCTAATTCCTCTTGGAGATAAATCAAAATTTTTTTCTATCTTTTTTTTTATTTCTTCATTTTTTTCTTCATCTTTGTCAGCTAATTTTACATAAATGGAGAGTGGTTTTGAAACTCCAATTGCATAAGCTAGTTGAATTAAGCACTTGTCTGAAACACCTGCTGCTACAATATTTTTTGCTAAATATCTTGAAACATAGGCTGCTGACCTATCAACTTTTGTTGGATCTTTTCCAGAAAACGCTCCACCACCATGTGGCGCAGCTCCTCCATATGTATCAACTATAATCTTTCTTCCAGTAAGACCAGAATCACCATCAGGTCCACCTATTATAAATTGGCCAGTTGGATTTATGTAAACCTCCTTTTCATCTAATTCTTTTAATAGATCTTCAGGAATAGATTTTTTAATATATGGAAAAATAAGGCTTCTAACTTGTTCTTGATTTAAATCTTTAGAGTGTTGAGTTGAAATCACAACTGACATAACTTTTTTTGGTTTGTCGTTTTCATAGTACATTGTAACTTGGCTTTTAGAATCAGGTTCTATGCCTTTTAAAGAACCTTTTTTTCTATCTTCTGCCATTAATCTAAGTATTTTATGAGAATAGTGAATTGGTGCTGGCATCAACTCCTCTGTTTCATTGCATGCATATCCAAACATAATGCCTTGGTCTCCAGCTCCTTCGTCTTTGTTATCTTTTGAGTCAACGCCCATTGCTATGTCTGATGATTGTGAATGTAAATGAGACTCGATGTTAGTTTGATCTTTCCAACTAAAACCATCTTGGTCGTAACCAATATCTTTTATGCAATCCCTTACTTTTTGAATTAATTCCTCTTTTTTTATTTCAGGTGCTCTAATTTCTCCTGCTAAAACTACTTTGTTGGTTGTTGTTAAGGTTTCACAGGCAATTCTAGAAAAAGGGTCTTTTGATAGATATGAATCTACAACCATATCTGAAATTCTATCGCAAACTTTGTCTGGATGACCTTCGGAAACCGACTCGCTGGTAAAAAGATAATTATTTTTGTTCATTTTTTTTAAAGATAATAAAAGTTGTGACAGCTGTAAATAAAAGTACAAAAAAGATCAAATCAAATTTATATTTTTTTTGAATGTTGTTCATAATTGGAATATCAGAAGCAATTACACCTCTCTCATTTGGCGTTAGAACCTTTTTAACCACTCCTTTATTGTCTATAAACGCGCTAAAACCCATATTTGCTGATCTTGCTAAATAAACGTTATTTTCTATTGCCCTAAAAATGGCTTTGGCAAAATGTTGGTCGGGGCCTATGGTGTCTCCAAACCAGGCGTCTTCTGAAATATTGATTATCAGATTTTTTTCATTATGACTTAATTTAGGAAAAATAATTTCATAGCAAATTAAGGGTAGCATCTTTAAATTATCCATTTTGAAAATATTGCTACCTACTCCTTTGGAAAATGAACCATAACCTTCAGTGATTTTTTTTAGACCAAGCTCATTTAAAATATTTTCATAAGGCAAGAATTCACCAAAAGGCACTAATTTGACTTTGTTATATTGAAAAATAACCTCTAGCTCGTTGTTCGCAATAATTAAACTGTTAAATGTGTTTGGCTTTTGTAGATTCTCCTGAATTGTATTAGCTCCAAATAATATTAAATGATTTTCTGAAAATGCTTCTTTAAATAATACTTTATATTCTTTAATCTGAGTAAAATTAAAGCCAGTAAAAACTCCCTCTGGCCAGACAAAAAGTGTTTTTTTATTTTTTTCAGGCTCACTGTATTTTATTAAATTCAATATATTTTTTTCTAAGTCGCTATTAGACAAATTATATTTTAAATCGAAACCAGGTGAAATAACTTTTGTATAAACTGAATTTTCTGAGTTTAAGTTTAAGTTAATGAATTTTTTATCATTTATTTTTATTACTGAAGATCCATAAATATAATTACCAAAAAAGACTAAGCTAATAAGAAAAAATAAAATAAAATTAAATTTTTTTTTAAAAACTAGCAGAAGTGGCGAGCAGTAAATTAAAATGCATAACAAATTAAATGAAAAAAACCCAAGATAAAATAATGACTGAAGTATTTCAGGTTTCCATGACCAAGTATAAGCCCATGCATTCCAAGGAAAGCCTGTTAAAATTTTAGCTCGAAGATAATCCATAAAAGCAAATGAACTAGAAAATAATAGAATTGATATAAAATTATTTTGCAAAAAAGGGCCGACGATTAAAATAGCTAAACCAAAAAAAAGTCCTAGAAAAACTGGCAAACCAATAATAGCTACTGGGATCAAAAATTTAAAATTCTCATCAAAAGTGAGTGAATGAGATATCCAATGAATACCCGATAAAAAAAAACCTATGCCAAATAAATAACCGATAAAAAATAAATTTAATAAATATGGTTTTTTTCGGTAAATATTTCTAGATTTTTTTTGTGTATAGGTTGTAAGTAAAAATAGTACAGGAAGTATTAGAAAATTTATATAACTTACATTGAAAGGTTGAAAACTAAAAACTGTTAAAGTTCCAAGAATAAATGGAAATAAAAAAATTAAAAAAAATCTAGTATTTAAAAATTTTAAAATCATATTATTTGACAGCTTTCAGTAATTTAGATTCTATCTTTTTCATTATTGAAAAATCAAGATTTGTTTTATGGCGATGGCCTAATAAATGAACTAGTCCGTGGATCCAAATTTTATCAAAGCTTAATTGAAAAGTATCATTTTTTGGGTTTTTTTTTATTTTGTTTAAATTAATGATTATATCTCCCAGATAAATTTTTTCTTTCCTTTTCATTAACTTATTCAAAAAAAATTTTTCATGAAAAGGGAAGGACAATATATCTGTTGTTTTATTTTTTTTTCTAAACTTAATATTTAATTTTTTAACCTCTGTATCTCCTGAGAGTAAAATAGTAAAACTACAATTATTTTTTTTAAATATATTAGTTTTTTTATCTATATTTCTTAATTTTTTATTTATGTAGAGATTGGGAATTCTAATGAATTTTTTCCAATCTTTATTTGTAATTAATACATCAGCTTTGATCATCAGCTTTTTTTTGATAAGCTTTGATGATTTTTGAAACTAGAGGATGTCTCACAACATCTCTATGATCAAATTCGACAATTTTTATTTCTTCAATTTGGCTTAATATATTTTTAGATTTTATTAAACCTGAATGATCTTTATTAATTAAATCTACTTGTGAAGGATCTCCATTTACTGCCAATTTTGAATTTTCCCCTATCCTTGTTAAAAACATTTTTATTTGTGTTGCCGTAGCATTCTGTGCTTCATCCAATATAGCAAAGCAGTTTTTTAAAGTTCTGCCTCTCATAAAAGCGAGTGGTGCAATTTCAATCTCACCAGACTCTATTTTTTTATCTATTTTTTCAAAACCAAATAATTCATATAATGCGTCGTAGAGTGGTCTTAAATATGGGTCTACCTTTTCCTTCATGTCGCCAGGAAGAAAGCCAAGTTTCTCTCCTGCTTCTACAGCTGGCCTTGAAAGTATAACTCGTTCAATTTTTTTTTCCATAAGCATAGTAATGGCCACTGAGACAGCAAGAAAGCTTTTTCCGGTTCCAGCTGGCCCAATCGCCATCGTAATATCATTTTCTCTTAATGCCCTTATGTAATCAGACTGCTTTTGCGAACGTGCTATAACTGATTTTCTAGGTGTTTTAATTAATTGAGTAAAAGATTGTATATTTGAATTGTTTTTTGAATTTAAATCTTTATTCACTGCTAAAATTATATCACCTTTTTCAATATTGTTGGTTAAAAGAAATTTATTAATTAAAAATCTTATAGCTTCAGAAACAGTATTAATACTATCTGGGCTCCCCTTCGCAGTAATTGAATTGCCTCGAAAAAACAATGTGGCTTTAGTTAACTTTTCTAATTTTTTCAAATTTTCATTAAATTCGCCTACAATTAATGACAAAATATCATTATCTAGAATTTGAATATTTAAAGTTTCTTTGTCTATTTTCTTAATTATAAGTTTTTGTTCTAATTTACTGATTTCAGACATTAATTAGGCTGCAAAATTAATTTTTTTATTAGATAAAACGACCCCAAATAGACTGTTATGATTAAAATTATTAATTTTAACTTCTAACAATTGTCCTGTTAGGTCTTGTTCGCTCTCTACTATAACTGAATTCAAAAATTTATCTCGACCAAAATACTTATTTTGTTTATTTAGTTTGTTTTCAAAAAGTACTTCTATTGATTTATTTAAAAAAAAATTTTTATACTTAGAATTGTTAGTCTCAAGGAGCGTTTGTAGCTTGATTAGTCTTTTTTTTGCAACTGCAGCGTCAACATTTCCTAGTTCTGATGCTGGTGTTCCTGGTCTTGAACTGTAAATAAAAGAGTATGAATTAATAAATTCCACTTTTTTGATTAGTTCTAATGTTTTGTTAAAGTCATCATCTGTTTCACCTGGATAGCCTATAATAAAATCTGAAGAAAATCTAATATCTGGCTTAACTTTTTTTAATTGTTCTAAAATTTCAAAATAATCGGAAATATTATGCTTTCGATTCATAGCTTTAAGCACTTTAGAGGATCCGCTTTGAACAGGTAGATGAAGCACAGGCATTAATTTTTTACAAGTCTTGTGGGCCTCTATTAAATCTTTCGTAACATCTTTTGGGTGAGAGGTTGTATATCTAATTCTTTTTAACTCTTTTATTTCATTTAGTTTAAATATTAAATCGGATAGACGAAAAGAATTGGTTTGATCTTTGTATTCATAAGCATTAACATTTTGACCTAGAAGAGTAATTTCTTTTGATCCATTTTCTACTAGTTGTTTTGCTTCATTTATTATTTCATTAAATGATCTAGAGAATTCAGGACCTCTTGTGTACGGCACTACGCAAAAGTGACAGAACTTATCGCACCCTTCTTGAATTGTTAAAAAAGATGATATCTTTGAGTTTGAATTTTTAATTAAATTTAACGTATCAAATTTTTCTATAACATTAAATTCGGTATTATTAATTTTATTTTTTTTGCTTTCTATTTTTTTTATAATTTCTGGTATCTGATGATAGGACTGAGGACCAACTACTCCGTCTATATACTTTTCACGATTAAGCATTTCTTCATTTTCAGCTTGAGCTACACATCCAGTAACTAAAACCATTGGTTTCCCCTTGTTTCTAAATTCTTTTTTTAATCTTCCAATATCGTGATAAACTTTGTCGGTTGCTTTCTCTCTTATGTGACAAGTGTTTAAAACATAGCAATCTGCTTGTGATAAGTTGTTTGTAGCTGTGTATCCAATTGTCTTAGCTAAATCTAAAATACGATTACTATCGTACTCATTCATTTGACAACCAAAAGTTTTGATAAATATTTTTTTAGACAAATTATTTTTTTATTTTAGAACCATATAATTCTAGTTTGTGATCAACTAGTTTATAACCTAATTTTTGAGCAACTTTATTTTGTAAAATTTCTATATCTTTATCTACAAATTCAATAATTTTCCCGCTATTGATATCTATTAAATGGTCATGATGTTCATCTGGTGCTTGTTCATATCGAGCTTTGCCTCCTTTAAAATCATGTTTTGCGACTATTCCCGACTCTTCAAATAATTTCACAGTTCTGTAGACAGTGGCAATACTTATTTTTTTTTCAATCTTGTTTACTCGTTTGTGCAGTTCATCTACATCAGGATGATCGGTTGCGTTTGACATAATCTCAGCAATTATTCTTCTTTGATCAGTTAACCTAACACCTTTTATTTTACATTTTTCTTCAATATTATTCATATAAACAACAGTAACTTAACTTAAATATAGTGGTTTAATCAATTTATATTCCAATAAATTATTTTCTATTAATATGTCAACATTTTTAAGGTCAAATTCAGCAATACTGACTTTTTTTTTATCAATATTATTAAAAATTTCATCATTTTTTATTTTTTCTGGAACAACTATCAGCGAATTATTTGTTTTTAAAAAGTTAGGTTCTAATTTCTTAGGTGAAGTAAAATTGTAATTTTTAACAACATTCACCTCAGAAAAATAATAAAAATTATTTGCTTTTATTATTGAAATAATAGTTTCTTTTTTTTTAAAATGTGAAGCAGCATTTAAAACAAAATCATTATAACTATAAATATTTATTTTTTTTACTATCTGAATGCCTTTAGTAACAGCCAGTGCAATTCTAATTCCTGAAAAACTACCAGGCCCAGAATTAACTATAATTGAAAACTTTTGATCTATCTTTACGCCATGTTCTTTAATAAAATCTAAAACTATTAATGATAAGCCTTCATACTTAGTAATATTAGTTTGTAATTTTTTTAAAAAAAACTTATTATCAATTTTTAACGCAATAGTATCATTTTTACCTGTGCAATTAATTATTAAACAATCTTTAATCATTTTTTTATTATTTTTGGTTGCGCCTAGCCAATCATTATCAGCAGTTAATAGTATAGAGGATAAAGGCATTGTTGTCCTTATGTATCATCGTTTTGAAGAAAATAAATATCCCTCCACAAATATAAAAATAGCTAATTTTATTGAACACTTAAATTTAATAAAGGAAAAAAAATTTAAATTTATAAATCCAAATAATTTTGAGAATAGTCTTATCAATGAAAAAAAAGAGAAAAAAATTTTATTAACTATAGATGATGGTTTTCAATCATTTTATGACCAAGCTTGGCCGATACTAAAAAAAGAAAAAATCCCTTTTATATTATTTGTAAATACAAGGGAGGTTGGGACTAATGGATACATGGACTGGAAACAAATTAAAGAAATTGCTAAAGAAAAATTTGTTCATATAGGAAATCATAGTTATTCACACGAATACTTGGTTGATATTACAAATAATGAAATTAAAAATGATATAATAAGAGCTATAAATGATTTTAAAGATAATCTAGGATACAATTCAAATTTCTTTTCATATCCATTTGGTGAATACAGTAATAACTTTAAAACTATTGTTAAAAATTTAGGTTTTAAATATGCGTTCGGTCAACACTCAGGGGTAGTAGATGAAACTAAGGATTTTTATGAGTTGCCTAGATTTCCAATTAATGAGGCCTATGGAGAATTAAAAAGATTTGAAACAATACTTAAAACTATTCCACTTAAGTTTAAATCAATAATACCTGAGGAAAAGTATATTCAAGAATCAAATAATCCACCAGAAATTATTGTGGAATTTTTTGAAAATTCTAAAAATATTAAATTATTAAACTGTTATTCAAATGAGATGAACTCATGGAGAAAATCTGAACTTAAGTTTTTAAGTAACAACAAAATAAAGATTAAACTAATTGGCAAGTTTACTACTGAAAGGGGAAGGGTGAATTGTTCTCTTAGAGAAAACGATGGTTCTTGGAGATGGCTGGGAATGCAGTTTGTAATAGCTAATATTAAAAATTAAAGCTTTAGCTCTTTCTTTTCTTTTAGGTCGTCTATTGTTACTGTTTCAAATTCATCTAAATCATTTTGCTCGATAATTTGACGTAATACTTTAGTATATTCTTTTCCAGTTTGAGCATAATTATCGAGTTCATCGATGAGTTCTTTGCCTACCAACGGTTTATTTAGCTTTCGTAATTCAAATCTCTTTTTACGAAAATCTTTATAACCATTGTGAGTATTTAAGTTGGTAATATATGCTTTAACTGAAGCACGTAATAAAGGAAATTTAAGTATTTTATGATTAGCATTACCAGACTTTTCGAGAGGTTCGATGCCGTCTCCTTTCCATGTCCACTGCCCAAATATAGCGTTTCCCTCTAAGGCAAATCTAGAAGTTCCCCAACCACTTTCTTTTGCAGCCTGAGCTAAGGCGATAGATATCGGAATAACATCCATTTTTTCTAATAATTCATTAATATTTTTTTTTGATACTTTGTAGTCTCTGTATTTTTTGTTTATCCACTTTTGATTTTCTGAATTATTATTTTTCTTTAATATTTTTAATAGATATTTCTTATCTTTTTTAATTTTTTCATTCTCAGCAACAATTAATGGTAAAAGAATTTTTAAAAATGTTTCTTTTTTCTTTTTTGTGCTCCTAATTGACTCTAAGTCTTTTGGCAATCTTGTGAAATAAATTGGTTTTACAAGCTTTGTGTCTCTAACGGAGTCTAAATCATAGTCTAAATCTTCAAATAAATTCAACACTGTTAATGTATTAAGATTGTAGTCATTTTCCGGATCGTAAGGAGCTTTTTTTTCTTCAGGTTTTTTAACTACTTTTTTAGTTTCTTCCTTCTTTATTTTCTTTGTGGCACTAGTTTTTTCTTTAGTGTTTTTATCAGATTTTATTTCTAAAGATATTTTTACAGAGTCTAAATTAGAAATATATCCTTTTATGTAGAAACCACTAAAAACAAACATTAGCAAAAATGATGCATATACACCTCTTAAAATAAATTTATTAACTAATTTCTCATTTACCTTAAAATGATAAACTTTATTTAATCCATCAACTATGATTTTTGTAAGTGTTTTAAAAAAGTTAGAAATACTTGATATTACGAAAATAAAATAATTATTAATAAAATCAAATACTTTTTTTACACCTTTGTTTATGCTGATATTTATAGCTAATTTTTCTTTTAAGGAATTTTGTAATAATTTAATATTTTTACTTATATTTATGTTGATTTCAAATTTTTCTTTAAAAGAATTGTAGAGAGGTTTAAAAAACTCATTGATAATTTTGTGAGATAAATATCCTCTTCTTGATGGTATAGGTACTTTGTTTCTTAAAAGCTCTAGCTCTATTTCGTAAGTAGTAAGTCTTTGATTTACATCTAAAACTTTCTCAATTTTATAAATTCTTGCTAATTCGATTATTTTTTGCCTGTAGCTGATTACTTTTTTCATACTAAATCGCCTCTACCGATTTTACTTCTTCAACATAATGACACAGTAAATTTTGTACGCCCTGCTTTAAAGTCATAAGAGAACTTGGACACCCTGAACAACTTCCTTGCAGTTCCACATGAACAACACCATCCTTGAAAGATTTAAATTTGATGTCACCACCATCTTTAGCTACTGCTGGTCTAATTTTTGTATCTAAAACCTTTATTATTCTCTCTTCAATATCGTTATCACCTAACTCTTTTTCTTTTGTAGTAGTTTCTTTAATAAGGATAGGCTTATCATTTGTTTGAAAATAATCATTAATATGTGAAATAACTGTGGGTTTTAATACATCCCAAGAAATCTCTTTTGTTTTTTTTACAGATAAAAAATTGTCAGAAAGGAGGATCAATTCTACTCCTTTTAAGTTTAGTAGATTTTTTACGAATTCATTTTTAATTTTACCTAAATCTTTTTTTTGAAATTCTTCTGTTCCAGCTTCAGAAATAGTTTTCTCCGATAAAAACTTTAGAGAATTAGGATTTGGGGTTTGTTCTGTTATAATCATGTGTGTTTATATCATTTTTACTCAAAAAAATCCTACGACATTTTTAATCTCTTTCAGGTTGCGTTCGGCTATAACTCTTGCTTTTTCAGTGCCTTCTTTTAGGGTTTTTTCTAAAAAACTTTTATCTTTTAATAACTTGTTAATTTCTTTTCCAACAGGACAAATTACTTCAATTAATACTTCTGATAATTTATTTTTTAAATAAGAGTATTCTTTACCTCTAACATCATTAAGAGCTTGATCTAATGACTTGTCAGATAAGCTCGCATATATTGTAATCAGATTTAAAGCTTCAGGTTTTTCCGCTAAAGATTTTGGATTGTCCGGTATAGTAAATGAGTCCGATTTTGCTTTTTTAATCTTTTTAATAATTTCATCAGCTGAATCTTTTAAATCAATTCTTGAGTAATTTGACTCGTCTGACTTACTCATTTTTTTGGTCCCATCTCTTAAGCTCATAACTCTTGAAATATTTTCCTGTATTAAAGGTTCTGGTATAGGGAACACTTCATTTTTAAAATCACTATTAAATTTTTGAGCAATATCTCTACATAATTCTAAGTGTTGTTTTTGGTCGGCCCCGACAGGGACATGTGTTGATTTGTATAACAAAATATCTGCTGCCATTAAATTTGGATAAATATAAAGTCCAACACTTGCTTTCTCTTTGTCTTTTCCCACCTTATCTTTAAATTGAGTCATTCTATTAAGCCAGCCAACACGAGAGACACAATTAAAAATCCAACCGAGTTCAGCATGGCCACTTACAGATGATTGATTAAAAATAATACTTTTATTATGGTCAAGCCCAGTAGCTATAAAGCCAGCTACAGTTTCTAAAATATTATTTTTTAGATCTTTCGGGTCTTGAAAAACTGTTATTGCATGTAAATCTACTACGCAGTAAATACATTTTGTCTGACTTTGCAGTTTTACAAAGTTTTTTAAAGCTCCAAGATAATTTCCTAGATGTAAATTACCAGTAGGTTGTACACCGGAAAAAACTAATTTTTTTTTACTCATTTTTTATTTGTTACAAAATTTTTAATTTTAAACACTCCTAACAAACGTGCGCATAGCAAATATGCTGCTGCTGCTAAAAATACTATTATTATAAGATAAATTGATTTGTAATAATTATTATAAATAAGCTTATCCTCAAAAAAATTTATAGAGCAATAAAGCATTAAAGTCATAATTACTAAGGAAATGAATACTTTTAGTAAATTAACAAAGAAAGTTGATTCAAAACTAAAATATTTAAATTTAATTAATAAAATCGAATAAATCGAAACTCCAATCCATGTAGATATAGATGTAGCAATTGGAATAATAACAAAACCCACTTCTTTAAAATAAATTAAAGATATTAAAATATTTAAAAAAACAATAAATGTTGAAATATAAAATGGAACCTTTGTATTATCTCTAGCAAATAAGAAGTTTGAAAGAACTTTGATTAAAGCAAATGCTGGTACACCATAGCCAAAATATTTTAGAGCCTCTGCAGTTAAAATAACATTTTCTTCACTAAATGAACCATAGCCAAAAAGAGCACTAACTATTTCTTCTGACGCAATAATTAATCCAAAACATGCAGGAAGAGAGAAAAGCAAACAAAGCTCTAATGATTTGTTTTGAATATTCATGGCGTTTTTAAAATTTTTAATTTTTATATTTTTTGATAATTCAGGAAGAACAACAGTTCCTACTGCGATTCCTGCAATAGCTAAGTTAATTTGATAAATTCTGTCAGCATAATACAAATAAGAAACAGCTCCAGCTTCAAAAGAAGCGATAATAGTTCCTATTAAAATATTAATTTGTGTAACGCCTGAAGAAAAAATACTAGGTAGTAATTTTTTAAAAAAAAATTTTACCTTTCCGCTAATCTTAATTTTAAAATTTATAGAAGGCTTATAATAATGTTTTGTACAAAATACTAAAAATATTAATTGGAACAAGCCAGCTAGGGAAACTGCATAAGAGAGGTTTACTTCAAAATTTAAATTCAAAAAATTAGAAATCACTAGACTAAAAATTAAAAAAATATTTAATATAATCGGAGCGGCTGCTGCTGCTGCAAATTTATTATTTGTATTTAGTATTCCTGAAAAAAAAGAAGATAAACTTACGAAGAATAAAAAAGGAAATGTTATTCTAGTAAGAGCGACTGCTAGATCAAATTTTATAGTTTCTTCAACAAAACCTGGGGCCACAAGGTAAACAATGGTTGGTGTAAAAATTTCTACCAATAAAACAATGCCCAATAAAACTATTACTAATAAATTCAGAACATCATCTGCAAATTTTTTTCCTTCATTTTTATTATTTAATTTTGCTTGAGCGTAACTTGGTATAAAGGCTGCATTAAAAACACCTTCTGCAAAAAGTCTTCGAAAAGTATTTGGAAGTCGAAACGCTACAAAAAAGGCATCTGCGTAAATTGATGCCCCTAAAAAGACTGCTATTAAAATATCCCTTAAGTAACCTAAAAGTCGGCTCAATAAAGTATAGAAACTAAAAACTGAAGCAGAGGATAATAAGTTCATATGTTTTTTATTAAAAAAAAAATCAAATTAATGATGATTTTGTCTATTTTATATTACATACTCAATTTTAATGACAAAAAAATCAAAAATTGATC
>MDTC01003480.1_pt1 | contig 19318 bp, 27 predicted proteins | sample 811181 | NCBI WGS metagenome assembly MDTC01 (sample SAMN05326644, study PRJNA326480) | marine metagenome | isolation source: seawater | place: Pacific Ocean: North | collected 2011
GAATTGTACTGATGCATGCCCAAAAGGACTTAATCCAGCTAAAAAAATTGCAAAAATAAAAAAATTAATCGTTAATACAGCGTAATTTTATGCATATAAAAGAATTAACTTGGAAGTGTAGAAGGGGAACGAAGGAACTAGATACACTTTTACTAAGTTTTCTTAATAATAATTATTTAAACATCGAAGATAAACATCAAAAAGCTTTTCAAAGATTACTTAACTTTGAAGATCCATTTATTTACGAAATCTTAGTAAAGAATAAATTAATTAAAGATATTGAAGTTAACGAAATTGCTGATATGATACGTAATATGAATGCTTAAAAATTTAAAGCTATTCATAGATACATAGATTAAAATCTATTTTTGATTAATTAAATAAGATAAAAAGTATGTCAGACAGAGAAGCTGGTGTGGTAAAGTGGTTTAACAACTCTAAAGGCTATGGTTTTATTGAACGCGAAGGTGGTAATGATGTTTTCGTTCATTACAGTGCAATAACCGATGATGGTTATAAAACTTTAAAGGTTGGCCAAAAAGTAGAATTTAGTGTTGTAGAAAACGATAAGGGACTTACCGCAGAAAACGTTATACCTCAATAAAATCCCACAGCGTACTAATTTTCGATAGTCATATTGCAATATCATGATAGAATTATCTTATGTATAGTTTAGTTCGTTCTTGTGATAAATTTCATTCTTTAATGAAAATTTACGATATCAATTATAAAAGAATAAACACAATTATTCCCCTTGATAAATTGTGTCTTCAAGATATAGGAATTATATATGAATTGAATTCGGTATCTTATGATTTTAATTTATTTGTAAAAGTTGATTTCATATCAAAGCATACTATTATTTTGTCGTTTTCATACAATAAGAATTCTTGGAAGAATGAGAGTATTCATGCAAAAGTTAAGGTATTCAAGGATTCAAAGCAAGTTGAATTAATTAAAAATAAACATAATAATTTAAGATTTTGTAACAGAATAAGTAAATATTTTTACAAACCAGAGAGTGAATCCTTGTGGTATACAAATTATTTACTTTCAGAGTGGTTGGAGCACTGTATTTTAAATAATTTTAAAGTTTTAAAGTAAATATCGTCTACTCATCTCTTTATGTCAAACGAATATATAGTAAAAGGAGCCAAAAGTGTCCAAATAAAAAATGATTTTGGAATGTCATACTTTAGTCTGTTTAAAGGTGGGAAATTAAAAAACGTTAACATAGCTTATGAAACCTGGGGAAAGTTATCAATCAATAAAGATAACGCTATTTTAGTGTTTACAGGCTTATCACCTTCATCTCATGCAGCTTCATCTTCTGAAAATCCAGATATTGGTTGGTGGGAGTATATGATTGGAAAAAATAAACCAATAGATACAAATCGTTATTTCGTTATTTGCATTAATTCTCTTGGAAGTTGTTATGGTTCTACTTCGCCAGCATCTATTAATCCAGATACAAAAGAAGTATATGGCTTAGATTTTCCGACTTTATCAATAGAGGATATATCAAAAGCTGGGTTATTTTTGTTAAATGAACTTGGTATAGATTCAGCACATACAGTTATAGGCCCATCCATGGGAGGTATGTCTGCTTTAGCATTTGCGCTTATGTATCCAGAGAATGTAGAAAATTTAATATTAATATCCACAGCAGCCAGAACACTTCCTTTTACGATATCAATAAGGTCGTTACAAAGAGAGATAATCAGAAACGATCCTTTGTGGATGAATGGCAAATACAAATCAAACAATAAACCTCTAAATGGTATGCGTTTAGCAAGGAAACTTGGGCTAATGTCCTATAGGGCAGCAAATGAATGGAGGGAAAGATTTAACAGAGCTAGAATTAAAAAAGCGGATGATTATAAAATGTTTGACATAGAGTTTGAAGTTGAAAGTTATCTTCAACATAATGCAAATAAATTCATATCAGAGTTTGACCCAAATTGTTATTTATATTTATCTAGGGCAATGGACCTCTTTGATGTTGCAGAACACGGGGGAACAGTCAAAGCTGGCTTATCAAAAATACGAACTAAGAAAAATTTAATTATTGGAGTGAGATCCGATATTTTATTTCCAATTGATCAGCAGGAGGACTTATTCCTAGGAATGAAGGCATCAAACATAGATGTTCAATTTGAGATTCTTGATTCAATACAAGGGCACGATTCTTTTTTAGTTGATGAAGAAAATTTTTCCGGAGTGGTAAATAAATTTTTAATGTCTATCGACTAGAAATATCTAAGTATTTTCTTGAATCCTTACCTGTATATAGTTGTCTAGGCCTTCCAATTTTAAAATTTTTATCATTTACCATTTCCAACCAATGCGACATCCAACCTACAGTTCTGGACAATGCAAAAATAACTGTATACATTGATTGTGGTATTCCCATGGCTTTGAGTAATATTCCTGAATAAAAGTCAACGTTAGGGTAAAGCTTTCTTTTGACAAAATATTCATCTTCTAAAGCAATTTTTTCAAGTTGCATTGCAATATCCAAAAGCGGTTTATTTTCTTCAGCACTTATTTCAGCTAAATAATCGTGTACTATTTTTTGAATAATTTTTGCTCTAGGATCATAGTTTTTATATATCCTATGTCCAAATCCCATTAATTTAAAACTGTTATCTTTGTCTTTGGCCATATCAATATAACTGTCTATACTATTTCCCGAATTTTTAATTTCCTCTAACATATTTATTACTGCTTCATTTGCTCCACCATGCGTAGGACCCCAAAGTGTTGAAATACCAGCAACAATTGCAGCATAAGGACTTGTCTCTGAACTACCTGACAATCTTACAGTAGAAGTCGACGCGTTTTGTTCATGGTCTGCATGAAGCAGCATAATTAAATCTATAGCTTTAGCAGATTTTTCAAACCTAGAGTCATTCATCTCTGGAAATGACATTTTGATAAAATTTTGCGCGACTGATAATGAATTATCAGGCTTTTGTAAATCTTTTTTTAGAACGAAGTTAAGTATTAGTGAGGATAATATTGGAACTTTAGCAACTAGATTAATAGATGAGTCTAATTGATAATCATTATTTTTAATATTAATTTCGTTATGATACTCAGCAGCCATTCTACTTAATAGAGCCATTAAAATAGACATTGGGTGATCAGATACATTGAATGATTTTATAATTTTTTCATAGTCAGGACCAACAGTGTATTTTTCTTTTAATTTGAAACAAAATTTGTCGTATTCATTCTTTTTAGGTAGCTCACCACTTAAAAGTAAATAAGCTGTTTCTTCAAAAGTACTATTTTCAGCAAGTTGCTCAATAGGGTACCCGCGATACCATAATTTTCCTTCTTTACCGTCAATAAACGTTATTTTACTTTCACAGCTTGAAGTTGATATAAAGCCAGGATCATGTGAAAGATAACCAAATTTTGCTTCTAGAGCTCGAATATCTATAACACTAGGTCCAATCGTTGAATCGAGAATAGGTAGTTCAACCTCTTCAGAATTGTGAATAATTTTAATTTTATTGTCTGGCATTTCGAATTGATTTATTTTTACAAATAGTAACACATTCATAGTAATAGAAACAATTCTACTTTATTTATAAATTTTTAAGTATGAAATTTGCTATAGATTTATAATCGTCTAACTTAAAAACGGGTATTTGCACATCATTATTTGAAATATCATTAGAAATGATTGCAATAATATTCTTATCATTCTCGCATAACATAGGTTTTTTTACTTCTTTTCTATAAACTTCAATTTTCTTGAACTTCTCATGCTTATAACCCTCTACAATGACTAAATCTAGTTTTGAGCGTTGAATCTTTTCAATAACCTCATTGAACGTTAATTCATTCACATCTTTATTTTCTACTATATGGACCGTTCTCCTAGCAGAAGAAACGAAAACTTCATCTGCACCATTTTCTCGAAACCTGTAGCTATCTTTTCCAGGCACATCTACATCAAAGTTATGGTGAGCATGTTTTACAATGCCAATCTTTATTCCAGATTTTTTAAAAAATTTTATTAAATTTATTATGGTTGTGGTTTTTCCTGAGCCACTATACCCAGATATACCAATAATTTTACTTTTTGCCATCATTTAAGTCATCCAGAGTATTTAAATTATGAAAATACTTCACACTGTCGTCAAATTCAATGTATTTATAATTTTCTTTGAAATACCATTCATCAATTTTTCTTCCATTATTCTCCATATATATTTTCATTGAGCCTAACAAAGACTTATCAAGCATCATAAAAACTGGTTGAGGTCTATTATTCTTTGCTATTAAAAGATTACTTTTAACTTTTTGATAACTAGACATCATTTTGTAAAAAAAATCACATTTGATAAATGGTGCATCGCATGGGACGGTTATCAATATATCTGTTTTACAATTATTTAAAAGCGTATAAATACCAGCTAAAGGACCTTGGTAGCCCTCAAACTCGTCTTTATAAACATTCTTCTGTAATTTATTATACTCATCAATATTACGGTTTGAACTAATGATAATATTCACAAAATCTTCGTTTATTTCATCAAGTATATGGTCAATGAATCTTTTGTTTTTAAATTTTACAAGGCCTTTATCAGCATTGTTCATTCTTCTAGCTTTTCCTCCAGCTAAAATACCTATTGTAATTTCGTCGTTAGTCATAAAACATAGCCTATAGAAAAATAATCTTGTAACATTGAGTTTTAAATAATAGGAGTTAAAAATGAATGATATCAATAAAGATGATTTAATGGAAATCGAGTCATTAGTATTTAAAAGATTAACAAAGCATCTTCAAGACAATCCGGAAGTGCAAAATATAGACTTAATGAATTTAGCTAATTTTTGTAGGAACTGTTTATCTAAATGGTTTAAAGCAGAATGCGAAAGAAAGGGTATAAATAAAGAATATGATGAAATTAGAGAATATATCTACGGCATGCCTTACAATGAATGGAAAAATAAGCATCAAAAGGAAGCAACAAAAGAACAAATGGAGCAATTTAATAAAAATAAATCATGAAAGAATTAAGCGATGAAAACTTATTATATTATTCAAAACACATTTTTTTAGATGAAATAGGAACAACCGGGCAAGAATTATTATCCAATTCCAGCGTAACAATTTTTGGCCTTGGTGGATTGGGCTCACTATTTTCTATGTATGCTGCATCTTGCGGTATAGGAAATATAAATATAGTAGATTTTGACATTATTGAGAAGTCAAATTTACAAAGACAGCTCATTTACAACAATGAAGATTTAAAAAAGAAAAAAGTTGATATTACTTACAAAAAACTATCTCTTATAAACCCTACCTTACAAATCTCGAAATATGATACTCAGATTAAATGTGAAAATGATGTTTTAAATATAACAAAAAAAACAGACATTGTGATTGATGCAACCGATAATTTTCTTACAAGAAAAGTAATTAATAGATCTTGTGTTAATAGACTTAAACTGATCTCTGGTTCTGTTGAAAGTTTTTCAGGCCAAATATTTACTTATTTTCCAAATAATAATCACCCATGTTATGAGTGTATATTTCCAGATTTATATGATGATAGAAAGTCTTGTGCAGAAGAGGGTGTATTTGCACCAGCAGTAGGTCTTATAAGCATTAAAATGATTATTGAAACAATAAAAATACTATTGAAAAAAGAACCTGCATATCTATCAAAACTTTATATGACTAACACTCTTAGCAATGAATCTAATCATATAGAGATAAAACAAGATAAAAATTGTTTTTGTTCAACCAATTAACACATTTTTTGCTTCATTTATTTTTTTAGCCAACTCTATATTACCGCCCTTATCAGGATGAGCTTTTTGAATAGCTTTTTTATGAGCTTTAATAATTTCTTCTTTAGAAGCATTTAAACTAACATTTAGAATATTAGCTGCTTCTATTTTTGACATTTTTTTTAATTTATTTGTATTATTTGACTTGGAGCTGTAAAACTTTTTAAATAATGGAATAAACCTAAAAATAAACATTATTTTTCTTGCAAGAGGTATCAGAGCAACTATTGATGCATATAACCAATGAGCTCTTCCAGTAACTACTAAAAATAATACAATTATTGAGAGAATAATTAATGTAAGCTTTAATTTATTTTCTTCAAATTTTTTAATTACTTTTTTAATTATAAAAAAAGATATGAGAAAAATTACTACACCTAATATAACTTTAATAATCATACGTTTTTATAATAAATGTTTTATTGCATCTCTTTCTTCTAGTAATTCTCTCTCAGTTTCTTTTATAAATTTACGAAGGTCATTTTTAATTTCAAAATCATAATTAATTAAATGACCACCTTCTGAACAGTTTGTCGGAAATGAGAAAAATAAGTCAGTATCTATGTCATATTTATTATCACATGAATATTGACCAACACTCAAAATATCTTTAGAACCAAATAATAAATCTTTCATATGGCTTATTGCTGCATTAGCAGCCGAAGCTGCTGAAGATAATCCTCTGTATGAAATAATTTCAGCCCCTCTTTTTTGTATTCTTGGAATAAAATCATTTACCATCCAATCACTATCTACAATTATACTTTCCCCCGAAGCTGCATTAATTATATTTGTTATGTCTGGTACTTGTGTCGATGAATGATTTCCCCAAACAAAGCTATTTTTAACGTTACTACATTCTATGCCTGTTTTTTCTGCTACTAGTGCTTTCGCTCTGTCATGGTCTAATCTCATCATTGATGTAATTTGTGATGGATTAATATTTTTTGCATTTTTTGAAAGTATAAGTGCGTTGGTATTAGCTGGATTACCTACCACAATGACTTTAACATTTTTATTTGCATTATCATTAATTGCTTTTCCTTGAATAGAAAAGATATTAGCATTTGACTCTAATAAATCTTTTCTTTCCATACCTTTTCCTCTAGGTTTTGCTCCAAATAAAAAAATACAATCAGCATCGCCAAAGCCTTTATTCAAATCAGAAGTAACCTCAACCGAATTTAACAGTGGGAATGCACAATCTAATAACTCAAGCTTTACACCAAACATTTTTTTTTCAAAGTCACTAATGTCAATTAATTTGAAATTTATTTTTGTATCTTTTCCATAAAGCTCTCCTGACGCAATTCTAAATACGGCAGAGTAGGCAATATTTCCTGCTGCACCTGTGATTGATATATTTTTTACATTATTTGTCATGTTCTATGCTCCATTTGAATATATTTTTCTTGCTGCATTTCATTAATTCTACTTTCAGTTCTCTTAAATTCACTTTTTAGTTTTGTTACTTTACATAATTTTTCAATTAAAGCATCGGCAGATAATATAATTTTAACTTTTCTATCATAAAATTCATCTATCATATTAATAAACCTTCTGGCAGAATCTTTTTGATTGTCATCAAGAACAGGGATATTTGATATAAAAACATTTTCATAGATTTTAGCAATTTCAATATAATCGTCAATTGATCTTCCATCACCACATATATTATCAAAGTCAAACCAAACTGTATTATTGGAAATAAATCTTATTGATATTTTACGATGATTTATCTCAATGTATGACCCTTGAAAAACTGGTTTTCTTGTAAACCAATTAAACCAATCGGGAGCTATACTATTAAAATATAGTTGCATTTCTTGATCATTATCTTCTGAACATGGTGCAAAGTATAAATTTGAAGATTTAATTTTTAGAAGTCTATAATCTTGACCATCTTTCAAATGAACAATGTTAGTATAATTTCCTATTAACTCTATTGCAGGTAAAAACTTATCTCTTTGCAGACCATCTTTGTATAAATTTTTTGGTTCAGTATTTGATGTGAATATTATTATGACATTAAAATGAAAAAGGTATTTTAAGAGATTGCTTAATATCATCGCATCGCCGATGTCATTGACAAAAAATTCATCAAAACATAATACTTTTGTTTTTTTCGATATATCCTTTGCTATTTTTTTTAATGGATCTTCTGTATTTTTATAATTTTTAAGTAATTCATGTGTTTCATTCATAAATCGATGAAAGTGTATTCTTTTTTTATTTTTAATTGGCAGCTTATTAAAGAATAGGTCCATTAAAAAAGTTTTTCCCCTCCCAACACCTCCCCATAAGTATAATCCTAGAGTTTGGGGTGATTTTTCTTTTTTGAAAGCACTCAGAACAACATTGTTAAACAAAGAGCCGGAGATTTTTTTTTCACCAGAAATATTCGAATATATTTGCTCAAAAAAATTAATTGCCTCTAATTGTGCCTTATCACTATAAAAGTCATTTCTTGATGTAAGTGCTTTATATTCATCGATTAACATAATATTATTGTTATTTAATTTTTGAGGATTCAAAATACAGGTCTTCATATGTTTTTTCAAGGATTTATATGAAAATTACAAGATTCGCACCCAGTCCGACTGGTTACCTACATATTGGTGGCGTAAGAACTGCGCTATATAACTGGCTAATTGCTAAGAAAACTAATGGTAAGTTCTTACTCAGAATTGAGGATACGGATAGAGAAAGGTCAAAAGACATCTTTTCAAAGGATATTTTAAATTCATTAGCATGGCTTAGCATTGATTTCAACGGATCTATTGTATATCAAAGCAAGAGAACTGATGTTTATAAAGATGCTATAAGCACTCTTTTGAGCTCTGGTAAGGCGTATTATTGCGATATGACCCAAGATGAATTAAATGAATTAAGAAAAAAACAGATGGAGCAGGGCTTAAAACCTAAATATGATTGTAGGAATAGAGAAAAAAATCTTACTTACAAAAAAGGTTGTGTAGTCAGATACAAATTTCCCCAAGACGGTGTAACAGAATTCAATGATAATCTTAAAGGAAAAGTTGTATTTCCTAATAACGAAATTGACGATTTTATAATTCAAAGAGCTGACGGGACACCAACTTATAATTTAGTAGTCATTGTTGATGATGTTGAGATGGGCGTTAACAGTATCATTAGAGGCGATGATCATTTAAGCAATACTCCTAAGCAAATTCAATTACTTAAAGGGTTTAATTATAATCTTCCTGAATATACCCACATACCTTTAATTCTTGGAAAGGATGGAAAAAGGCTGTCAAAACGACATGGTGCATCAAGCGCTATGGAGTATAGGAAAAACGGCATATTACCAACAGCTCTTTTGAACTACCTTGTTAGATTGGGATGGGCTAGTGGTAATAAAGAAAAATTTGAAATATCAGAATTAATAGACCTCTTTGATCTTAAGGGATTAAATAAGTCCGCTGCAATATTTGATGAAGATAAGTTACTAAATATAAATAAATATTTTATTCAAAACATCGATATCGAAGAGCTAGTGAATGAATTTAATTACCATAATGAAAAAAACAAAGGCAGTGATTTAAACACTAAAGTTATTGAATGCCAAAGAATGAGACATAAAAATATTAAGGATTTAGTAAATGATAGTTTATTTGTTTATGAAGATATAACAATAAATAACAATGATTTAGAAATGATTTCTAATTTAAATTACAAGAAATATTACTTTGCTTTAAAGGAAGCCTTACTTAGTGTGAGTTCCTGGGAGCAGGACCTTATAAATGAAGAAATAAAGAAATTTTTAAATAATAATAATATGAAAATGGCTGATATTGGCCCGTCACTGCGTTTAATTCTAACTGGAACAAGAAAATCACCAGATATAACTAGTATCCTTTACATGCTTGGTAAAGATAGAGTAATTGGTCGGTTAGATAATGCATTATCATTGATTACTTGACTTTACACGCCAGTAAAGAAATAATCTGTCATCTTTGTCCCCATCGTCTAGAGGCCTAGGACACCGGGTTTTCATCCCGGCAACAGGGGTTCGACTCCCCTTGGGGACGCCACCTATGCCTCATTTGATATTATAATAAGCCTAAATATCTTTTTAAGGTTAAATTTATACAAATACAAACAAGGAAAATTTAAACATGATTTATTATCATAACCCAAGGTGTAGTAAGTCTAGAAAAGGATTAGAAATTCTAGAAAAAAACAAAGCTGAGGCCAAAATTAAATTATATCTTTCAGAAAAAATAACCTTTAATGAAATTAAAGACATAATTAGCAAATTGAAAATTAAGCCAATTCAGCTTGTAAGGACTAAGGAAAAAATAATAAAGGAAGAAAATATTAATTTTGACCATATGACTGATATTGAAATTATTAATACCTTGGTGAGATATCCAATATTGATAGAAAGACCTATTCTCGTAACAAAAAATAAGGCTATTCTTGGCAGACCTCCTGAATTAATTGAAAATATCTTATGAAAAGCTATTTTTTTAATTAAAATATCCAAAAAAATATAGACAAAATATGTTTTTTTTACATAATTATAGTTATGAAGCCTATAGATATTTTTATAAAATTTCTAAGGAAGTCAGTAAAAAAGGATGGTTTTATAATTAATTATAATGGCGATAAATACATTGTAGGACAGCCATTATCTCAAAAGCCTATTGAAGTTTGTCTAAATAAAAAAAATCTACCATTAAAACTTATACTTTGTCCCGATTTGTATTTTGGTGAGGCATATGTAAATAGTGATATTGTTATTAAAAATGGAAATATTTCAGATTTTTTTGAAATATATATGTCAAACATATCAAATGAAGACCTGTCTATTAGAGAATCTCTTGTGAAATCTTTAGCGCCAATGTGCTCATGGTTGTTTGGAAGGATTAACACTATAGGTAGATCAAAAAAAAATGTTTCTCATCATTATGATTTATCAAACGATTTATATGAATTATTTTTGGATAAAAAAATGCAATATTCATGTGGTTATTTTTTAAATGGAGATGAGTCTATAGATGAGGCCCAGCAAAACAAAATTAACCATATAATAAGGAAATTAAATATAAGCCCAGGTATGAAAGTTTTAGATATAGGCTCTGGATGGGGTGGCCTGTCTATTGAAATTGCAAAAAAAACTGATGCCTTAATTACTGGTATAACATTGTCAGATAACCAGCTAAAGTACAGTCTAAAAAAAGCGAGTGAAGAAGGGGTCTCGGATCAATGTACCTTTAGGTTAGAGGATTACAGAAATATTGTAGAGAAGTATGACCGCATAGTATCGGTGGGAATGTTTGAGCACGTAGGAGTAGGGTTTTATAAAACTTTTTTTGATAAAATTCATAGCGCTCTTACAAATGATGGCGTTGCTCTTCTTCACACAATAGGTAATTTAAGCAAGCCAAGATCTGTAGTCCCATGGATTACAAAATACATTTTTCCTGGAGGCTACATACCATCTCTCTCTGAAATATCTCCTTGCATACAAAACTCGCATCTATTAACAAACGATATTGAAATACTTCGTAACCATTATGCAAAAACACTTAACCTATGGAAAAAGAAGTTTTTCCTTAATAAAGATAAATTAAATAATAAATTCGACGATAAATTCATAAGAATGTGGGATTATTACTTAACATCATGTGAGATGGGTTTTAAATATAGAGATACTTGTGTATTTCAGATAATTTTATCAAAAAAACTCCACACTTTGCCTTATACTAGAGATTATTTATATAAGTAACTTTTATTTAAAAACACATGATCATTGAGTCTGTCAAAGAGGCGTTTAATTTAATTATCTTACTAGATCAAGACGTAATGGAGATTGTCTCATTATCTCTTCAAGTTTCTTTAATGTCTGTAATCCTAGCTGTATTTGCAGGAGTTTTTATAGGATCTTTTTTGGCTTTATCAAATTTTCCATTAAGAAACTCTATCATATTAATTTTTAATGTTCTTATGGGCTTGCCGCCTGTTGTAGCAGGATTAATTATATATATTATATTATCAGCTTCTGGACCACTTGGCGTATACAATCTTTTATATACCCCAACAGCGATGGTGATAGCTCAATTTATTTTAATACTTCCTTTTATTGTAACTATTAGCAGACAAGTAGTTGAGGACCTTAGCGAGGAATATGCTGAATTTTTTTCAATCTTTGGTTTAACGCTTTATGAAAAGATTAAAACAATGTTATGGGACGGAAGATACTCTTTATTAACAGCCGTTATGGCTGGCTTAGGAAGAGCATTATCTGAGGTTGGGGCAGTATTAATAGTGGGTGGTAACATTAATCATTATACCAGGACGATGACAACTACAATTGCAATGGAGACTTCAAAGGGAGATATTTCAAGAGCAATTAGCCTTGGTATTATCTTACTTATAATTGCACTTGGTTTGAATCTAATAATACATATTTACCAAACTAAAGGAAAAAAACATTCGTATGTTTAAAAAATTAAAACCTATTATTGATCCATGTGATTATATGCCAATAGATATGATTGGCGTAAAAGTTTCATATAAAAACAATACGGTGTTTAAAAATTTAAATATATCATTGGAAGGAAATCAAATAGTGGCAATAATGGGTAAAAATGGATCTGGTAAAAGTACATTTATAAAAACACTTTTTGGAATTATAAAACCTATAGAAGGAATAATTAAGTATAATAACGAGAGTTTACTTCCCCGTAAAATTATATCTGGCGTGTCACAAAACAATATTTTCTTAAGAAGAAATCTTGATGATAATCTTCGTCATATTACTAGAATATCCCAAGCTACAACATTTGATGAACAACACATATCGCATTTACTTAAATTTTTTGGATTAAGTAATTTAAAAAAATATTCTGCAAGAAATCTCTCTGCTGGAGAAAAGCAAAAACTTGCAATTATTAGAGCTTTGATATTTAAACCAAGTTTTATATTTCTAGATGAACCTTCTAATAATCTTGATAAACAATCAATTGAGAAAATAGAAGAGGTAATAAAAAATATTCATGAAAATGGAACAAAAGTTTTTATTATTACTCACAGTAAAATACAATCGAAAAAATTAAAAGCACAAGAAATTTTTATCGAATCAGGCGCTGTATTATATTAGTCGCTAATACAAGAGTCTAAAAAGTGCTATAGAATCTATTGAAACAAGTGCTAAGTAGTTCAACAACATACCAAATGAACCTCTACTGTATGAAGCCCAGCAATACATTATGCAGCCCGCAATCCATACTGTATACAATTCAATAAGAGGAGGATGTGGAACCGTAAATGCCATTACTACTGAACAACCAATACTTAATGCCCATGCGAAAAGCTCAACCATAAATCTAAATCCATTTGATTTAAAGTCGCTTTGTACCCATAATAACGTTTTATCAAGATAACTTTTCATTGATTTAAAATGCGAAATCTATTCAATTTTCTAATAATTAATTTATTGATTGGTCTATCTATACCAATATATGCTTTAGATTTAAATAACTCAAATAAAACTTTTACCTCAAGCATAAATATAACCAAAGATGATTGGATAAGTCCAGAAGAGCTGAATAAAGTTTGGTTAAATTCATATATAAGTTTTAAAACTCAAGGTGTTAAAGTAAAAATTTTAATGAAAGAATTCGTAAAAAGTAATTTCTCTTTAGATAATAAAAAAAATATTGTAATTTTTGCTCATGGTTGCTCCGGAACTGTTTCAATTACCCATAATAGAATAGATTTTCTTGTTGATAATGGTTATGTAGTTATAGCTCCGCAAAGCTTTGCAAGAAAAAAGTATGCACGATCTTGCGACCCGATGATTCACAGAGGCGGAATGTATAGAGAGATTTTAAGTATGCGACATGAAGACATCAGACATGTAGTGAGAAACGTTAGACGATTTGGTTGGGTAAATACTGGCCAAGTAATTCTGATGGGTCATAGTGAGGGTGGTATAATAGCTGCGACTTATGTGTCCAATAGTAAAGATGATTATGTGGATATGAGAATAATTGAAGGCTGGACATGCAGATCTCAAGGTCCATATGGCTGGTTCGAGTACCATGGTTTAAAAAGCAAAAAAGAGACTCCTGTATTAGCTCTTGTCTCTAAATTAGATCCATGGTTTCAAAAAGAGTGGTCTAAGGGTGATTGCGGGAAATTCTTGAAAAATAACAAAAGTAAATCTTATGTATTTGATTCAGACTACATTAAAAGATCCCACCAACCTCTTAACTTTAAGGAAGTACAAAATATTACAAATAAATTTATGAAAAATAATTTAAAATGATTGAAAAGGAAACAATAGATTTAATACTTGATTATTTATTCTGGCTTGCAACAGCATGGCTAACAACTTTTCTCTTCCTTACAATTTTTTCATTATCAACAATATCTGGCCAAATGACAGAATATAAAATTATTCAAGTTGGGAAATTATTTATGACTGGCTTATCAGTGTATGTTTTTGTTTGGTTTATTCGTGGTATTTTTACAAGAAAATGGTGGTATTAAAACGTCATCTCCTTTATAACGTCATTATTAATTAAATGTCTATCAATAATTTTATCCACACAATCTTTCGATCTTATTTTGTACCATACATTATCTGGATAAATTACAAGCACGGGACCTTTGGCGCACATATCCAAACAACCAGATTTATTTATTCTCAGCTCACCTTTACGATGCAATTTTAGAGACTTACATTTTTCTTTCATGTAAGAAAATAATTCTTCGGCATTAGCATTATTACAGCATTTTTTGCCATCAGGTCTTTGGTTAACGCAAACAAAAACGTGTTTTTTATAATGACTCATGGTGACACCCAATTTCCTTTGATTTTCTTATCTATTAAATCAAATTTGGCCCTAATATGTCCATCGTGTGCTAATTTGAGAGCATCTATGTAGTTAACGTGAACTCTTACCACAGAAAAATTCTTATATGCTATATCATCTTTTTTATCTGCACCGCCGCTGTACAAATAATCTTTGTTGTTTTCAATAACTTCCCCAGGCTTAATTGTGTTGGTATAGCATTCTTTGCTCATCTCTTTTGTTCTAGACCATGATTCTTTAGTAATCTCATCGTTATAATGTACTTTTGATATACCTTTCATTCTAAGCTGAAGGCTACTTTCTTTGCTATAAAAGAGTAATGAAACATTTTTTTCGCTTCCATTTACTATTTTAGAACTTCTATAATCAGTATGAAAATTAATGATAAACTCTAAATCATTAAATTTTCGAAACACAACGGTTCTATTTTCTGGATTACCATTTTCTATTGAACCATATACAAAAAGGTGAAAAGGGTGTTTGCCTTTAATAACGCCTTTGTGAAGCTCAGTTATAATTGATGAATAAAATTTTTGTAACTCTATATTTTTTATATCATTTGTATACATGGCTTAAATATTTTTTCAAAATCATTATATTCTATTGGGTCATCTAAATCCCAATGGACAGACTTAATATTTTTACTGAGAGTAGGGCAACCTTCTTTTTTAGCGCTTGAACACAATGTTATTAAAATATCGATTTTTGTTCCTTTATTTAAAACATTATCAATACTTTTAGAATAAAGATTTTCAGTGTGAATATTATTATCTTTAAGAATTTTAATCGCTTTTTCATTTATAACTCCTGATGGCATACTTCCAGCACTATATCCAATAAAATCTTTCAAATTCATACTATTAAGAATAGACTCCGCCATAATGCTTCTTGCAGAATTCTGTGTACACAAAAATAAAATATTCATCAGTATCTTAGTCCTCTTCCATTATTTAAATAATATAAACATAAATAAAACATTATTAATAATGCTGAAACAATAATTAAAAAAGATAAATATATACTTACATCTGATATTCCAAGCATTCCAAACCTTAATCCATTAATTAAATACAGAATTGGGTTGGCAAGAGCTAAGCCTTGCCAAAAATCTGGTAGCATTGAAATTGAAAAAAATATTCCGCCCAAGTAGGTTAGGGGAGTCATTATAAATGTAGGTATAATGTTAATGTCATCCCAATCATTTGCAAATAATCCATTTAAAAAACCACACATCGAAAATAAGATTGAAGAAAAAATAATAATTAATAAAGTAATAGGAATATATGAGATCTTAAAGTTTACAAAAAACTGTGCAACTAATATTACGACAATTCCAACCGCTAAACCCCTTATAACTCCTCCTGTGATAAATCCTATCAATATTGTGTAGTTTTCGATTGGAGATACTAACAGTTCCTCAATATACCTATGGTATTTAGAAATATATAAAGAAGAGACGGTGTTTGTGTATGAGTGCGTAATCACAGACATTAGGAGAAGCCCTGGAAAAATATAATCAGTATACGAATAATTTTCTACTTCCCCTATACGTTCACCAATTAAACTTCCAAAAATTATAAAATATAAAATATTAGTTATTACCGGAGGAATAATAGTCTGCTTCCAGATTCTAGAAAATCTTAGTACTTCCTTTTTTACAATGGTTTTATAAGCAACAAGCTGAATATTATTCATTTTCTTCACCGCCTTTTTCTAGTAGCCTCACAAATAGCTCTTCGAGTCTACTTCTTTTATTTTTTAAAGAAGCTATTGATAAGCCAACCTCAGTGAGTTTGTTTAATAATGTATTTATATTTTGACCTTCATTTATCGTTGCCACCAAAGAATTACTTGAAAGCTTTGCTAATTTGTACCCCTCAATATTTGGCATCGATCCGATATCGTCTTTAGTGTAAAGAATATAATCCTCATTCTTTAATTGTTTAAGGAATTCGTTCATTGAGTTATTTTCGATAATTTCACCGTTATCAATAATTGCAATTTTATTACATAAGTTTTCTGCTTCTTCTAAATAATGGGTAGTTAATATTATAGTAGTCCCATTATCATTAATCTCTTTCAAATAGTCCCACATTAGTCTTCTTACTTCTATATCTGCACCAGCAGTTGGTTCGTCAAGTATTAAAAGTTTAGGTCTATGAATCAATGCGCGAGCAATCATAAGTCTTCTTTTCATACCACCAGACAAGTTTCTAGCAACTTGATTTCTTTTTTCTGACAATCCAAGCTTAATAAGCAATTCATCACAGTAAGCTTTAGAGTTCTCTGTGGGTATTCCATAATACCCAGCTTGATTAATAATAATTTCGTTTACAGGTTCGAAAGTATTAAAGTTAAATTCTTGCGGCACTATACCAAGATAAGTTTTAGCTTTTATAAAATTCTTATCAATATCTATTCCATAAATGCTTACATGGCCAGATGTTTTTTTTACTAATGATGAAATTATGCCGATTGTTGTAGATTTTCCAGCTCCATTGGGGCCCAAAAGAGCAAAGAAATCACCTTGCTCAATATCAATAGAGATGTCCTTAAGTGCTTTTAAACCATTTGAGTAAGTCTTGGTTAAGTTTTTTATATGAAGTGCTTTTGTCATTGTTTTTAAAATAATTCAAAATACCATACTTTGATAATTAATGTATTATATTATTCATGAACATTGACCCCCACAAGTTCTGTGTCGCCCCAATGATGGGTTATACAGATTTACATTTTAGGTATCTTTTGAGGCTAATCTCAAAACCCCCGATTCTTTATACGGAAATGGTGACCGCCAACGCTATTTTGCATAATGAAAATAAAAAGATTAATAAATTAGAACATAACAACGAGCATCCATTGGGCTTTCAGATAGGAGGGGATAATGAAATTCAGTTTGAAGAATGTGCAAAAATTATAGAGTCATATGGCTATGATGAAATAAATATTAATGTTGGTTGCCCAAGTAAAAGAGCTAAATCGGGAAATTTTGGAGCATGCTTATTTACTGATCCAAAAAAGGTAGCCAATTTATCAAAATGCTTAATCGAAAATTTTAGTAAAACAGTTTCTATTAAAACAAGGTTGGGTGTAGATAATGAAGATTCATATGAGCACTTAGTAGACTTTATATCAAAGGTTTCAGATAGTGGGGTGAAAATATTTCATTTACATGCAAGAAAAGCACTGTTAACTGGCTTAAATCCAAGGAAAAACAGATCTATACCAGCAATAAATTATGATAGGGTATATAAACTAAAACAGGACTTTCCTCATTTAAAAATAATTATAAATGGAGAAATCTCAAATATTGATAAAATAAAAGAGCATTTAACGCACGTAGATGGTGTTATGATTGGCAGAGAAGTGTGCAATAATCCTTTCATTCTTCATGAAATTGAAAGGTCATTAGATCCATCTATCATGAAAATAAACAAAGAAGATGTGTTGCAAACATATTTTTTATATATTAGAAATAATATTAAATATAATCAAAAAATAACTGATTTTACTAAACATTTAGCGCCATTTTTTAAGGGGAAGATTGGCTCTAAGCACACTAGAGCTGTATTGTGTCATGAATTGAATTACGTATCTAACCCTATAGATAAATTGGAAGAATTGATCAACGAGGAGGTTGTATGGGAGACAGATGGGCAAGATTTAAGCACAAGGGTAATGTAAACATTGGTAAGTTAATTTCAGATTCTGAAATAGAAATTTACTCAGGGAACCTTTTTAACAACCCTAGCCAAACAGGAGAAATTGTTAAAGTAGGTGAAAATTTAGAGTTTTTAGCCCCTTGTATACCATCTAAAATGATTGCTTTATGGAATAACTATAAAGCACTTGCTGATGAAAAAGGTTTAAGTTATCCAGATAAACCATTGTATATATTTAAATCACCTTCATCGTTTTCTACCAATGATAAACATATTTATCACCCTAGAAATTACAAGGGTGAGGTTTTTTTTGAGGGTGAGCTAGGAATTGTAATTGGGCAACCTGTAAAGGATTTATCAAGCTTAGATGATGCAAAAAGCTCTATATTTGGGTATACATGCATAAACGATGTTACCGCCTTTGGTTTACTTAAAGATGATCCAAATTTCGATCAATGGACAAGATCTAAAGGTTTTGATGGTTTTGGCGTTTATGGTCCTTATATAGCAAGTGGGCTTGATCCCAAAACATTAAATATACAAACAATTATTAATGATTCGCACATAGTTCAAGACTACCCGGTAAGTGATATGATTTTCTCATGTGAGGAAATTGTTATGTATTTATCTCAAAATATGACGCTTTTTCCAGGTGACATAATATGTGTTGGGACATCACAAGGCTTAGGTCCTATGGAAAGGGATAGTGCGGTAACTGTTAGAATTGATGGTATTGGAGACCTTAATAATACGTATGGTTGATTTAATTTAACATAATATACATTATACGCAATATAATTAAACATGCAAAAGAAAGTAGCTATTATTGGGTCTGGAATCTCAGGTTTATATACAGCATATAAGCTTTCACAAAATAATGTTGTAACCTTATATGAAAAAGAAAACTACATAGGTGGACACACAAGAACAATTACTGTTATAGAAAATAAAAGAAAAATCCCTATTGATACAGGTTTTATTGTTTATAACCTC
>MDTC01246278.1_pt1 | contig 19318 bp, 14 predicted proteins | sample 811181 | NCBI WGS metagenome assembly MDTC01 (sample SAMN05326644, study PRJNA326480) | marine metagenome | isolation source: seawater | place: Pacific Ocean: North | collected 2011
CCGGGCCGACCGACACTCCCCCCGATCCTACCTGCCCCCTCCCGACTCCCCCTCCCCGCCCTCTCCCTCCCCGTTCCAGCGGATGTCCCAGGTGGTCGCGTCGAGCAGGCCCTCGCCGACCCGGGCGGCCCGGGCGAACACCCCGACGATCGCGAGGGGCTGGAGCACGAAGGGCAGCGGGTCGCGGCGGTCCCAGGACACCTCGCGAGCACTGCGGAAAGCCCGCCACCAGGCGCCCATCTCACCGCGGCGAGCGGCGCGGGGCAGGCCGTAGAGCAGCATGCCCGCCATCACCTGGGCGCTCGCGCCGGCAGCGGGGGTGACGAGCTCCGCTTCGGGGTCGGTGAGGGCAGCCAGCAGGGCACGACCGTCCCGGAGCAGGTGCACCCCGCTGGTGAGCCGCGGGTTGCACTCGATGGCGACCGGTCCGGCGCCCGTGAGCACGAAGTCGAAGGCCAGCTGGCCGGTCCAGCCGGTGCCCGCGGCGAAGGCCCGCACCCAGTCGAGGATCTGGGGGTCGTCGAGCCACTCGAAGTGCACCGAGCTGCCCGCGCCCGCGGTGAAGGCCGCCCGGTACGCCGTGTGCACGGTCAGCCGCCCCCCGTGGGCCACCCCCCAGGTACAGGCGATGGGACCGGGCACGAAGGCCTGCACCACCCAGGGGTCGTCGACGGTCGGTGCGATCCCCGCCAGGGTCTGCGCGTCGGGCTGTACGTGGGCATTGGTCGCGAACCGGGACCAGGCGGGCTTGACCACCACCCGCTCCGGTCCGCCCAGCGCGCCGATCGCCGCGGCCAGCTGATCCCGATCCTCGGCCAGCCGGGTCTCGGGCACGGCGAGCCCCACCTCCTGCGCCCACCTCACGAAGCGCCCCTTGTGGTGCACCCGGGCGAGCCGGGCGCGGGTCTCGAGGAGCGCCGGCAGCGAGGGCGTGCGCGCCACCCAGAACACCTCCTCACAGGTCGGGATCAGCCGATCGATCCCCTCGCGCGCGACGATCTCGCCGAGGGCAGCCGCGAAGCCATCCGGGTCCTGTCGCGGGCCGGGCACCCGATGGGAACGTACCTTCCAGCGAGAGAATCCGGCGACCGCACCGGAGAGGCTCTCCGCCAGGTGCACCTCGGCGCCCCCCTCGGCGAGGCGGCGGCACAGGTCCAGGGTCGCGGGCGCGCGCCCACCGGTCAGCAGGATGCGAACGGGTCCTCCAACCGGCCGCCCGAGGCAGCACCCGCCAGGCCGGGAGGGTACAGGGCGGCCATGCTGAACGCCCTGCCGGAGCCGGTGCGGATCGTGGTGCGCCAGGTCGCCTGGTTCGTCGCCATCGGCCTCTTCACGACCGCACTGTACTACGTGATCGCGGCGGCCTTGTTCTACGGCCAGGTGATGGACCTCGTGTGGGCCTCGGGGGTCGGCTACGGCGTCGGCAGCCTGGTCAACTTCGGCCTGCAGCGCTGGCTCACCTTCGAGGACAGGAGCCGGCACGCGGTCGGCGGTCAGTTCATCGTCTACTGGGTCCTGCAGGGCAGCTCGCTCGGCCTGAACATGCTGCTGGTGTGGGCGTTCGAGCTCGGCTTTGCGAGGCTGCTCGAGGCGGGCGGACCGCAGCTCGGCATCCCCGCCTGGCTCGTGGCGCCCGCGGCGGTCTTCTTCGCCAGCGGCCTCGTGCTGGTCTTCAACTTCGTCTGCCACAAGTGGATCACGTTCAACCGCGCCATCTGGGGTGAGCCGTCCGATGAGGACACCCAGTAGGTCGCGTGGCTCCAGGCGGGGGAGTGGCGGGGCGGTCTCTGGTCGCTGGTCTCTGGGGCCCACTGCCAGCGGGGGCGAATGGCCGAGGGTTCGATGCCTCGTGCGCGGTGACTCGAAGCGTGCCCGACACGGCGCAGCGACCCGACCTTGCGCGGAGGGTCCAGAGCGTCGGCCGCACCCCGCTGCCAGGTCCATCATCGGCGTCCTGGGCCCAGAGACCGGCGACCAGGGACCAGGGACCGCCCACCCTCTCCCCTGCACGCGCTAGGCTCTCGCCCGGGCGTACCGCCTCGGAGGACGGATGAGCGACGATCTCGGCCGCTACCAGATGCTGTGGGACTGCCCCGCCTGCGGCACCACCGGCCTGCTGGGCCTCGACCACCGCTTCTGCCCCGCCTGCGGCGCCGCCCAGGACCCCAAGCTCCGCTACTTCCCGAGCGACGCGCAGAAGGTCCTGGTCGAAGACCACCCCTTCCACGGCGCCGACGTCGTCTGCCCCGCCTGCGACACGCCCAACGCCGCCACCGCCGAGTTCTGCACCGCCTGCGGCTCCCCCCTCGACGGGGCGAAGTCCGCCGCCACCCGCAGCGACCGCGTGCTGGAGGAGGGCGCGAGCTTCGCCGGCGAGAGCGCCCGCGACGCCAAGGACGAGGCCCGCCAGCGCCACCTCGACGACGAGGCCGCCCGCAAGGCGCGCATGGCCGGCCGCGACCCCGAGGACGACAACCCCAAGAAGAAGCGCGGCTTTCTTGGCGTCGGCCTGTTTGGCGGCTGCGCCATCGTCATCGGCATCCTGCTCTTCGGCTGCATCGGCTTCTGGCTGCTCTCCTGGCTGTGGAGCTCGACCGACCAGGTCACCGTCGCCGGCCACCGCTGGGAGCGCGAGATCGCGGTGCAGGTCTACGGCGAGCAGCGCGAGAGCGACTGGAAGGACGAGGTCCCGTCAGGCGCCACCATCGTCAGCTGCCGGCAGGAGAAGCGCTCGACCAAGCGGGTGAAGGACGGCGAGGACTGCAACGTCCGCAAGGTCGACAACGGCGACGGCACCTTCTCCGAGAAGCGCGAGTGCACCCCGACCTACCGCGAAGACCCCATCATGGGCGAGAAGTGCACCTTCACGGTCATGAAGTGGAAGGACGCCCGCAAGGAGCAGGCGGCCGGCAGCGACCTGAACCCGAAGTGGCCCGCCGTGAAGCTCGGCCAGACCGGCAACTGCGTCGGCTGCGAGCGCGAAGGCGACCGCAAGGAGACCTACACGGTGGTCCTGAAGGACAGCAAGGGCACCGAGCACACCTGCAGCGTGAGCGAGTCGCGGTGGCGCGGGATGACGGTGGGACAGAGGAAGGAAGCCACGTTTGGCGGTCTGACGGGGGCGATCGACTGCAGCAGCCTGTGAGGCGAGCGGACGGTTCGAAGCTCCGTGCAGCCGCTGTCGGAGGGTCCGGCGCTGCGGGCAAGGCTGCCGATCCGCGGAGATGCCGTTGCTACGGGCAGGGGAGTGGCGGGGCAAGGCTGCCGATCCGCGGAGATGCCGTTGCTGCGGGCAGGGGAGTGGCGGGGCGGTCTCTGGTCTCTGGTCTCTGGTCTCTGGGCCCAGCGACACCTTCGCGGTGCGGATCACCGAGGTGCGGTCGCGACTCGTCGGTGCTGCGCCCAGCGGGCCCACCGCTCCGAGGCCACGGACTCTGCGCCAGCTCCCCCCGATGGAAGCAGGCCCCAGGGACCAAAGACCAGAGACCGCCCCTCCACTCCCTCGCTCGCAGCTACGCGACTCCCCGCCAGCCCAGACCTGGCCGCCCCACCCCCCGCTCGCAGCGCCGCTACTCGATCCCCGCCGCCGGATCGAACGTCGTGATCTCCCACGCCTCGATCACCCACACGTCGTCGCTGAACCAGTAGTCCGCCCGCGCGAACATCTGCTCCGTCTGCGCCGGGATCGTGCTCGGCTTCGGGCGCTCCAGGAAGCCCGTGACCTGCACGTACTCGTAGTCCACCCGCGGCGGGACCTTGAAGGGGGAGCGGACCAGGACCCGGATCTCCTTGTCCGAGGCGTCGTGCAGCGGAAAGAGCCCGAATACCGCGTACTGTTGGGCGGGCCCCGCCAGGGACGCCGGCACCGTCTGGGTCACGACCCCGCGGTAGTGCGCCGTGCCGCGCATCGTCACCGCCGCCGGGGGGGACTCCGAGATGGCGAGCTCGGTGAAGTCGATCGGCACCGGCTCGGGGCGGGTGCGCGGCAGGAGGGTCCAGGCGACGGCGCCCGCGGCGGACAGCACGATGAGTGCGCCAGCGACGACAGCGATGACGGTGCCACGACTCAAGCGGACCTCCAGGACGCCCGAGCATAGGGGACCTCGCGGCGCGCCACCAGTTCCGCCCGCCGGCCACCGTGGCTCGCTGACCGCGGATCCTCGGGCTACCCTCGGACATCCACGAGGAGGGACCATGAGCGCTCGCCACCTGCTCGCAGGCGCGCTGCTGATCGGCGCGGTCGGCTGCAACAAGCCCCCCGTCGGCGGCGCCGTGAGCATCGCGCCCACCGAGCCCTTCAGCTCCGACTCCCTGCAGCTCGTCGTCGAGGAGGAGTTCACCGACCCCAACGGCGACGTGCTCGACTACCGCATCCTGTGGTCCCGCGACGGCGACGCCATGCCCGACTACGACGGCGCGCGCACCATCCCCGCCACTGCCACCCGCCGCGGCGAGACCTGGAGCGTACAGGTCGCGGCCGATGATGGGCGTGTGCTGGGCGGAATCCGCGAGGCCAGCGTCACGGTCCTCAACGCCCCGCCGCGGGTCGACAGCATCGACATCAGCCCGATCTCCGCCGTGACCAGCGACGTGCTCACCGCCGCGGTCCTGGCGAGCGATCCCGACGGAGACGCCACCAACGTCACCATCACCTGGGAGATCGACGGCCGCCCTGCCGGCGAGGGCACCACGCTGGCCGCCTTCTCCGCCGCGCGCGGCCAGGAGGTCGTCGCCATCGCCAACGTCGACGACGGCAGCCTGCCCGGACCCGAGAAGCGCTCGTCCACCGTCATCATCGCCAACTCGCCCCCGTCGATCAGCGCGGTCACGATCAGCCCCGATACCGACATCGAGCCCGACACCGAGCTCGGCTGCTTCGTCTCCGGCTGGTCCGACGACGACCTCGACGCCCCCGGCTACACCTACGAGTGGCTCATCGACGGCGCCGTCGTCGGTCGCACCGAGACCCTGGTCAGCGGCAAGTCCCCGGGCGACGTCGTCACCTGCCGGGTCACCCCGGACGACGGCTTCACCACCGGCGAGCCCCTCACCTCCGGGCCGGTCACCGTCGGCGAGTCGATCACCCCGACCTGCGAGCCCACGGTCGCCATGCCGGCCGAGCCCTACTCGGGCGCAGACCTGCAGCCCTACCAGGTCCAGGTCAGCGGGGTCTACGCCTACGATCGCTCGACCAACCAGGCCCGCGGCTGGTGCGACCCGGTGGATGGCGAGCAGCCCCTGGCCATCGATCTGCTCATCTACGACTCCCGCTACGAGTCCACCGGCGACCTCCGCTACGTCTGCGGCATGCGCCTCGTCTCCACCGCCCCCGCCGTCGCCGCAGGGAGCCACAGCTTCAGCTTCGACCTGGGCTCGGGCAGCACCTCCTACGACCACTTCGGCTTCACCCTGGCAAGCGGGAGCTTCCGAGCCGAGGATCGCCGCTTCGACACCAGCTCGGGCACGATCGGCGGCTGCCTGGTCCGCCGCTGGGACAGCGCCACCTGGGGCAGCGACGTCGCCGGCCTGTTCGAGGACCAGGACTGGGGGCTCTACACCGGCGACCTCGCCGACGAGGTGGTCGACATCCTCGCCGACAGCGACGATCCCTTCGACGACGAGGACGCCTGGAGCCTGTACGAGAGCGGCTACCTCTTCGGCGGCAGCTCCATGCCCTCGGACACGGTGGGCACGGGCCCCATCCACTACGCCCTCGCCTTCGAGGCGGACGAGCTGTGGGGACCCTCGCTCGACAGCGACGACGCGCTGATCCGCATCACCGCCAGCCGGGCCGTTCCCAGCGCTGGACGGCCGGCCAGTGGACTGTACAGCCTGTCCAGCGTGTACGTGTGGTACGCGGACTCCCTGCTGCTCCCCTGAAGCCGCCCCCCGCTGAAGCTGGTCCATTGAACGAAGACCCCACCATCGCGTCCACCGTCGATCTCGGCGAGGACCTCGTCGGCAAGATCTCGGAGCTTCCCCCGCAGCTCCCCGCCCCCGCCGCCTCCCGCTACCAGCTCGTCCGCCTCCTCGGCCGCGGTGGCTCCGGTGACGTGTTCTGCGCCAAGGATCCGCTCCTTCGCCGACAAGTCGCGATCAAGGTCCTGGGCATCCCGGTCGACACCGCGCGCTTCTTGCGCGAGGCGCGGATCATGGCCCAGCTGGAGCACCCGCACATCGTGCCGGTGCACGACTTCGGCGTGGGGGAGGACGGCACGCCCTGGATCGCCATGACCCTCATCGAGGGCCGCACCCTCGGCGAGTGGGCCCGCGAGCTGGGCGACGATCGCCTGCAGCGCGAGGGCCTGCTCGACGTGCTCGACATCCTCGACCGCATCTGCGACGCCCTGGCCTACGCCCACAGCCGCGGCGTGCTCCACCTGGACCTCAAGCCGACCAACGTGATGGTCGGCGACTTCGGCCGGGTGTGGCTCATGGACTGGGGGATCGCGAGGGTGCTCACCGGCGATCTGCTCGACGCCCCCGGCGCCGGCGGCAAGATCTACGGCACGCCCAGCTACGTCGCCCCCGAGCAGGTGACCTCCCCCGACGACCTCGACGAGCGCACCGACATCTACGGCCTCGGCGCCCTGCTCTACGCCCTGCTCTGCGGCGAGGCCCCCCACGGCACCGGTGCGGTCAAGGAGGTCCTGCGCGCCGCCGCCCGCTCGAAGGTCATCCCCCTGGAGGAGCGCGTCCAGCACGCCCTTCCCGCTGGCCTCTCCTCCCTGGTCGCCGACTCGCTGGACCGCAACCCCGACCTGCGCCCCCAGTCGGTCGCGGTGTTCCAGGCCCGCCTGCGCGCGATCCGTCGCAGCACCTGGACCCTGCCCCAGCGCTCGGTCGCTCCCGGCGAGGCCGTCGTGCGCATGGGCGAGCAAGGTACCGAGGCCTTCGTCATCGCGAGCGGCACCTGCGAGGTCCGCAACGGTGACGGCGAGGTCGTGCGCACGCTGGGTCCGGGCGACGTCTTCGGCGAGCTGGCCGTCTTGTCGGGCGGGGTGCGCTCCATGGACGTCATCGCCAAGGATGCCGTCGTGCTGCACGTCGTCGACCGCAAGGCCCTGGCGTCCGGCATGGGGCTCGGCACCTGGGCCGGCCGCTTCGCCCGGGCGCTGGCAGTACGCTTCGCCGAGCTCGAGCAGCGCCTCGAGGCCCGCACGGAGGACGGATGATCGAGCTGCGCTCGGTCAGCAAGAGCTGGGATGGCGGCCAGACCTGGTCGGTGAAGGACGTCAGCCTCACCCTGCCGGAGGGGCGCTTCCTCGCCCTGGTCGGCGAGTCCGGCAGCGGCAAGACCACCACGTTGAAGCTCCTGAATCGGCTGGTCGAGCCGACGGAGGGGCAGGTCTTCGTGGGCGGCGAGGACATCAGCACGGTCGACCCGGTGCAGCTGCGCCGCCGCATGGGCTGGGTGCTCCAGGCCATCGCCCTGTTCCCGCACTGGACCGTCGCCCGCAACGTCGAGACCGTGCCCCGGCTGCTCGGCTGGGAGACGTCGCGCATCCGCACCCGGGTCGACGAGCTGCTCTCCCTGGTCGGGCTCGATCCGTCCATCTACCGGGATCGCCTGCCCGCCCAGCTCTCCGGTGGCCAGCGCCAGCGGGTCGGGGTCGCGCGGGCCCTGGCGGCGGAGCCCTCGCTGCTCCTGATGGACGAGCCCTTCGGCGCGCTGGACCCGGTGACCCGCGACGCGCTCCAGCGGGACATCCTCCGCCTGCATGCCGAGCTCTCGCTCACGACGGTCATGGTGACCCACGACATGGCCGAGGCCCTGACCCTCGCGGATCAGGTCGCCATCATGAAGGACGGCCAGCTGGTCGAGGAGGGCACCCCGCGCGACCTGCTCAACGGCGCCAGCCACCCCTACGTGCGCGACCTGCTCCAGACCCCGCTCCGCCACGCCGAGGCCCTGCACGCCCTGGCCGAAGCCGAGGATGACGCCGGGCGCGCCCCATGACCCAGGCCCTCGAGCAGCTCCCGAGCCTCATCGGCGCCCACCTCCAGCTCACCCTGGTCGCCCTCGCCGTGGCCCTCGGCATCTCCCTGCCACTGGGCGTGCTCCTCGCCCGCTCCCCCCGCCTGCGCGGTCCCGCCCTCGGCGTGGCCGGCGTGCTCCAGACCATCCCGTCCCTCGCGCTGCTGGCGCTGATGGTGCCGGTCTTCGTCGCCGTGCACCAGCTCGCCGCACTCGTGGGGCTGGACACGCCCGTCCTCGGCTTCCTACCTGCCATCTCGGCTCTGTCGCTCTACGGCATCCTGCCCGTGCTGCGCAACACCGTGACCGGCCTGTCCGAGGTCGACGACAAGCTGGTCGAGGCCGCCCGCGGCCTGGGCATGACCGAGGCCCAGGTGCTCGCCCAGGTGCAGCTCCCGCTGGCCGCCCCCATCATCTTCGCGGGCATCCGCACCGCCGCCGTGTGGGTCGTCGGCACCGCCACGCTCGCGACCCCGGTCGGCCAGCGCTGCCTCGGCGACCTCATCTTCGGCGGCCTGCAGACCCGCTCCTGGGACGCGGTGCTCCTGGGCTGCGTCTCCGCCGCCGGCCTCGCGCTGGTGCTCGACGCCCTGCTCGGCGCGATGGAGCGGGCGAAGAGCGGGCGCATCCGCACCTGGATCGGCGCCATCGGCGGCGCCGTCCTGCTCGCCACCGCCTCGGTCCCCGCCTTCGCCGGCCTCTTCCGCGGAGACGCCCCCACCATCGTCGTCGGCGCCAAGGGCTTCACCGAGCAGTTCATCCTCGCCCGCCTGCTGGAGCGCCGCCTCGAGGGCGCCGGCTACGACGTGCGCATCCGCGAGGGACTCGGCAGCACCATCGTCTTCGACTCCCTGGGCGACGGCGGCGTGGACGTCTACGTCGACTACAGCGGCACCATCTGGGCCAACCACATGGGCCGCACCGACACCGCCCCCGCCGAGCAGGTGCTCGACACCCTCGGCCGCTTCATGCGCGAGGAGAAGGGCTCGGTGCTGCTGGGACCGCTCGGCTTCGAGAACGCCTACGCGGTCGCCGTGCGCCGGGCCGACGCCGAGTCCCACGGCTGGACGTCCGTCGCCGACCTGTCCCGCGACAGCGCCGATCTGACCCTGGGAGCGGACTACGAGTTCTTCCAGCGCCCGGAGTGGGAAGCCCTTGAATCGGCGTACACCCTGGACTTCGGCAATCAGCGCACCTTCGATCCGACGTTCCTCTACGACGCGGTGAACAGCGGGGAGGCCGACGCGATCGCCGCGTTCTCGAGCGATGGGCGCATCGCCGCGTTCGACCTCGTCACCCTCGACGATCCCAAGCAGGCCCTGCCGCCCTACGACGCCATCCTGCTGCTCTCGGGAGACGCCGCCGCCGATCCCGCGGTCACCGACGCCCTGCAGCCCCTGGTCAACGGCGTTCCCATCGAGCTGATGCGCGAGGCCAACCGGCTCGTCGACCAGGAGGGCAAGAGCACCGACCAGGCGGCGGAGTGGCTGGACGACGCGATCCGATCACGCCGTCCGTAGCGAGCCTGACGCACGGTCGCCCCGCGCATTGACCGCCTCTGGACGCGTGCGCACTCCCCCTGTGACACCCTGCCCGACTCGGAACGCCGACTCGGAGCTGTCATGCGCACCCTGTTCCTGCTCGCCCTCGTCGCGTGCACCACGTCCCAGCCCACCCCGGACCCGAAGGAGCCCTCCGCCATGGTCGACACCCAGCCCCAGGCCGGCATGGAGCACCCGCTGCTCGCCAAGTGGACCGGCCCCTACGGCGGCGTGCCCCCCCTCGCAGGCGCCAGGACCGAGGACTTCGCCCCCGCCATCGAGGCCGCGCTCGCCCAGATGAAGGCCGAGCGCGAGGCGATCACCGCCAACACCGAGCCGGCGACCTTCGACAACACCATCGCCGCGATGGAGCGCTCCGGCGACGCCTTCACCCGGGTCTACACCGTCTTTGGCGTCTACAACAGCACCATGAGCACGCCGGAGCTGCGCGAGGTGAGCAAGGAGATGGCCCCCAAGGTCTCGGCCGCCTTCGACGCCCAGTTCCAGGACGCCGCCCTGTTCGCGCGCATCAAGGCCGTGCACGACGGGCCCGAGATGGCGACCCTGACCCCCGAGCAGCAGCGCCTGGTCAACGAGATCTACAAGGCCTTCGCCCACCGCGGCGCCAACCTCGACGAAGCCGGCAAGGAGCGCCTCGCCGCCATCCACCAGGAGCTCGCCAAGCTCTACTCCGACTTCCGCGACAACCTGCTCCACGACGAGGAGACCTGGACCGTCCTGGAGAAGGAGGAGGATCTGGCTGGACTCTCGGAGAGCTACGTCGCCGCGGCGCGCACCAGCGCCCAGGACCGCGGCCTCGACGAGGGCTGGATCGTGGTCAACACGCGCTCCTCGGTGGACCCGTTCCTCACCATGTCGACCCGCCGGGACCTGCGGGAGAAGGTGTGGCGCACGTTCGTCGATCGTGGTGACAACGGCGACGAGCACGACAACAACGCCATCATCACCAAGATCCTCGCCCTGCGCGCGGAGAAGGCGAAGCTGCTCGGCTACGAGACCTACGCCCACTGGAAGCTCGAGGACACCGTCGCCGGCACCCCCGAGGCCGCCATCAAGCTGATGGAGTCGGTCTGGCCCGCCGCCACCGCGCGCGTGGCCCAGGAGGTCGCTGATCAGCAGGCCCTGGCCGACAAGGACGGCATCACCATCGAGCCCTGGGACTACCGCTTCTACCAGGAGAAGGTGCGCCAGCAGCGCTACGATCTCGACCAGAACGAGGTCAAGAACTACCTCCAGCTCGAGAAGCTGCGCGAGGGCATGTTCTACATGGCGGGCGAGCTGTACGGCCTGAAGTTCGAGCCGCTCCAGACCAGCAACGACACCCCCGACGGCATCCCGGTCAATCACCCCGACGTGCGCGTGTGGGAGGTGAAGAACGACAAGGGCGAGCACGTCGGCCTGTGGTACTTCGACCCCTACGCCCGCCAGGGCAAGCGCAGCGGCGCCTGGATGAACGACTACCGCGCCCAGGAGCGCTTCCGCGGCGAGGTCACGACCATCGTCAGCAACAACAGCAACTTCATCAAGGGTGCGCCGGGCGAGCCCGTGCTGATCTCCTGGGACGACGCCCAGACCCTGTTCCACGAGTTCGGCCACGCCATCCACGGCCTGCTCTCCGACGTCACCTACCCCAGCCTCGCCGGCACCAGCGTGCCGTCCGACTACGTCGAGTTCCCGAGCCAGCTCCACGAGCACTGGCTGCCGACGAAGGAAGTGCTGCAGCGCTTCGCGGTTCACCACGAGACCGGCGAGCCCATCCCGGACGAGCTCGTGGCCCGCATCGACAAGGCCAGCACCTTCAACGAGGGCTTCGCCACCACCGAGTACCTGTCCAGCGCGCTCATCGACATGAAGCTGCACCTGGCCGGCGACACCCCCATCGACCCGGACGCCTTCGAGAAGGAGACGCTTGCAACGCTGGGAATGCCGAAGGAGCTGGTGATGCGCCACCGCACGCCCCAGTTCGGCCACGTCTTCTCCGGCGACCACTACGCGGCCGGCTACTACAGCTACCTGTGGGCCGACGCCTTCACCGCCGACGCGGTCGAGGCGTTCGAGGAGTCGGGCTCGATGTGGGACCGACAGACCGCGGACAGGCTCATGGAGCACGTGCTGACCGTGGGCAACACCATCGACCCGCTGGACGGCTACCGCGCCTTCCGGGGTCGGGATGTAGACACCAAGGCGCTGATGCGGGCGAAGGGCTTCCCGGTCGTCGAGTGACGTCCGGGCCTGTCACAGCCCATTTCAGCGCGTGTTCAAGCCGTAGCCATCGCTGCCGACGGTGATTACGCGACACCACTGTACCGACTGACCGGAGGCCGCTTGTCCGCCACCCCGAATCTTCCACCGGACCGGTGGTTCGAGCCCTTTGGTGTCACTGACGCCCTCATCCGCGAGGTGCTCGCCACCGCGACCCAGTACGGGGCCGACGACGCGGACATCTACTTCGAGCACTCGACCGCCACGTCCATCATGCTCGCCGACCGCAAGGTCAGCCGCGCCTACACCAGCGTGGACCTGGGCGCCGGCGTGCGGGTCGTGGTCGGCGATCAGGTCGGCTACGCCTACACCGAGGACCTGTCGCGGGAGAGCCTGCTCCGGGCCGCTGGCACCGCGGCGCAGATCGCCCGCGGCGGTCGCATCACGAAGCCCGTCGACGCATCTCCGGCGGTGCTCCCCGACTACTATCCGATCGACCGCGCCTGGTCCGACGTGGCCATGGACGTACGCGTGCCCATGCTGCGGAAGTGGGAGCAGGCCGCCTTCGACGCGGATGACCGCATCCAGCGCGTGCAGGCCTACCTCGCCGACGGGGACAAGCACATGCTGCTGGTCCGCGCGGACGGCCGCCGGGTCGCCGACTACCGCCCGATGACCCGGGGCTCCGTGTCCTGCATCGCGGTCGACGGCGACGCCAAGGAGGGCGGCAGCTACAACGTCGCCGCCCGGGACTCCCTGTCCTTCTACGACGAGGCCCGCCAGGGTCGGCTCGTCGACGAGGCGGTCAAGCGCGCGGTGAGGGCCCTGGGTGCGGTCGCTCCGCCCGCCGGCGAGATGCCGGTCGTGCTCGCCGCAGGCAGCTCCGGCATCCTGCTGCACGAGGCCATCGGGCACGGCATGGAGGCCGACTTCAACCGCAAGGGGATCAGCATCTACGCCGACAAGCTGGGCAAGCGCATCGCGCCTTCCGAGGTGACCATCCACGACGACGGCACCGTGCCCCACGCCCGCGGCGCCATCAACGTGGACGACGAGGGCGAGGAGGTGCACGACACCGTGCTCGTCCGCAACGGCATCCTCGAGAGCTACCTGCACGACCGGATCAGCGCGCGGCACTACGGCGTGCCCACCACCGGCTCCGGTCGCCGCGAGTCCTTCCGCCACCCCATCCTCCCCCGCATGCGCGCCACCTACATGCAGAGCGGGCCGCACAGCCCCGAGGAGATCATCAAGACCGTCAAGCGCGGCCTGTACTGCGAGAGCTTCTCCAACGGCCAGGTGCAGATCGGCGCGGGCGACTTCGCCTTCTACGTGCGCGAGGGCCGGCTCATCGAGGACGGCAAGCTCACGACCCCGGTCAAGGACGTCAACCTCATCGGCAACGGCCCCGACGTGCTCGAAGCCATCGAGATGGTCGGCAACGACATGGAGATCGACGAGGGCGGCTGGACCTGCGGCAAGGACGGCCAGAGCGTGCCGGTCAGCCAGGGCATGCCCACGGTCAAGGTCGGCAAGCTCTCGGTGGGAGGTCGGGCATGAGCGAGCAGCTCCTCGATACCGCCCAGCGCGTCGTCAAGCAGGCCCTCGGCCTGGGCGCCGACGAAGCCAGCGCGTCCATCTCCCAGGGCAGCCACGCGACCATCGTGCGCCGGGACGGCAAGGTCGAGCAGGCCACCGAGGCCACCACCATGGGGCTGTCGGTCAGCCTCTTCGTGGACGGCAAGAGCTCGAGCCACTCCACGTCCGACCTGCGCCCCCACGCGCTCGACGACTTCATCAAGCGCGCCATCGCCGCCACCCGCTTCCTCGAGCCCGACCCCGATCGGCGCCAGCCCGACGCCGAGCTGTGCGGCCGCGGCGCGTCCGAGGCCGAGCTGGACCAGGACGATCCCACCTGGGTCGACCGGACCCCAGAAGACCGCGCCGCCCTGGCCGAGCGCATGGAGCAGGCGCTCGACAAGGTACGAACCAAGGACGTGATCAGCGGATCGACCTGGTGTGCCGACGGCCGCACCACCGCCGCCCGCGCCATGTCCAACGGCTTCAGCGGTCTGCACACCTCCGCCGGCTTCAGCCTGGGCGGGGACGTGACGCTCGATGAGGGCAACGGCAAGCGCCCCGAGGCCGCCGCCTACTTCGGCTCGCGCCACCTGACCGATCTGCCCGACGTGGACCTCATTGCCGGCGAGGTCATGGACCGTGCTCGCGAGCGCCTGGGTGCGGGCCCCGTGCAGAGCGGCACCTACCCGCTGATCCTGCTCAACCGCGCCGCCGGCCGCCTCCTGGGCATGCTCGGCGCGCCCCTCTCCGGCGCCTCCCTCTTCGAGAAGCGCAGCTGCCTCGAGGGCAAGCAGGGCCAGAAGATCGGCAGCGAGCTCCTCACCCTCATCGACGATCCCACCATCCCCCGCGGCCTCGGCAGCCGCCCGTGGGACGGCGACGCGCTGGTCGCAAAGCCTCGGGCGATCCTGCAGAACGGCGTGCTGGAGAACTACTACATCGGTGTCTACTACGGCCGCCGCCTGGGCGTCGCCCCGACCACCGGCAGCCGCTCCAACTGGGTCGTGCCGCCCGGCGACATGAGCTGGCAGGAGATCAGCCAGCCCTGGCCCCGCGCCATCCTGGTCAACAGCTTCCTGGGCGGCAATGCCAACCCCATCACCGGCGACTTCAGCTTCGGCATCCGCGGCGTCCTGGTCGAGAACGGCGAGCCCACGAAGTCCCTGGCCGAGATGAACGTCTCCGGCAACCTGCTCGAGCTCCTGCCCAAGCTGATCGCGGTCGGCAACGACCCGTGGGAGTGGTCGAGCAACATCGTGCCGACGCTGATCTTCGAGAATGTGGACTTCAGCGGGACATGAGACGGGGAGGCTGAAGGGGCGGCCTCTGGGCGAAGGGTGGGGCGGCCTCCGACGGAGAGTCGCGTGGCTGCGAGCAGGGGAGTGGCGGGACGGTCTCCAGTCTCCAGTCTCCAGCTTCGGCCGGCCAAGGAGGAGAAGGGGCGTAGAGAGCCGGTTGCAACACCACTATCTCTGGAATACGTTCAGGGTCGTCGCTCGCGGTGGTTTCATTCAGAGGCTGCACCGCGACGTGCGGGGCTGATCCGCCGCCGTAGGACTGGAGACTGGAGACTGGAGACTGGAGACCGCGCAGAGGCATCCCCTGTCCGCAGCAACACGACTTCCCGCGCGACCACCCCGCCCCGCCACTCCCCCGCCCGCAGCTACGCGACTGTCCGCGGAGGCCGCCACGCTCCTCCGCCCAGAGGCCTGCGCCAGAGCCCCTACGCCTCCCCTCCGCCATTCGCCGCCCCGAATCCCACATACACCACCCCCGCCAGCACCGTGCAGCACAGCCCCATCGGCCAGCCGCTCCCAAAGAACCCCTCCCACGGCTCCCCGCTGAACCCCTGCACCAGGTGCACGGCCCACAGCCCGGTTCCGACCGCCATCGCCGCCAGGCACGCCCGCTCCCCCCGGGGCCAGTAGAGCCCACCCAGGAGCGGCACCAGCAGCGACACCATCGTGACCTCGTAGCTGGCCTCCAGCAGCGCGTACGCGTCCTCGCCCAGTGCGGCGATGATCAGGCTGGCGACGCCGACGCCGAGGATCGCGAGGCGGTGCATGCCGACGGTCTCGGGGAGGAAGCGGGCGGCGCCGTTGCGGGCGATGACGGTGGCCGGGGCGAGGATGGCGCTGTCGATGGTGGAGAGCACGGCGCTGGCGACGGTGAGGGTGAAGACGAGCGCGACCGCCGGATGCAGGGTGGCGGACGCGAGCACGGCGAGCACGGAGCCCTCGCCGAGATCGGGAGCGACGCTATCCGCGCCCAGGGCGAGCAGCACGGGGATGCCGCCGAGCAGCAGGTAGAGCACCCCGGCGCCGACGCAGGCCCAGATGGCGACCCGCGCGCTGCGGGCGGCAAAGACGCGCTGGGCGAGGTCCTGGCCGGGCAGGTTGCCGAGCGCGCCGGCCAGCAGTGCCGACGTCCAGGCCACCCCGGCCGCCCCGGCGGGGATCCAGATCCGGTGTTCTTCCGGGGTGTTCGCCCAGATCTCGCCGAGTCCCAGCCAGGCGTCGCCCCCGCCGACCTGAAGCAGCACGACCCCCGCGAGCACGACCAGGCCGACGATCATGAGCACGACCTGCACCGCGTCGGTCAGGGTCACGGCCCACATGCCGCCGAGCAGGGTGTAGCCGATGCCGACGGCCGCCGCGGCCAGCAGGGCGACCGTGGGATCGAGGCCGGCGACCAGCACCAACAGGGCGCCCAGCGCCGAGAACTGGGCCGCGATCCAGCCCAGGTAGCCGGGCACCATGAGCACGGCGGAGGCGGTCTCGGCGCGGGGTCCGAAGGCGTCGCGGTAGAAGTCGGACAGGGTCGTGAGCTTGCGACGCCACAGGGGTCCGGCGAGCAGCACCCCCGCGAGGATCAGGCACAGGCCGCTGCCGATGGGGTCGAGCGCCGCCGCGCGCAGGCCGTGCTCACGCACCTCGTCCGCCGCGACGAGCAGGGTGCCGGCGCCAAACCAGGTTGCGAGCACGGTCGAGGTCGCGAGCGGCAGGCCGAGGCGGCGCCCGGCGACGACGAAGTCCTCGACGTCGGACACCCGCGAGCGGGCCAGCCAGCCGATGCCGAGCATGGCCACTGCGAACCCGATGAGCACGACCAGGTTGAGCATGACGGACGCTACACCGACCGGCTCCAGAATGCCGCTAGGATGAGCAGCGGAGGCGCCCATGCTGCTGCTGCTCGCCGGTCTCGCCCAGGCCGGGCTCGGTCCCGACGACGTCATCGTGCTCTACAACGCCGACGACCCCGAGGCCCTGGCCACCGCCCAGCACTACGCCGACGCCCGCGACATCCCCTCCGAGCAGCTGTGCGCCATCACCGGCGTCGATCCCGCCGCGCGCGAGGTCGCGTTCGCCGACTTCGACAGCCAGATCCGCACCCCCTTCGAGGCCTGCCGCGACGCCCTTCCCTACCCCGATGACATCGACGCCATCGTGATCGTCCGCGGCCTGCCCTACCGGGTGAAGCTCCCGCAGTTCTACGCCAGCCTGGAGGCGACGCTGCAGGTCGGGCGGGCGGTCGACGGGAACGGTGTGGAGGTGGCCGGGCAGGGGCAGGTGAAGAGCGGGACGTACACGGCGGCGTCGGTGTTCAACCCGGCGTTTGTCGCGGGCGGCCAGTACGCTGCGGACACGACCTACTCCTACGGCCCGAACGGGAACTACATGACCGCGCCGCGGATCGTCCGCGGTGAGAACGTGCCCGGCCCGTTCCGCCGCACCGACCGCCACGCGAACGCCCGGGACTTCACCGGCGAGCTCTACGTCGTGAGCCGCCTCGACGGCTTCGACCACGACGACGCCCGCGCACTCGTCGACCGGTCCTTGCTCTCGGACGCCGGCGCGTCGGACGACCCGCTGATGTGCATGCACGGCGCGGACGGCGCCCGCGGGGTCCGCGACGGAGAGTGCCGCTTTGCCCTGCTGAAGCTCGACGAGGCCGGCATCAACACCACCTGGCTCGACGCCTTCGACGACGCGCTGTCCGGCCACACGGTGATGGCCTACTGGACCGGCGCCGCCAACCTCAAGGGCTCCATCGACGGCGTCACCTACGCGCCGGGCGCCGTGACCGCGAACCTGACCAGCTTTGGCGCCGCCCCGAGCAACTTCTTCTGCAACGAGGGCGGCGAGGCCTGCCCGGCGAGCGAGTCCCAGACCTCCATCGCCCGCTTCGTGCGCGCCGGGGCGAGCGCGGCCCACGGCACCGTCGCCGAGCCGCTCAACAACACCTTCCCCAACGCGGGCATGCTGATCCTCTACGGCCGCGGCTACACGCTGGGCGAGGCCGCCCTGTACAACCAGCAGTACCTCTACTGGCAGAACCTGTGGCTCGGCGATCCCCTCATGGCGCCCTACGCCGAGCGCCCCGAGATCACGATCCCCGCCGAGCACCCCGCCGACCAGCCCCTGCCCACCCTCGCCACCCACCCCGACGGCGTCGCCTGGCTCACCATCTACGCCGACGGCGACAAGGTCTGGGACGACGCGCCCCCAGCCGAGGGCACCCTCCCCGTCGGCCTCCTGGGCCTCGCCGAGGGCGACACCGTCGAGCTCACCATCATCGCCACCGCCGCCCCCCCCGCCCCCGACACCTGGGACGGCTGGCCCGCCACCGTGCAGCTCGACCCCGGAACCAAGGGCTGGCGCAGCGAGACCTTCACCGTCATCCCCGGTGCCGTCGAGGAGACCGGCTGCGGAGGGTGCAGCTCGGCTGGCGGACACGCGGGGTGGATGCTGGGGTTGCTGGTGCTTCCTTGGGTGGGGCGGAGGAGGAGTCCCTAGTTCAGACGTCGACTTTCACCACTGAGGAGCTGAGCACCGGAGATCGGACGGAGCCGTCCATGAGGGTCGGCTGGCCGCCGGTGGGCGCGGTGGAAACCGGCCTTCGCACCGCCGATAGCCCCAGGTCGCGCCCTCGGCGTCGGCACGTTCGGTTCCGCCGCCGGTCCCCTCTACTCCAGCTCCGGCACCGGCTTCAGGAACCCCGGCAGCCTCTCCTCGTGCCCCGCCGCGATCAACAACCGCGCATGCTCCGGGGTCGACACGCCCAGCCGCACCGCCTCGCGCACGAACCAGCCGTTGCGCCAGGGCCACTCCTTGACCGCCCCGCGGTAGTCCGGGATCGACCGGCTGTACGCCATGAGCCGCTCCACCAGCCAGTCCTGGGGCAGGTCGACGTTGGTGCTGGCGCGGCCGACCCTCCGCAGGTCGGAGACCAGGGCGCGCAGGTCGTCCTCGTGCTGGTCGCAGACCTCGCCCACCGTGCAGTCGTGCACCTCGCAGAGCAGGCCAAACGCGGCGTTCCAGCACAGCTTCTCGAGCTCCCACGCGCAGAAGCGGGGCCAGTCCACGACCTGGGCGGGCAGGCCGAGGCGCACGAACCAGCGCACCGTCTGCAGGGCCAGGGGGCCGGTGAAGGGGCTGGGCTCGGGGCCGGGCACCGCGTCGGACTGCCGGTCCGCGACCGCGAAGAAGAGCAGGCCCCGGGTGCAGGCCCCCAGGGAGCGATCCTCGAGCCACGGACCGAGCGCGCCGTTCTGGATGAAGACCAGGTCCTGGTGGCGCTGCTTCGGCACGCGCTGCAGCACCGCGTCGAGGTCGTCGTTGCGGGTCGCCACCAGGATGGGCTCGCCCGCCTCACGCTCCAGCACGCTCCAGTCGCTGTCCCGGGACAGCAGGGTGCAGGGCTCGCCGTTGTCGTCCGCAGCGCGCTCGACGGCCAAGCCGATGCGACCGGCTCCGATGACGACCATGACCACCTCCGGCCCAGCGCCTAGCGCGCCGACGCGAGCCGGGCCGCCGCACTCGAAGACCGAGGGATGGCGAGGTAGAGTCCGCCCATGTCGCTCCCCCCCGACCTTGTCGCAGAGCTGCAGGACCACGGCCTCCAGGTGGTCCTCGACGCCCCCCTCGCCCGCCGGACCTGGTGGCAGGTGGGCGGTCCCGCCGACGGCTTCGTCAAGGCCGGCTCCGTCGAGGAC